>VOFB01002950.1_pt1 | contig 27467 bp, 27 predicted proteins | sample 5384141 | NCBI WGS metagenome assembly VOFB01 (sample SAMN12384721, study PRJNA508395) | human gut metagenome | isolation source: healthy gut A | host: Homo sapiens | reverse complement strand
CGGAATCAAGTCATACTGTTCACCAACACCTAAAGTAATACTTGTTTTATTAAGTGTGATACTGTCAGCAAGTTTTTGACTGTTACGGTACCGCTTGCAGTCTTGCCGTTATATGTTTTGGCTGTAATCTTTGACGTGCCGACACCGACAGCAGTTATTTTGCCGTTTTCATCAACCGTTGCAATTTTTTTATTGCCTGTTGAAAATGTAACCTGAGATAAATTACCATTTGTCACAGTTGTACTTAAAGCATAAGATTCTGTTGTACCTAAGACTATATCCGTTTTATTCAGCTTAATGCCGGTCGGTACAGTAGTAGGCTTTGGAACAGTTGTAGGTTCTGTAACTGCTTCCGTTGTAGGCTCTGTAACTGCTTCCGTTGTAGGCTCTGTAACTGCTTCCGTTGTAGGCTCTGTAACTGCTTCCGTTGTAGGCTCTGTTGTTGATTCTGCTGTTGTCGGTTGTTCTTCTGTTGGCTCTTTAATCAGACCTACGATAATCTTCTGTACAAGTGTTGAATCAACAACGGTAATCACACCGTCTTTATTAAGGTCATACAGCTTAATTTGTTTTCATCAAATGTTGTCATACCTACAACATTCTTCTGAATAAGCGTTGCATCTTCGACTGAAAACTTTTTGTCTGTGCTTACTGCTCCTGCACTAAAGGCACAAAGGCTCACAAGAGTAGTGGCAGTAAGTAAGCCCGAAATAATCTTATTTTTCAGTTTCATAACTTCCTCCTATATAATTTTTTTGCGTTTCTATATATTAGACAATTGAAATGTCGAAAAGGTTCATTTTTTACGAAAATAAAATATTATTAAAAAGGAGTACATAGACAAGCTACGCATCCGAAAAACACATAGCCCTTTTGTTTGGCTTCTTTATTTTAGCATACATTATGTGAAAATTCAATATTTTATAAAAGCTTTCAAAAAACTAAAATTCCGATTACTAAAAAATTTAATTATCTTGCTTCGTATTCTTTTATTTTAATTTATTTAAAGGAGATATAGTTATGGACAATAACGATAAGATGATTAGAGCATTAGTGGAGCATTGAAAGAAGACAAATGACCTTGTGGTGGCTTTTGAAGATTTTGACGGTCAAATGCACAGGCATATGATTCATTTGCCAAATGAAGATGTTGAAAGCCGAAAGAGCTATGTAGGGCAAATTACTCTTGATATTAACGGAAAGAAAATGCGTAAAACCGCCTATGGCAAAACAGAACGCATTGTAAAAAACAAATTGCTTGAGTACCGTATTCAAGCAAAATTGAAAAAACTCACAAAGCATATTATAACGCATACACCGCAATTGAAGAAAACAAAAGATACAGCGGTAAAATTGACATTACACCGTTTTTAATCTATTTTGCCGATAATGTGTACAATGCATATAACGAGAAAACAACTGACGAAAATCTTCTCCGTGAATACAAAAAGTATCTTGATAACGGTGAAGTCACCGAAAAAGAATCCCGGCTTTGGAAATTTGTACTGTCAAATTACGGTACAGACGAATTTTCCACCAAAATGCTTGAAAAGGACTTTCAAAATGCCGCATATGCCACAATAAGAGGATTTGTGCAGAAATTTGAAAGACTCGGTCTGCTTTCATCGATAAAATACGGTACAAGAATCAAATATAAAATAAACACATAAAAAATCCCCCGACAGCGGTTTCCGTTAGGCTGTCTGGGGATTTTCAGTATTAACATCGTGACGGGGACGGAGGCTATCAAAGCACATCACGAACTTCAAAGGCTAATATAATTTTGAATCGTTCTTCAAAGGTTTTGAGGTTATTGCCGAGAATCTTTTTGATTTTTGAAAGCTGATAATTTATGGTGTTGCGGTGAACAAAGGTTTCCTGAGCAACCCTCTGAACACTTCCGTCATACTTTAGGTAAAGTCTTAAAAAACTCATATAATCCGTGCCGTTGTCACGGTCATACACTTCAAGCTTTTTGAGATTTTCGTTATAGATACTTTCAAGCAATGAAATATCGTCAACCGCAAGAATCAGCTTTTTAACTTCAAGTCAGTCATAGAACATAGGCGTCATATCTGCACGGACGGCAAGCCTTAACATTCTTAAAACAATCCGGTATGTTTTCGGGAGTGATTTCAGCTTGTTATTTGTTTTGCTCACTGCCACATACAGCTTGTTGACGCTTATATACCTCTCCTTTTCCGACTGAATTTTTTCGGCTATGCTTTCAATTTCATCATCGGAAAAGTCATTGAGAACATAGAACATCATGTTGTCCACCTTAAAGCCGCCCCAGTGCTTTTTGTAGGAATAAATTGTTCGTTCAAATGCCGATTCAAGCTTTCTTGAAGAAATATGGTCAGCCATATCGGCTTTCACGCCGATGATTGCATCACCGATTGCTTTATTTCCGTAACCGAGATTGAGGTTTACAAGCTGTGATGACATATCTGTATATCTGTATATCTGTTACCGTCAAAATCGTAAAAGTAAATTCCGTCTGCCTTTGCAACGGGAATCGGATTGAGATTACCCTGCTTGCTCCATGACTGGAGGACATATTTCTTATGGTTTTCAACAATTTTCTCAGGTGTCATAATAATTTCCCCTTTTTAAGATACCAAAAAAGATAAACAGAAAAGGAGCCTCCTTTTCAGAAGCTCCTTTGCTTTGCGTCTTTTTTGTTTATGCCATTATTATATCATCAAAATATGGTTATGCAATATTTTTCGGCACAATATTCTTTGTGCTAAAGCACAATGTTTTCGGAGATATTTCTTGAATTTATGACCTTTTCGTCATTTTACATACAAATTTCGTGAAATATCCACTTCTTGTTTGTATGCTGTAATTAACAATTACTCGTTTTCCTTTTTCTTTGTTGTGCCAAGGCTGAGTATAATTGCGGAAATGATAATCATTACAACACCTGCGGCACACGGAATTACGTCACCGTAAATCATATTGAAACCGCTTTCTGTTGCAGCCTGTCCGCTGATGATCGTATATTCACCTGACGGCATACTGCTGAGTGAATATGTTGTGCCGTCAATTGTAACATTGAAATTTTCCGAACGAATCATTTCGTCTGTAATACCTGCGCTTTTAAGACCGTTATCGCCAAGGTTCATATTTGTGCTTACAACTTCGCCGTTCTTAACGATGATTGTATCACCCTTGCAGCTTTCTGCAATATCAGCACCGATAACAGCCGAATAGTCGCTTGTATTTGTATCAATAATAACGATGCCGCCCTCTGTTCTTGCAACGCAAGCCATGAGGTTATACACACCGTCCTCGCCCTCAACGGCTGTAGGCTCTGAAATGCTCTTGACCTTCATACCCTTGAGGTTAGCCTTGAACTGCTTTGTTGTTTCGTCATCAAGGAAATTTGTGCCGACCTTTTTATCGTCTGACGATGCGATAATCTTGCCGTCAGCGTCTGTCATAACAAATGAATTGATGCCGAGGTTCTTTACAAGTGCGGCATTTGTTTCAGCCGAAGTATTTTCCGTAACAACACTCGCAATTACATTTGCCTTTTCAAAAAGTGAGTTCATAAACTCAAATTTAGTGTAGTTATAGTTATCGCTGTATTCTGTAAGCTGAGCCTTTGCGTCATCAAGATATGTCTGATTTGAGCTTTCTGTTTTTGTTGAAAACAAATTGCAAACTACCGAAACGCAAACCATAACAACAGCAACAATAACTGCCGTTACAACTGCAACGCCTTTTTTTACCGATTTAGAATTACCCATTGTAATCTTCCTTTCAAAATGCTTTGCTTGCATAAAATAATACCATTATTCGACTTTGTTTTCAAGCACGGTTTGTGAAATAATTAACAGCTGCACATAATTTGACAATATTCTGCATTAACCGATTTAGAGATACAGCTCTGCGAAAAAAGATAATTTGAAAAAAATGATACATCTATGATACAATGGCAATATAAACTGTGTCTTGGAGGTGGGGTTGTTGGCTGACATATTGATTGTTGAGGACGAAAAGAATATTTCAAATCTTATTGAAATGGCTCTTTCTCGGCACGGGCACAAAACCGATTGTGTGTTTGACGGCGAAAGCTGTGCCGATGTTCTGGAGAAAAGCACTTTGACCTTATTCTGCTTGATGTTATGTTGCCGAAAATCAGCGGTTTTGAGCTTATGGACTACATCAAAGGCTTTGACACACCCGTAATTTTCATTACTGCAAAATCAGATATATCGGACAGGGTTTACGGGCTTAACCTGGGGGCTGACGATTACATAACAAAACCGTTTAACATTTCGGAACTTCAGGCAAGAGTCGATGCGGTACTGCGAAGATACAACAAGGCAAAAACAAAACTCAGCTTTAAAGACATAGTAATTGACACAAATTCAAGAATAGTCACCAAAAACGGAGTACAAATTGACCTTACATTAAAGGAATACGAAATACTTCTGCTTTTTGTACGCAACAAAAACATTGCCCTTTACCGTGAAATGATTTACGAAAGGGTATGGAATGAACCGTATATGGGTGATACAAGAACCGTGGATCTGCATATTCAGCGGTTAAGAAAAAAGCTTGATTTAAAAGACAACATTCAGTCTGTGTATAAAGTCGGTTACCGTCTTGTTGAATAAGCGGAGGGAAAGCCCTAATGAAATTTTCGTGGAAAATATTTTTTATTACCTTTCTTATTATAATTACTTCCTTCGGTGTGGGAGGTTTCCTCCTCATCAACACCGTTTTTACAAACACGCTGAACAACCGCATTGACTCAGCCAAAAAGAACAACAATTACATCACAACGGCACTTTCGGTATATGCAGACAACAATCTGCCCACCTACGGAAACTTGGAATATCTGCGCGTTTCGGCAATCGGATTTGCAAAACAAATTGCAGGTAATTCGGATTCTAAAATCAAAATCGGTTCAATAAACGAGCTCAGCTTTTCGGCAGAAAATGAATTTGCCCACGGTATGTCGGTAAATTCCAGAAAAAGCAGAGTAGTTACTGAAAATAAAAAATACTACATTCAGACAATAAGCAAAATTCAGCTTGTAACCAAAAGCTGTTATATTGAAACTGTTGACAATATAACAAGCGTGTACAGCGACCGTGATATGTACTGCACAATTTATCAGTTCATTCTCATAGGCGTTGCGTTGTTTGCATCAATTCTGCTTGTAATCTTCTCAAAGCTTTTGACAAGACCGCTTGTTAAGTTAAAGGATGCGTCAAAGGAAGTTGCCGAGGGCAACTTTAATATGAGAGTAAAGGAAAGCCACGGCATTACATCTTCAACCGAAATAACCGAGCTTTCGCAGAGCTTTAACACCATGGCAGATTATGTTGAAGACTACATTGAACAGCTAAAGCTTGCAACGCAGAATCGTGACAACTTTATTGCGGATTTTACCCACGAGTTAAAAACTCCGCTGACATCTGTCATAGGTTATGCGGATATGCTCCGTTCTTATGAAATGGAGCCTAAACAACGCAGAGAATGTGCCGACCTTATCTACAAAGAGGGCAGTCGGCTTGAGGCGCTTTCGCTTAATCTGCTAAACCTTATAGTTTTGAAAAATGACGAAATCAAAACCGTAAACATCAAAACGGACATAATTGCCGATGACATTAAAAAGTCTGTTCTCTTTATTTTGAAAAAATACGGTGTGAAACTCAAATTAAATGTTGAAAAAGCAGAAGTCAACGCAGAGCCGTCGCTCTTGAAAACGCTCTTGTACAACCTGATTGACAATGCCTGCAAAGCGAGTGAGAGCGGAAAGCCTGTTACACTCACGGGATATGTTGACAGCGACAGATACCGTTTTTGCGTTACCGACAGCGGTTGCGGAATTGCGGAAGATGACCTTGCCAAAATTACCGAACCGTTTTATATGGTTGACAAATCCCGTTCAAGGAGTATGGGCGGAGCCGGACTCGGGCTTTCAATCTGCAACGAAATTGCAAAGCTTCACGGCTCAACTCTTGAAATTGTCAGTGAAGTCGGCAAGGGTACGGACATCAGCTTTACGGTAAGCCTTGCCGATAATTCTGAGGAAAGTGAGGATTTTGAAGATGAAATTTAACCTTAAAAAATCCGCAAAATATATCATCTGCACTCTGCTCACCTTGACCGTAGTCGCAACCGTTGTGTTTCTCCCCCGCTTTTATTATTCGGTAACGGACAATCGGGATTCTGTCGGAAACACAGCCGAAACATTTAAACTTACCGCCGATATAACTACTTTGAGCGGCGGAGAATTTTTGAAACTCGTTTCAAGCGAAGATACCGTCTGGGTTCTTCAAAACAATGCTCCGAAAGCAGAAACTGTAATCAGCTATGCCAAAAAAGCGATAAGCAATCTTGCAAATTCGCTTAAAGACACAAATTTATTTTCCAATATTGCAGGCTACATTCCGCAGTTTTTACATTTGACAGCTGTAGCGGTTACAAACTTACAATGCGTGGAACACTTGACGGCAATGTAATCGTTTCGTCCGATATTATGTTTGTCGCATGCAACTATGCCAAAGAGGGCGCACGATACGGACTAAACATAACAATGCTGTTTGACACGGAAACCTTTACAATTTATGAGCTTAACATTGATACAACCTACCTGTCGGACAGCGGTACCGAGAGTGAAAATCCGCTGTATTCGGTTATTCCGTACAGCGACAGTTATGAACAGGAGTTGTCCGATGCACTCATAAAATACTGGGGTGTCAGTTCCGATTCAATAACGGTTAATGTAAGTCCCGAATCTTTCAGCATCAACATCTGCCCGCAGCCGTTTTTGGAATACAGCAAAATAAACAACGAACAATTTGATTATTATGTGTTATGAAACAACTATGATACATTTTTGAACAAATTCAGAAACAAGCCTTTTGTATAGTATAGATACACTTACGAAAGGCTTGTTTTTTATGGATATTAAAGAGTATGAGGAATTTTGTAAAAACAGTAAATACGGAAACTTTATGCAGTCGGCAGACTGGGCAAAGGTTAAAAAAGGTTGGATTCCCGAGTATGTTGCAGTTCGTGATGAAAACGGAAAAATCAACGGTTGTACACTTGTGCTTGTAAAGAAAATACCGATTCTCAACACGGCAATGCTTTATGCACCGAGAGGCTTTGTATGCGACACTCACGACAGTAAAACCGTCAGAAAAATATTTGAGCAGATAAAGCTGATTGCAGAAAAATATCACGCATACACACTCAAAACCGATCCGCTGATTGACGAAACCGACTTTATCTCGATTAAAAATCTTGTTGACCTCGGCTTTGTTTATCACGGTGAAAAGCAGGGATATGACAACACCCAATGCAAAGAAAATTATGTGCTTGACATAAAAGATAAATCGTGTGATGAAGTTTTTGCAAATTTTAAATCAAAATGGCGGTACAACATTCGCCTTGCAATGAGGAAAGGCGTTGAGTGTAAATTCTGCGGTGAAGATGAGCTTGACGATTTTATGGAGCTTATGAAAGAAACAGGCAGGCGTGACGGCTTTGAAATCCGTTCGGAAGAATATTTCAGAAATTTTTTACAGGCATTTCACGGCAACGCAAAGCTATGTATCGCAAAACTTGACGGAAAAGTTTTGTCGGGTGCATTGCTTGTAAATTATGCAAATGTTACAAGCTATGTTTACGGCTGTTCATCAAACGAATACAGAAAATATATGCCGAATTATCTTATGCAATGGACGATGATTAAGTACGCAATTGAGAGCGGCTGCCATACATACGATTTTTGCGGTATTCCCTATTGGTATGACGAAACGCATAAAAACTACGGTGTATATCGCTTTAAACAGGGATTTAACGGCAAAGTCAAAACCTATGCCGGCGAGTTTGACTATGTTTTCAGAAACGGAGTAAATCACATTGCCGACCTTGCAATGAAACTGAAAAAGCTTGTGTGAAATATTCATCTGCGTTGAATTTGCAAACCGTATATGCTAAAATGGAGTGGGTAAAATTATCCCACTCCATTTTGTATCGGGGGAATTTTATGTTCTGCGATTTGCATACACATTCAACATTTTCGGACGGCACATTTTCACCTACGGAAATCGTTTTAAAAGCCAAAGAAATCGGGCTTGACGCCGTTGCACTCTGCGACCACAACACGGTTGCCGGACTTGACGAATTTGTTTCGGCAGGTAAAAAGTACGGCGTAACCACCGTTGCGGGGATTGAATTTTCAACCGAATACAATTCAAAACAGCTGCACATTGTCGGTCTGTTTATCAAGAAAGAAAACTATTCAGACATAACCGAAATTATGGCTGAGTCGCAAAAATTAAAGGAGGAAAGCAACAAACTGCTCGTTAAAAATCTTGCGAAAGACGGCTATATTCTCGACTATGACACAATCAAAAGCAGCACGGTTGACGGCTTTGTAAACCGTGCAAACATCGCCGCCGCTCTTATGCAGAAGGGCTATGTTTCTTCTGTCAAAGAGGCATTTCAAACCTTGCTTATGTCGAAGTTCGGCTACTATGTTCCGCCGAAAAGACCGTCATCTCTGTATATAATTGAAAGGCTGAAAGGTTTCGGTTCAACATCCGTTCTTGCACACCCGTTTCTCAATATGAACGAAGATGAATTGAGAGAATTTCTGCCAAAAGCAAAGGCTTGCGGTCTTAACGCAACGGAGGCGTACTATTCGCTTTTTGACAATGCCGAAACAGAGCTTGCCGAGAAAATCTGTGACGAATACGGTCTTTTGAAAAGCGGCGGAAGTGACTTTCACGGAGCAACAAAACCCGATATTTCGCTTGGAGTCGGAAAAGGAAATCTTGCGATACCGACAGAAATATACAATAATCTTGCTAATTGTTATCACAACTTCCGATTATAAAATCATCGTCATTATGCAATGCTCCCTGCATTTTACAAACACAACAATTTAATTTCGACTCAAACAACACAAAACAGCGATGAAGAATAATCACCGCTGTTTTTTAGGTTTTGGATTTAAATTTTTTTCAATTCAGGCTTATTTTATTTTAAGTGAAATATCAAAAGCCTTAACCGAATGAGTGAGCGCACCCATTGAAATGATATCGACACCGGTTTCGGCAATTTCACGAAGAGTTTCGTCCGTGATGCCGCCGCTTGCCTCAAGAAGTGCCTTGCCTGCCGTGATATCAACAGCCTGTTTCATAAGCTCGGGGCTCATATTGTCGAGCATAATAACATCAACGCCTGCCTCAAGAGCCTGATTGAGTTCGTCAAGGTTTCTTACTTCAAGCTCAACCTTGGTCATATGACCGAGTTTTGATTTAAGCTTTGAAACAGCGTTGGCAATTCCGCCGCCTGCGTCAATGTGGTTATCCTTAAGCATTGCGGCATCGGAAAGATTGTAACGGTGATTTCTTCCGCCTCCAACCGTAACGGCATACTTCTGGAGCGGACGCATACCCGGGAGTGTCTTTCTTGTGTCGGCAATAGAAGCCTTTGTGCCGCTGACAATTTCAACAGCCTTGTTTGTTGCGGTTGCAATACCGCTCATATGCTGAATAAGGTTGAGAGCCGTTCTCTCGCCCTTTAAAATTGTTCTTGTCTTGCCGTGAATTTCAGCGATGATTTCGCCCTTTACAAGCTTGTCGCCGTCATGCTTATAAACCTTTGCCTCAAAACCGTTTGGCTGAAGGATTTCAAACACACGGAGCGCAACCTTGATACCGCAAAGAACACCTGAACTTTTTGCAAGGAAAATTGCCGTGTTTTCCTGACTTTCATCAATAAGGTAATCGGTTGTTGTGTCAAGATAGTTGATATCCTCAAGCAATGCGGTTTTAATAAGATTGTCTACGTAAATGCTGTTAAGTGTCATCAGTCAGTACCCTCCATAATTTCATCAAAAATGATACTTGCAACAATTGCCGCACTTCTTGCCTCAACAAGGTCGGAATTGATTTCGTACTTTTCTGCAAACAGTTCACTCATAATCTCGTGAATCTGCTTACTGCTTTCTTCATATTTTTCAGGCTTTGGAAGAACAAAATATGCGTCCTGCAAAATCTCTCTGATTTTTGAACGACAGCCATGCGGCATGGTCTTGCCCTCAACAGGGCGGTAAACAGGTTCTTCACCAAGAGTTCTTCTGCCGAATTTGTTGATTTTATCCGTAATATCAAGAGCGGCTGTTCTTGAATAAACAAGCGCCTCAAGGAGCGAGTTACTTGCAAGACGGTTTGCACCGTGAACACCTGTGTGCGAGCACTCTCCTGCGGCATACAAGCCCTCAACGGTTGTGCGTGAATGAAGGTCAACATCAATACCGCCCATAAGGTAATGCTGGCACGGAAATACAGGAATTCTGTCCTTTGTAATGTCAACGCCCTCTTCAAGGCATCTTTCATAAATCATCGGAAAACGATTTCTTACAAAATCAGCCGGCTTGTGGGTTATGTCAAGATAGAAATTCTCGCTGTTTGTCTTAATTGATTCAAGCATAACCGCATTTGAAACAACATCTCTCGGAGCAAGCTCTCCTCTGCTGTCATAATTTGAGGCAAATCTCTCGCCGTTGCAGTTGAGCAGAACCGCACCCTCACCACGAACAGCCTCACTTATAAGAAAACGCTCTCTGCCATGATCAGCCGCAAATGCTGTCGGGTGAAACTGTATTCTCGAAAGATTTTTAATTCTTGCACCAAGCATATATGCAAACGCAATACCGTCACCCGTTGCGATTGCGGAATTGGTTGTATACTTATAAACTCTGCCGATACCGCCTGTTGCAAGCAGACAGTAGTTACAGCCGTAGTGAAGCTTTTCACCGTTTCTCAAAATGCTTATATAAAAACCGTTCAGCACCTTGTCAATTGAATAAACAAGAGCGTTGTCACACACGGTAACATTTTTTAGCTGAGTAACCTTTGCGATAAGTCCGTCAACAATTGCCTTGCCTGTTGAATCCTTATGATGAACAATTCTGTTTCTGCTGTGACCTGCCTCAAGAGTTTTGCACATTGTGCCGTCCTCGTTAAGGTCAAAATCAACACCGAGGTCTTTTATTTTAAGAACATCCGAAGGTCCTTCGGTAACAAGCTTTTCAACAGCGGAAAGAGTATTTTTATACTTTCCCGCAATCAATGTATCCGTAATATGCAGCTTGTAGCTGTCGTGAACCGTATCAAGCACACACGCAACACCGCCCTGCGCAAGAGAGCTGTTTGAAAGCTGAAGTTCACGCTTTGAAACAAGAAGAATATTCACGTTTTCGGGAAAATTAAGTGCCGCATAAAGTCCGGCCGCACCTGTGCCAACGATTACAACATCAAATTTCTTATCCATTTCCAAGTTCCTTTGAAAAAATTTATCTATTACACACGGCATCACACAAAATACCGTTTACAAATTTGTACCTGTATATTATACTACTAATTGTAAGATTAGTAAATACAGTAAATAATTTTGAAAGGGCGATTATTATGGCTGAAAATACAATTCCGAACGATCCGATGATTCTTTTAAGCTTTGTTAATACAAAGCTGCGTGATTTCTACCCCAGCCTTGATAAAATGTGTGACGATCTTGGTTGCAGTAAAGAAGAAATTGAAAGCAAGCTTTCTGCAATTGAATACAAATACAACGCAGAACTCAATAAATTTGTCTGACAACAAAGGAAAGTCCGTTTTATCGTACAGTTCATTTGATATGATTAACATATAGGATATCCCATATGTTAAGGAGGAAATTTTATGGGCATTTTCGATTTTGAAAGATTGTTTGATTTAAACCATGACGGAATGCTTGATCCGCTTGAAAAAGGTCTTGAGTTCACCGTGATTGAAGATATTATGAATGATGACGAAGATGAAGATAATGACGACTTGTTTTCGTCTGATTTAGATGATGAATTTGACACGGATTTCGGCGATGATTTCTGATTTTATTCTGCAAACAATTTAATCTTCAAGCAAAAAGCGAGATGAATTTTTCGATTGAATTCATCTCGCTTATATTTTTATTTATCGTGATTCTGTTCAAGCGTTACAGCTTGTAATTGTCCATAACCTTTTCCAAGGTCTTGTAATCATCATCGGAAATTTTATACACGGTTGAATTGTCTTTGTCAACACAGATTTTGTCAGCACCGCCGACACGGATATTGTGGGTAACAATTCCGTCTTTGCGTGTTTCAATAAGGATTCCACCGTCAAACTCACCGCTTGTACCGCCTGTTTCGGCTGATTGCAAAATATTCTTGACCGTTTTGAAATCAACCTCGCCAAGCACGGCGGTTGATTCGTCCGACATTACGACGGTTATTTCATCAACGTCGGAAAAATTAACCTTGTCTGTAATTTTCGTATCACCGCAACCGCAAAGCATTATCGCAACGGATAACATCATCACAAAAGCCAAACAAACCGCTCTGAATTTTTTCATATAATCTCCCCCCACAACTAACTATTGATTATGAGAAAAGTATAAATAATAATTTTGGTAAAGTCAACGCCTAAATACACCGACTTACACTTTGTTCAAGCCTATTGCATTACTTCTTTTGAAAATGAAAAAGGCTTTTATCAACCGGGAATTTTTGCGACGGATAAATTGTTGTATTGCCTGATGCGATAAAACTGATGAGGACTGCAAGCACAAAATACGGGGCGGCAGACGCACCGAAAACTTCGATACCGAGAACGATTGCTGTAATAGGTGTGTTGATTGCTGCGGCAAAAACACATACAAATCCGATTGCCGCAAAAAATGTGGGATCAAATCCGCAGACGCATCCGAACCAACTGCCGAATGACGCACCCATATCAAACATAGGAGTAACCTCTCCTCCCTGAAATCCTGCACCGAGGGTGAGTACGGTCAGAAGATATTTTGCCGGCATATCGTACCATTTTGCATCGCCCTTAAAGGCGGTGTTCTGCATCCATGTGCTTAAGCCCTCAAAATCGTTAAGTTCCAAAGCGAAAATTAAAAGGCTGACGATTGCCGCACCTACTGCTGCTGCAAGAAGGTAGTTCTTGAAAATTTTTGAGTATGCAAGTTTTACATACTTTATTCCGAGTGCAAACAGCTTGCCGATTAAGCCGAGGCAAACTGCCGCAATTAAAAACACAAAAAGAAATCTTGCGTCAAAATCTGGGATTGACGAGATTGCATATCTTTCATGTTTAAAGCCGAGAAGCTGTGTAACAAAATTTGCAAGATATGAACACGCAAAGCACGGAATTACCGCACCTGCCGACAATCTTCCGACACAGCAGACTTCCATTCCGAAAAATGCACCTGCAAACGGTGTGCCGAAAACCGAACCGAATGCAGAGCTGATTCCGCTGAGAACGATTGTACTTCGGTCATTATTTTTAAAGCCGAGATAATCGGCAACATTACTTGTCAGCGAACCGCCAATCTGAACGGCAGTTCCTCTCTGCCGACAGAACCGCCGAAAAGATGGGTTATGCAGGTAAATATAAATGTCAGCGATGCAAGTCGCTTTGGCACTTTTTCACCGTCATTTGCACTCTCAATAATAATGTTGTTGCCCATTGACGACTTTCCGCCGATACGCTTATATACAAAAGCGGTCACAATACCTGCTACGGGCAAAAAGATATAGCACAGCGGAAAGAAGCTCCTGAAATCTGCCGCATAATCAAGACATTTCAGAAATGCAAACGATATGAGTCCCATCACAACGGAACAGCACAGAGATGTTGCAAGCACCTTAAAATCAACAAATTTGTTCTTCATAAATTTCCTCCTCAAAATTTCCGCACAAAGAACATCGCATAAAAAAAAGCCAATGCCCCTGTTCAAAAAACAGAAGTCATCAGCAAAAGCGGTTTCGACAAAAGCCGTGGGAGAACCTCATTCCCATTCATATTGACATATATAGTATATACCGAGCAGGTTAATTTTTCAAGTGATTTCGACAATTTTTGTAATTTTCCAAAAATCACCTTGCAATCATTTTGTTTAAGTAGTATGATACTCTATACCAAGCGGAAGAATATTTATTATTAAAAGAATCGGAGGCTGATGATATGTGTACTGCGGCAACATATAAAACAAAAGACTTTTACTTTGGCAGAACGCTTGATTATGAATTTTCTTACGGTGACGAAATTACAATTACTCCACGAAATTTTCCGTTTAAGTTCCGCCATACAGACGAATGCAACAGCCACTTTGCGATGATTGGCATGGCTCACATTGCAGATGGTTATCCGCTCTATTACGATGCAATGAATGAAAAAGGCTTGTGTATGGCAGGGCTAAATTTTGTGGGCAATGCCGTATATTTTGAACCGAAAAACGGCAAGGAAAATATTGCACAATTTGAGTTCATTCCGTATATACTTTCACATTGCGACAGCGTTTTGCAGGCAAGAAAAAAGCTTGAAAACCTTAACATAACAAATACGCAGTTCAGCGACAAGCTCCCCTGTGCTCAATTGCATTGGATTATTTCCGACAAAGACGAATCGCTTACAGTTGAATCGACAATTGACGGACTCAAGGTCTATGACAACCCTGTCGGTGTGCTGACAAACAATCCTCCGTTTGACATTCAGATGTTCATGCTCAACAACTATATGTCACTCTCACCAAAGCAACCCGAAAACAACTTCGGCAAAAGTGCCGAGCTTACCGCATACAGCCGTGGAATGGGTGCAATCGGACTGCCGGGCGACCTTTCATCCGCATCCCGTTTTGCAAAGGTTGCGTTCACAAAGCTGAACTCCGTTTCGGGTTACAGCGAAAGCGAAAGCGTGAACCAGTTTTTCCACATTCTCGGTTCTGTTGACCAACAGAGAGGTTGTTGTGAGGTTTCAGACGGAAAGTATGAAATCACACTTTACACCTCCTGTTGCAATGCCGACAAGGGAATCTACTACTACACCACCTACAACAATCACCAAATTTGTGCGGTTGATATGCACAAAATCGACCTTGACATAGCCGAACTTACCGCATACACACCCATTACGGAAGGCAAGGTTTTATTTCAAAATTAAACACAAAAATTTCAGCCGTACACTTTTGAAATGTACGGCTGTTGCTTTATTTATTGTCTTTCTTCTGCTTTTTATGATTATGCTTTTTGAGATGAACCTCGGGAACAGCGACAGTATCATAAACAACCGTGCTGTCTGTGTTATCCTCGGCAACATCATTCTGCTTTACTTTGCCCGTGTGAATCTCGGGAAAAGCAAGGTTTTCGGAATCAAATGTAAATTTCCTGTCCTTCATAATACCTGCCTCCGATTCTAAATGCAATTTATAAAGAATGTTATCGTCAGACTGTTCAGGAAGTCGGCAAACAAACTGCCGACAATCGGAACAATAAGATAAGCCTTAACGGACGGTGCGTATTTTTCGCAGATAGCCTGCATATTTGCCATTGCATTTGGCGTTGCGCCCATACCAAAACCGCAAGTACCTGCCGCAAGAACAGCGGCGTCGTAATCTCTGCCCATAATGTTGAACACAACAAAATATGTGAAAATGAACATAAGAACAACCTGACCTGCAAGAAGTATAATAAGCGGAAGCGCAAGGTCGGCAAGCTGCCAAAGCTTGAGTGTAATCATAGCAATACCGAGGAAAAGTGAGAGACATATACCGCCGAGGTCGTTTATCTCGCCCATATGAATGGTGATTTTACCCGTGTATTCACCGATATTTCTCATGATTGCGGCAACAATCATTGCACCTATATAAATCGGGAATGTCATGCCCGTAAGTGAAAGCAAATCTGAAACAACCGTACCGAGTCCGACCGCTATAATCAGCTGAAATACTGCCGGAGCATACATTGAAAAATGTCGTTCGTGCTTTTCTTCTTCTTCAACAAGAAGGCTGTCATCCTCTGTTTTGATTGTGGCAATAAGGTTGTGCTTTTTAATAAGTCTGTTTCCGACAGGTCCGCCCATGAGTGAGCCTGCGATAAGACCGAATGTTGCAGCGGCAGTACAAACAGTTGTCGCACCCTGAACGCCGAAATCCTCAAGTACAGGACCGAAAGCGCCCGCCGTACCGTGACCGCCTACCATAGGAATTGAACCCGTTGTCATACCCGTGAGCGAGTCAAGTCCGATCAAATTTGCAAGTCCGATTGCAGAGAAATTCTGCATTACAATGAGCATAATTACAAGAAACAAAAATACGATAAGGGATTTGCCTCCGCTTTTCAGTACCTTGAGATTCGCCTGAAATCCGACTGAGGTAAAGAAAAACACCATGCAGACTTCCTTTAGAGTATCATCAAAATCAATTACCGCAACACCTGTCATATAGAGAACCAGCGTAAGAATTGCAAAAAGCAAACCGCCGATTACAGGTGCGGGTATACAAAATTTCTGCAAAAACGATATACGCTTTTTCAGAAATGCACCGGCCATCAGAACAATCACAGCAACTGCGATTGTCTGATACATATCAAGAGTTATATTCAATCAGCACCAATCCTTTCGCAGTTATCCTGCTGTTTTTACTGTTATTCCTCTTTCGGAATAATATTCTGCCGCACCCTTGTGAAAAGGAATTTTAACACCTTCAACGGCTTTTTCAAGCGTTATGTCAACATCCGCCGAAACAGTCAGCTGAAGTTCCTGCGCATTGTCAAAGACAAGCTGTGTAAGCTTCTTCACCTGTTCGTCTGAAAGTCTGTCGTTCACAATCAGAACAGCCTTTACCGCAACTGTGCCGACTTCATCACTCTGTCCGTTGTAAGTGTTTTTCGGAATTTTGCAATCAACATAGCTGTAGGTGTTTTTAAGCTTTTTAACAGCTGCGTCATCAATTCCTATAAGCTTGATGTCACATTGCTTTGAAAGTTCCTCAACAACTGTTGCATTAAGTCCGAGTGTAAAGAATGCCGCATCAATTTCGCCGTTCTCTAACTGTTTTGCGGCATCGGCATAATTAAGATTTTTTTCCTTAACCATTTTTGAGTTAAGCCCGTATGCCGAAAGAATCTGCTTTGCGTTAAGCTCCGAACCCGATTCTTCTTCACCTATGCTCACGGTTTTGCCGAGCAAATCATCAACACTGTTAATATCAGAATCTTTTCTTACAACGATATGACAAGCCTCTGTAAACATACCTGCAACAGCGCTGTAGCCCTCAAGACTGCCGGATTTTTCAAAATTATTTTCGCCGTTAAATGCGTCGTGTGCAATGTCGGACTGAACAATTGCAGCGTCAAGATAATTCTGTGAAAGCAAGCGAACATTTGCCGCAGAACCGGCTGTTGTCTTTGTTTCAATTTTCAGAGTGCCGTCAGCATCGGCAATCGACTTTATCGAATTTGCCGCTTCGTTATAAATTCCGCCGGTACCTGCCGCACCGAATCGGATTGTTTCACCGCCTGATGAACAGCTGCACAAAAGAACAGTTATCAAGGCAATCAAAAGAGCAAGTAGTTTTTTCATTTTTCCGCCTTCTTTGCTTTTGGATTTCGCTCAAAAAAAGAGAAATTGTAAAAGCACAAAAGCTCACAATTCCCCTTTATTCCGTTCAAATTATACCATAACGGAATTGCCGTTGTCAAACGAAAAGGCACTCCCGAAAAGGAGTGCCTCATTACATCAGAATGTATTACTTGTTGAAAATTGACATAATATCATAGAAGGTATCGTCGTCATCATCAGTCTTATCCTTTGTTGTTGACTTTGGCTCTTCCTTAGCCGCAACAGGAGCTGACGCTGATGAAACTGCGTCCGTAAGATTCTTCTTAGCAATCTGACCGTCTGCGTTAAAGCCGGTTGCAATAACCGTCACGCTGATAGCATCTTCCATTTTGTCGTCAATAACAGCACCCCAAATGATGTTTGCATCATCTGAAACCTTATCCTTAATCATTGTTGATGCAGCATCGATATCATCAAGACTAACATCGGCAGATGCTGTGATGTTGATAATAAGACCCTTTGCACCGTCAATTGAAGTTTCAAGAAGCGGACTTGAAATAGCCATATCTGCGGCAACGGTAGCCTTGTCCTTGCCTGTTGCACTGCCCATACCCATGTGAGCGTAGCCTGCGTCCTTCATTACGGAAGTAACATCGGCAAAGTCGAGGTTTACAAGACCCGGGAGAAGGATAAGGTCAGAAATACTCTGAACACCCTGTCTGAGAACATCATCGGCAATAGCAAATGCGTTTTGGAGAGTGATGCTTGTATCCGAAACATACTTGAGTCTTTCGTTAGGAACGATGATAAGCGAGTCAACACAGGCAGAAAGCTCTGCAATACCCTGCTCAGCCTGAGTCATTCTTCTCTTGCCTTCAAAAGCAAACGGCTTTGTAACAACGCCGACTGTAAGAATGCCCATATCCTTTGCGATTTTGGCAACTACGGGAGCAGCGCCTGTACCTGTACCGCCGCCCATGCCGGCAGTAACAAATACCATATCCGTATCCTTGAGAAGTGCTGCGATTTCATCTCTGCTCTCCTCGGCTGCCTCCTGTCCGATCTGTGGCATAGAGCCTGCGCCCTTACCTCTTGTAAGCTTTTCGCCGATCTGAATCTTCTGCGAAGCCTTTGAAAGTCTTAAAACATGTTCATCTGTATTTATTGCGATAAATTCAACATTCTTAACCTCGGTCGCAACCATGCGATTAACAGCGTTTCCGCCGCCTCCGCCGACACCGATCACTTTAATTTTAGGCATATACTCGTTTTCCAATTCCAGTTCAAAAGCCATTTTTTTCGTCCTCCTTATATATTGACAACTTTCAGTCAGAAATCATTATTCTTCATAGTACACAATTATACTATCTTATACTATCATACTTTTTTCAAAATAGCAATGCTTTTCAGCCGTTTTTCTGCAAAATTATACGGAAAATTCTGCTGAAAAATTACTCGCCCGTATAGGCGCCGTCTGCATTGCCGTTGTCATAGGTACCGTTATCATAGTTATTATAGCTGTTATTGTCGTAATAACCCGTGTCACCGCCCGAATATGTTCCGCCATCCCATGTGTAGTTTCCTGTGTAGCCGTCACCCGTATCGGCTGAAGAATCAGCCGCCTGCGTTGTTGCCTGTGTGGTTGCCTGTGTTGCGGCTGTGGGCTGGGTTGCGGCAGGTTTGTAGTGAGAAATTTTTGATGTACTGCAAGCCGAAACATCAAGCGTTCCTGCAACAAGTCCCGTGTTGTTCGGGTCAAGCTTTTCGTTGATGATTGTCATTGCAGTTCTGATTTTATAGTCGATATCATCGGGAAGTCCGATGTTAATGTCAATTCGTCCGTCATAAACGAGCTTTATGTTTGCCGTGTCGGTAACATCAAAGCCTGTGATATTCTTAACCTTGTTGTTGATAAGGCTCTGCGAAACATCTTCGAGAATATCGGGAACATTTGCGTCGCTGAATGACACATACTGTCCAACCTCTGTGGTCTTGATGTCGCCGCAGGTGAGTTCGGGAAGCTTGTCCTTATTTTCGGAAATTTCCTCAAGGATTCTGCCCTTTGAGCTTACAAGAAGATAGCCGTTACCGTTTGGAATAACATATGACGGTGTTGCGTCAACAACAGTAATTGTTATTGTGTCCGGAATGTTAAAGCTTACGCTTGCGCTTTCGATATACGAAAGATTCTTGACAATCTTGTCCGATGTATTGTACATCGCACCCATGAAGATGTTCTCCTGATATTCAACACCGCTGAATGCAATTATCTGTTTTTCGTCATAATACTTGTCCCCCACAACCTCAATTTTTTCGGTTTTAAAAAGGACTGTAAGGCTTAGTATAACACCGATTATAAGCACTGCCGCAAAAATTGAACTGTACAGTGCGATTCTCCTGTGCTTAATCTGAGTGCTCGTCAGAGATTTTTTTCTTCTGCGAATTACTTCACGCTCCTGAGCACGGATTTCCTTTGCACGCTTTTCCTGTTTTTGCTTTTCTCCGAATTCGTCAACATAATAGCCGTCTTCATAATCCTTTGGTTTAAGGTTCTTGATTTTAGCCTTGCCTTTTCTCCTAAATTTTTCTTCACGGCTCATATTTTCGACTTGTCTTTGTGATTCCTGCTCTTCTTTTTGCTTTAGAAAAGCCTCCTCAATTTTACTTTTGGAGCTTTTTTCTGCTGTTCCTTTTTCGGATTGGGGGATTTTTAGCTCTCTTATCCTGCTTTGCTTTTTCCTTATGATACTTTTCTGCCTGCTTTGCGGCATTTTTACGCTGTTTTTCAAGACTCTTTCGCTCTTTTGGTGTAAGCGGTCTTCTGTTACCGTCGCTCAAAGCAAATCCTCCCTTCGTTTATGTTATCTGCCGAGGGCGGAAATCCGCCCTGCGACAGTTAAAAATCTGATTACCCTAAATTTTCTTGATATCTGCCCCGATTGATGTAAGAGTATACTCAATACACTCGTAGCCTCTTTCGATATACTCCACGCCGCCGATTTCGGTTTTGCCCTCTGCACAAAGGCCTGCAACAACAAGTGCCGCACCTCCACGCAAATCGGGAGCTTCAACCGACGCACCGTAAAGAATTTCCACACCCTCGGCAACGGCTACCTTGCCCTCTGTCTTAACGGCTGCACCCATTCTGACAAGCTCGGGGATGTGTCTGTATCTGTTTTCAAATATATTTTCAACAAAAACCGTTGTTCCGTCTGCAACACACGCTGTTGCAAGCAAGGGCGCCTGTGCGTCCGTGGGAAAGCCCGGAAACGGCATCGTTCTGATTGTTTTCATTGATTTAAGTCTTTCGGGAGCGTTTATCTCAAGATTTCCGTCCGAAATTCTTATCTTGCACCCTGCATTTTTGAAGATTGGAATAAGTGCCGCAAGGTGGGACGAAATTATTCCGTTAAGTATAATTTTTGAACCTGTTACGGCGGCACAGCTCATCAGCGTTGCGGCAACAATTCTGTCCGGAATGATTGTGTGGACAGAGCCGCAGAGAGAGCTTACACCCTCAATGACGACAACACCCTCGCCTGCTCCGGAAATATCGGCACCGCAGGAATTGAGATAATCCGCAAGGTCGCAGATTTCAGGCTCACGGGCGGCATTGATGATTGTTGTTGTGCCTTTCGCAAGACAGGCGGCAATCATAATATCTTCCGTTGCACCCACACTCGGGAATGAAAGCGTTATCTTTGTTCCGCAAAGTCCGTTTGGAACGCAACATTCAAGATAGCCGTGCTTTTCACGAATATCCGCCCCCATTTCCCGAAGTGAATTGAGATGCAAATCAATCGGTCTTGAACCGATTTCACATCCGCCGGGGAACGAAATTCTCGCCCTTCCCGTTCGTGCAAGGATTGCACCGAGAAAAACAATTGAACTCCTTGTTTTACGCATCAATTCAACGGGAACATCAAAGCGGTTGATATCGTCACATTTTACGAGAAGTGTTTTATCACAGCGTGTGACGGCACAGCCGAGATACCGAAGAATGTTGACAGATGCGTCAACATCGGAAAGCGAAGGACAATTGTGGATTACATTTTCACCTTTTGTAAGAATCGAGGCGGCAATAATCGGCAAAGCGCTGTTTTTTGCCCCCTGAACTTCAACCTCTCCGTCAAGCTTTTTGCGTCCTGTAACAAGCAGTTTTGACACAATAACACCCTCTCAAAAAGAATACCCTTCTATTCTATGAGAAAGCGTCATAAATGTTACCGTTACACAAGTCCGAGAACTTTTTTGACTACCGAATAAATTCTTTCGTTGGCGTCGGTAATTGCCATTTTGCGTGAATTTTCGCTATACTTCTCAAGCTTTTCGGGATTGAGAAGCATTTTGTCAGTTTTACGCATAAGAGCCGCACCCGTGAGGTCTTTTTCCTCAATAATGTCAGCCGCACCTGCATTCACAAGTGCCATTGCATTGTGGTACTGGTGATTTTCGGCAACATTAGGTGACGGGATAAGGATTGCCGGTTTGCCCATAGCCTGAATTTCGCTGAGAGTAATTGCGCCTGCACGGCAGATTACAAGGTCTGCCGCCGCCATGCAAGTCGGCATATTATCAATATACGGTCTTATATCAAGATTTGAACAATCGGCAATATCAGTGCCTTTTTCCTCAACGAGCTGCGGAAACCAGTCGCCGTAACTGCCGTATGCGTGAATGTGCTGATATCTGCCGTCAATACCGCTTCTTGCAACAAGGTCTGCAACAGCTTCATTTATTTTTCTTGCTCCGAGGCTTCCGCCGAATGAAAGCACTACGGGACGGTTGTCAAGCCCGAGTTCTTTTCTTGACTCTTCTTTTTTTGCCGTTAGGATTTCCTGTCTTACAGGATTTCCGGTAATGACAAAATCAACATTTTTGTCAAAATACTTTTTTGCGTCCGGAACGGCAAGCATTACCTTTTTGACGCTCTTTGCAAGCATTTTATTTGTAATGCCCGGATATGCATTCTGTTCGTGAATAATGCACGGAATACCCATTTTTGCGGCTGTTCTGATAACGGGACCCGAAACATATCCGCCTGTTCCGATACAGATGTCAGGCTTGAACTCGGCAATTATTTTCTTTGCCTCTCTTGAAGAAGTGAAGGTTCTTGAAACTGTCTTAACATTTTCAATCATACTCTTAGGAGAAAAGCTCCTCTTAAATCCGCTGATTGTGATTGACTTAATTTCAAAACCGGCTTGCGGAACAAGTCTTTGCTCCATTCCGCCACGGTTGCCGATAAACAAAAATTCGGCATCATTTCTTTTATTCTTTATATATCCGGCTATTGCAAGTGCAGGATTTATGTGTCCTGCCGTGCCGCCGCCTGCAAGCAATACTTTCATAATTTTCTTACCTTTCTTTTGAAAATTCTGCAAAACTCATGCAGGAGAAAACTATTTTTAAATTATTGTCTTTCGATATTTGCCGTTCTGGAAATTGAAAGCACAAGTCCCATCTGGGCAAGCAGCATAATAAGCGAACTGCCGCCGTAGCTGAAAAACGGAAGGCTGATACCCGTGTTAGGCAGCCAGTCTGTGATAACGAGAATATTCAGCACAACCTGAATGCCGATCTGTGAGGTAAGACCGATACCGAGAAGTTTGCCAAACTTATCCTTTGCACGAAGTGAAAGTGTGATGCCTCTCCACACAAGAAGTGAAAAAATAAGGAGAATCATAAGTGCGCCCACAAGACCGAGCTCCTCAACAACAACGGCAAAGATAAAGTCGTTCTGCGGCTCAGGAATATAGAGGTACTTCATTCTTGACTGACCGAGACCGAGTCCCCAAAGTCCGCCCGAACCGATTGCATAGAGTGAATTTCGGGTTTGATATGTGGTCCACCACATATCATCTGTTGTATATTCAAGTGCCTGACCCCAACCGTCAAGACGGCTCATAGCATAGGACAGGCTGTTTGTGACAGCAAGTATAAGCACTACTCCGACAATAAGTCCAAGACCGATTCCGAGATACTTTGTCTGCATTCCGCCGATATAAAGCATTACAACCGAAAGAATGCCGATGATTACGATACCCGAATAGTGCGGTTCGAGAAAAAGCAGAAGTGCCGTTGAACCGAAAACAATTACACCCGGCAGAACGCTGTAACGGGCAAACTGCATTTTATTATAGTATTTACTGCACCAATGTGAGAAAAAAAGGATAATTGCAAACTTTGCAATCTCAGAAGGCTGAACGTTGAAAATTCCAAGAGGAATCCATCTTTTTACACCTTCGGAACCCGGCAGTACAAGAACCACAAGCAGGCACAAATATGAAATTGCAAGAATAACCGGTGCAACCTTGTGGAGCTTGTTATAGTTGAAGAACGAAAGAACAAACATTATGCCTACGCCGATAACGGCAAAAATGAGCTGTCTTACAAGGTAATAATAGCTGTCGCCCTGATTGTAATAAGCATAGGCATAGCTTGCAGAAAACATCATAATCATACCGATAGTGAGAAGTACAAGAATGATTATGCAAAACGGAAGGTCAAGTCCCATGCCAACGGAAAACAGCTTTCCTTTTTTCATCTTTCTCTGACGAGTAGGACGGACAAAAAACTTTTCTTCCCTGATCTTCTGCTCCGAGTAAACCTCTTCATCATATATTCTGTTTACATCAGCTTTAAGCATCATTCTTTTTTGTGGAGCCAAAGACCGTTCCTCCCTTAAAATTTATTTTAAACAAGTATTTCTGCGTTTATTTATGCACCAAAATATGCAAGTGCAAAAGCGATTGCACCGAAAACTGCGGTTACTGCACTGAACACACCGACAATCTTAACCTCGCTCCAACCGCACATTTCAAAGTGGTGATGGATAGGGCTCATCTTGAAAAGACGCTTGCCGTGTGTGATTTTGAAGTAGCTGACCTGAAGAATAACGGAAAGCTCCTCAGCAATATAGATAATTCCGATCGGAATAAGAAGAATAGGCATATCAATTGCAAAAGCAAGAGCACATACAAGACCGCCGAGGAAAAGTGAACCCGTGTCGCCCATAAACACCTTTGCAGGGTGAAAGTTCCATACGAGGAATCCGAGACAGGCACCAGCAGATGCGGCGCTCATGGCTGTTATGCCGAGATAGCTCTTTACGCAGGCGATAAGCATAAATGCAACACACGCAAAGAATGTTACCGAACCGTCAAGACCGTCAATACCGTCTGTAAGGTTTACCGAGTTTACGATACCCACGATTGCAACGGCGGCAATAATATAATAGAAAAATCCGAGGTCAACCTTGCCGACAAAAGGAATGGTTGTTGTTGTACCGTAGCCTGCAATTGCCAGAACTGCAAGAAAAGCGGCGGCAACAAGGAACTGGAGAATCAGCTTTTGTGACGCTGTAAGACCGAGGTTACGCTTTTTTACAACCTTGATGTAATCATCAATAAAGCCGATAAAACCGTTTGCAACCGCAAGACCTAGTCCGCAGAAAATGAACATGCATTCTCTTGGAATGTCTGCAAAGAATGAATTTACCAAATCAGCACCTGTAAAAGCATATATAACTGTGCTGATCATTGTGACAACCACAATTGCAACGATGAACATTATACCGCCCATTGTGGGAGTTCCCTGCTTGCCCTTGTGCCACTTAGGACCTTCCTCAAGAATTGTTTGACCAAAGTGGAGCTTGCGAAGGTATGGAATCAAAAACTTGCCTGTAACGGCTGAGATTATAAAAGCAAGCAAAGCCGCACAAAATGTCCATATTCCGTAAATCATAGTTATCTTTCCTTTCAGACTAATAAATATTTTTGTTATTCGTTGAGTGTTGAAGAGGAATCCGCAAAAGATACCGTTATTACCGTACCGGGGCTGACCGAAGTTCCCGCCTCAACGTTCTGTGATGAGCTTGTTCCCGAGGATGTTGTTGCACCCGAGAAGCTGACATTCAATCCGTAGGCACTTGCAACATCGTTCACCTCATCGGGAGAAAGACCGATAAGACTCGGAACACTTACTGTTTCCGACTGGCTGTTGCTGTCTGTGTAGAGGACAATACTGCCGCCCTTCTGAAGTCCTGACGATACGGTCGGAATCTGTGAAATTACAGTTGAACCGTTACCCTTTACGGTTGCCGTAAAGCCGTCAGCCTCAACAGCTGTTTTAGCCTCGTCAACGCTGACTCCTGTGTAGTCGCCCGCAGATGCGTCAACATAACCGAGTTCCTCGTCTGTGTATGATGTCTTAACATCAAGATAAGGAAGAACCTCGCTCATAATATTTATAAATACAGGTGATGAAACCTGTGAACCGTAGTAGGCGTCACCGTCGGGAGTATCAAAGAATACAAGCATTGCAATCTGCGGATCGTCTGCCGGAGCATAACCGCAGAATGATGATATATAGTCCTCAGAAAATGAGCTTTCAAACTTTGTTACACCCCTTTTTTCAGTTGTACCTGTTTTACCGGCTACCTTGTAGCCTGAAATATAACCTGCGGCAGCACCCTGTCTTTCTGTGTTATATTCAAGGTATTCATTCATCTTCTTGGATGTATCGTCTGAAATAACCTGTCTTTTGATTTTTTTATCAACAGTCTTAATTACATTGCCCTTTGAGTCTGTGATTTTTGAAACCACATGAGGCTGAACAACATAACCGCCGTTTGAAACAGCCGCACAGGCTGTAATCATTTGAATAGGAGTGATTGTGAAGTTCTGACCGAATGATGCAACCGCAAGGTCAACACCGCCCATTTTGCCTTCTTTCCAGAAGCTGTCCTCTGCCTCACCCGGGAGGTCGATTCCTGTTTTATCGCTGAAACCGAATCCCTGATAATATTGACGGAACTTGCCTGCACCGAGCATCTGACCGATCTGAATAAATGCAGGGTTACATGAGTTTGAAATTACCTCAACAAAGTTCTGTGTTCCGTGACCTGATATATTTGAACAATGAATGGTTTCGCCCTCAACTTCAATTGAACCTGTACAGGTAAAAGATGTTTTTTCATTTACAAGGTTTTCTTCAAGAGCCGCTGACGCAACGCACATCTTAAATACAGAACCGGGCATATATGTGTCGGCAACAGCCTTGTTTCTCCACATATTGCTGAGAGCCGCACTTTCTGCCTCCGCCTGTTTCTTTTTTGGAGTTGATTTGATTTTCTTCTTATCCTTTGCCGAAAGCTCATAAGGATTGTTAAGATCGTAGCCGTCTGTTGTTACCATTGCAAGGATTGCGCCTGTGTTTACATCCATTGCAATGCAAACGCCCTTGTTAAGAACATTGTTGTCCTCAACACCCTTTTGCATATATTTTTCACAAATTGACTGAATTGTTTCATCAATTGTGAGATACACATTGTTGCCGTCCTCAGATTCAACATTCTGTTCGTATCGGAACGGCATATCCGTACCTCTTGCATTCTGTGCCGTGATAATTCGACCGGGAGTACCCGACAGATAGCTGTCATATTCGTACTCGATACCCTCAAGTCCCTGATCGTCACTGCCCGTAAAACCGATTACAGAAGATGCAAGGCTGTTTTTCGGGTAATATCTCTTGTAATCATCAAGCAGCTGAATAACACCCGAACAGCTGTAATCCTTTTTCAGAGTGTCAATAAGCCCAAGAACCTTTTCACGCTCATCCGACTCGATTCTTCTTTTGACAACAACATAATGGCTCTGCTGTTTTGTATCGTCAAGCACATCGTTGTATTCAAGGTCAAAAATTTCCGAAAGACCTTTTGCGGCAGCCTGACGCTGTTTGTCATTCTTAAAGTTGACAGGCGACATTACCACCTGCCAAACCGATGCGCTTTCGGCAAGAACATTGCCGTTTGCGTCATAAATTGTTCCTCGTTTTGCGGAAACAGTTGTGTCGGCAAGCTGAAGGTCAACAGCCGACTCCTGAAGTTCACTGCTCTGAACGGTGGTGAGGTATGTAAGTCTTAAAACAGCCGCACCGAAGCCAAGCACAAGTATGAGTAAAATCAATATTGCGGTACGCTGTCTCAGTCTTTGTGCAGGTCCCTTTTCGGCACGCTTTTTTGAGTTGTTTTTTAATCCTGGTGATTGCAATGTAAAGCTC
>VOFB01001388.1_pt1 | contig 27468 bp, 35 predicted proteins | sample 5384141 | NCBI WGS metagenome assembly VOFB01 (sample SAMN12384721, study PRJNA508395) | human gut metagenome | isolation source: healthy gut A | host: Homo sapiens | reverse complement strand
TATAACAGATATTTGATTACAGGCGCCGCTGGCTTTCTCAGGCAATCGTTGAGGAGCTGGTGCGCGGAATGTACAGGTAGACGCATTGGTGCTGCACAATGACCCTTATTCGACTTTGCTCCGGGGAGGTTCATACAGTCATCGGCGATGTATGCGAGGATGACTCGCTCGAGCAGTTCTTTGCAGACGCTGATGAAAAAACCTGTGTAATTCACTGCGCGAATTATCTCCGTCGCCTCAAGATCCGGCTCAAAAGCTCTATCAGATCAATATAGGCGGCACATGTAAGGTCGTCCGGCAATGCTTGGGCATCACATAGGGAAAATGATCTATGTCAGCTCTGTACACGCCATACCGGAAAAACCGAAGAATTGCGTCATTACAGAGGATTGCGAATTTTCTCGGGACTTGTAGACGGCGATTATGCCAAAAATAAAAGCAGCTGCAACGGAAATGGTCTTTAGTGCAGCACGAAAGGGACTTAACGTCAGCATTGTTTTTCCCTCGGGATCATCGGCCCCGTGTGATGTGCTCGGCGGAAGCTTTATCAATGGCAAAAGTCCTTTCTCACCGGTAAGTTGCCCTTTGCCGTGCGCGGCGGGTATGATTTGTTGATGTACGGGATGTGGCAAAAGGAATTCTGGCTTGCGCGGAAAGCGGCGCGCCGGGCAAGGGTTACATTCTGTCCGGACATTACATCACCATCCGCAGGATGCTGCAGATCGTCGGAAAGGCTGCCAGGCTGATATATCGTCCCATATGCTTGCCGTTAAAGCTTGCACGGCTTGCGGCTCCGTACTATGAACGCCGTTGCCTGAAAGAAAAAAAGCCGCTTTTTCTTCACCCTTATTCTATTGCTGTTCTTGGCTCAAACGGACGGTTTTACTCATGATGCCGCAACGGAGCGGTTCGCATATCGGCCGCGCCCGATCGAGGAGACCCTGCGGGATATGACCGCTTGGCTTGTCAAGCAAAGGCTAAAAGCCGGCAGCGCACTTTAAGGGAGGATGTGATCATTTATAAAACTATTATGACCGACTCCTCCCGACACATCACAGCAGACTTGGTCTCCTTGCTTTTCTGCCGTTGCTATAGTATAATAAAAACAGATTAACCGCTCTTTCCGTCTGAAATATGTTCCGGCAACTCCGTGCCTCTGCGTTTGCCACACTCCGTCATCGCATCAAGTTCTATTGTTTTATAGACCAGGCACGGCTTTCTTCATTCCGCCTATTCATCATTTAACAAACAGAGGTTCGATTATTATGCTCAAGATACTGTTAGTGGAGGACGATAAGACGATCGTCGCCAACCTGACCGAATATCTGAACGGTGCAGGATATATTGTCCGAAGCGTGTCCGGACAGTCTGCCGCTATGGCGGTACTGGCAGAGGAAAAGGCGGATCTGGTGTTTCTTGACGTGTCATTGGCGGAGGGTAGCGGCTTTTCCGCGTGTAGAGCTATCAAATCCGAATTTGACCTGCCCGTCATTTTTTTGACCGCATCCGGCGACGAGTACAGCACCGTTACGGGCTTTGACCTCGGTGCCGACGATTATATAACGAAGCCGTTTCGCCCGAGGGAGCTTCTTTCCCGCATCAAAAACGTTCTCCGGCTCACCGGCAGTACGGGAAAGACCGTAAAGCTCGGCGATGTGGTGGTGGACACCGAAAGGGCACGGCAATAAAGAACAGCAAAGATCTGTTTCTTTCTGCGCTGGAATACCGCCTTTTTGGTTTTCATCAACAATCGTGGGATCGTACTTACCCGCGAGCGGCTGCTTGACTCAATGTGGGATGTTGCGGGCACTTATGTAAACGACAACACCCTGACGGTATATATCAAGCGTCTGCGTGAGAAGATAGAGGACGACCCCGCCGAGCCGAAAATCATTCAGACGGTCCGCGGGATCGGATACAAGGTGGACGCATGATGAAGCTGCTGAAAAACAAAGAGGTGCGCGGCGCGCTGCTGTGGCAGCTGCTGATCTCCGCAGCCGCCTGCACCGTCTGCTTTTTTCTTCGACGTTCGCGCCGGACTGACCGCCGTCGTTCTTTCTCTGCTGCTTATGCTGATCTTCTGCATCGGCACTTACAAGAGGTATCAGAGGATCTCCTCCCTTGCGGATGATATCGATCAGGTCCTGCACGGCGACAGCCCGATTGATTTTGATAATTATTCGGAGGGCGAACTGAGTATTCTTCACAGCGAGATCTACAAGATGACGGTTCGGCTGCGCGAGCAGCAGCAAAAGCTATTAAGCGACAAGGAATATCTGGCGGATTCCTTAGCCGACATATCCCACCAGATCCGCACGCCGCTGACCTCGATAAATCTGCTGGTGGAACGGCTGTCGGCCACCGGTCTGACCGATGAGTGCAGGCATCAGCTAGCAAACGAGCTTTATGAGCTGCTCGGCCGCATCGACTGGCTGATCACCACCCCTGCTGAAAATATCGAAGCTGGACGCCGGAACAGTACAGTTCAACAAAGAAACGGTCAGCCTGGAAATGCTGATAAACAAGTCCTGCGCTCCTCTGCTCATACCCATTGAGCTTCGCGGGCAGGAGCTTATCATCCGTGCCGAAGGGGATTTTTACGGAGATCCCGCATGGACAAGCGAAGCTGTCGGCAACATGGTGAAAAACTGCATGGAGCACACGCCGGACGGAGGCAGGATCGAGATCAACGCAGTCGAAACCGCCCTGTATTCCGAGATCGTGATCAAGGATAACGGCACGGGGATCTCTCCGAGGATCTTCCGCACATCTTTGAGCGCTTTTACAAAGGAAAAGACGGCAAAAGCTTCGGTATCGGGCTTGCCTTGTCACGCATGATTATTGCGGGGCAGAAAGGCACAGTCAAAGCGGAAAACCGGAAAACACGGGCGCTATGTTTACTCTCCGCTTTTTATAAGGGAACCGTCTGACCGGCGGCTCCCTTTTTTCAAAGTGACGGATCCGTCACTTTGAAGTCACCGTCGTGTCATCCGTATATAGTAAAATGATGGTGTAAAAAGCGAAAGGAGTGTTTCGGGATGGAAATATTGCGGGTCGAAAACCTGACAAAGGTATACGGAAAAGGTGAAAACGAGGTGCGGGCGCTGGACGGCGTATCCTTTTCGGTGAAGAAGGGAGAGTTTGTTGCCGTGATTGGTCCCTCCGGCTCCGGCAAATCCACCCTGCTTCACATTCTCGGCGGTGTGGACAGACCTACAAGCGGTAGGGTGCTTATGGACGGCAAAGATGTCTATGCGCAAAACGAGGAACAGCTTGCTATCTTCCGCCGCCGTCAGGTTGGGACTGATCTACCAGTTTTACAATCTTATCCCCGTACTCAATGTCACGGAAAATATCACGCTCCCCGTGTCTTATGGACGGGCAGAAGGTCAATCAAAATCGACTGGCTGAGCTGATGACCACCCTGAAGCTTACCGGCCGCGAGAACCACCTGCCGAATCAGCTCTCCGGCGGCCAGCAGCAGCGGGTATCCATCGGCCGGGCGCTGATGAATGCGCCTGCGGTGGTGCTTGCCGATGAGCCCACCGGAAATCTTGACTCAAAAGCAGCCGGGAGATCGTGGAACTGCTGAAGGTTTCCAACGAGAAATACGGTCAGACGCTCATTGTTATCACTCACGATGAAAGCATTGCTCTTCAGGCGGACCGAATTATCTCCATAGACGACGGAAAAATCACGAGAGACGAGGTGATCCGCAGATGAATGTTTTCAACAAGGTAACCTTAGAGAGCCTGAAGAAAAACAGGACGAGGACCGTCGTCACGATCATCGGCATTATGCTCGGCGGCGATGATCTGCGCGTCCACGACCCTTGTCTCCAGTATGCAAAATTTCGTGCTGCGTTGTGCGATTCATATCGACGGGGACTGGTACGGAGCGGTTTATGACGCCGCATATAAGGACTATGAGGACATCCGCGATTCCGACAGGGTTTCCTCCGCAGCCTACGCGCAGGTTCTGGGTTACGCGAAGATCGACAGTGCCAACGAGCGAAAGCCCTATCTGTATGTGCTTGGCGGCGATGTGGCCTCCGGCTATTTTGAGACAATGCCGGTGCATCTCATTTTAGGTGCGCTGCCGAAGGACTCCACGGAAATTATTCTGCCGGAGCACCTGACATCAAACGGCAATGTGAATTATAAGCTCGGCGACACCGTCACGCTTGACGTGGGGGACAGGACACTTGACGGCCGGAGGCTGGGACAGGACACGCCCGTATACACCTATGACAGCGAAACGCAGGTGGAGATTATGAGCGGCGAAAGGCTCGAAAACACCGAACCAAGAACCTACACGGTGGTCGGTATCTATGAAAGGCCTACCTTTGAGGACTATTCCGCGCCCGGGTACACAGCGCTTACGGCAGCGGATCCCAAATCCGCCGATTCATCTCCGATTCATTGTTATTTCAAGCTGCACAAGCCCGCCGAGGTGTATGACTTCATGAAGGAAATGGGCTATACGCAAGAATATGGCTATGCCTACAATACAAAGGTCCTGCTGTATTCCGGCACGGCTCCGTTCGATTCCTTCCTTACCGCGTTTTACAGTCTTGCCGCCATCATCATCGCGCTGATCGTGTTCGGCTCTGTATCGCTCATCTATAACGCATTCTCCATTTCTGTTTCGGAGCGGACAAGGCAATTCGGCCTTCTGTCCTCGGTGGGCGCCACCAGAAAGCAGCTTCGAAGAATGGTGCTGGTTGAGGCACTGGCGGTCAGTGCCGTCGGCATCCCACTGGGCATTCTGGTGGGTATCGGCGGTATCGGCATAACGCTCCTCCTGATCGGAGATAAATTTTTCTCCCTTGTCCGTGTGGACATTCCCATGCGGCTCTGTGTTTCGTGGCAGGCTGTCGTCATTGCTGCGGTCATTGCACTTGTCACGGTTCTGATCTCGGCATGGATTCCCTCAAAAAGGGCAACCAGAGTTTCCGCCGTGGAGGCGATCCGCCAGAGCATGGACATCAAGGTAAGCGGCAGACCCGTCCGAACCTCGAAGCTCGCCTACAAGCTGTTCGGACTTCCCGGCGTCCTTGCCGGCAAGCACTATAAGCGCAACCGGAAAAAATACAGAACCACCGTCGTCAGCCTCTTTATGAGCATCGTCCTCTTTGTTTCTGCGGCGGCCTTCACCGACTACATGATGGAATCCGCCGAGGGAGGGCTGGCCTCCGATCAATTCGACCTGATCTACGCGGCGGAGTCAGACGCTTCCTCCGCCATGACACCCGATGCGCTTCTGGAACTGCTTTTCTCCGAATCGAATGTCACCGGCGGTACCTATACCAAGAAGCAGTTTTTGCAGGGCGATATCTCCCGCGAATATGTCACGGCAATGTTTGCCGACCGTTTTTCCAACTTCGGCACGGAAAGTGAGGACAGAGCGCCGAAGGATTTTGGCATATCCGGTTATCTGCACTTCGTTGCGGACGCCGAGTTCAACAGGTTACTGGAAAAGTACAACCTGAAGGAAGCGGATTACTATGACCGGGACAACCCCCTGGGCATCGCGCTTGATCGTAATATTGGGCTTGACCGCCGGCTTGAGAAGTATGTCACGCTGGACACGCTCAAGGGCGATGGGTGCGTAATCGAGGGGCTTTACTATGTAGAGATCGACGGATATTACAGAAAAGACAGCCGGATCGATGAGAACGGCAATAAGGTCGTCCTCTATCAAAACAGAGACAACGAGAGCGACATCATCGAGCTGCCCTACGGGGAGTCCTTTGCAAAATACACGCTGCGGTCCGAAAAAACCATTGAGGAAGCTCCGTTCTTTGTCAGCCGCAGCACGCCGGTGGCCATCAATATGATCTATCCGTACAGCATGCTGGAGAGCGTGGTTCCCAAGGCGGCGCTGAATCAATTCCGTAATACAGAGTATTTCCTCACATCGAGCAATCACACCGCGAGCTTTGAAAATCTGGCGACCGTGCTGACGGAAAACGGTCTCAGCAGTCGGCAGCTCTTCGACTACGCCGCAAACGCCGAAACAAACCGGAATGTCATAACCATTATCCGGGTATTTGCCTACGGCTTCATTGTGCTGATCTCCCTGATTGCCGCGGCCAATGTATTCAACACGATCTCCACGAATATCAGCCTGCGCCGCCGGGAGTTTGCCATGCTGAAATCTGTGGGCATGACGCAGAAGGGCTTTCGCAGGATGATGAACTACGAGTGCCTGCTGTACGGCTCCAAGGCGCTGCTTCTCGGCTTGCCGGTATCCTGCGGCATTACATATCTCATCTACCGCTCAATAACAAGGGCTTATGAAACCTCCTTCCGTCTGCCGTGGGCAGCTGTCGGCATCGCCGTACTGAGCGTGTTTCTGGTAGTATTCGCCACTATGATGTATTCAATGAGCAAGATAAAAAAGGACAATCCCATCGACGCCCTGAAAAATGAGAATCTGTAAGGAGGAAAAGAATATGCACAATAATGAAGCAACCGCACATGGGAAACTCATCTTGAAATCCCTGCTGATCTGCTGGGGGATCATTCTCGGCGGATACCTTTTAATTCGGATGGCCTTTCTTGTATGTGGGCTGCAGCTGCACCTGGCTGCGCAGGGCATCTGCATTGCGCTGCTGCCGTACTGCTTCGGGGCGCTGTATCTTATGGAGGTGCTGCAAGAATCAAAACCGTGGTTTTATGTACTCGGACTCCATGCTTCCTCGGCCGTTGCCGAGAAGCTGACGCTGTATTTCCTCGGAGCGTATCTGTGCGGGGTCAGTCCCTTCCGTGTCACGGCGGTCATGGAGGCAATTGGAACGATCGAGCCGTATGCGGTGCTCTTTACACGGATGCCCATGCGGTACGCAGTCAATCTGCTGTTCTTTAACTGGATATACATTCTTTGCGGCATCGCCTTCTCTGCACTCTGCTTTTTGGGCTTGTCCCTCCTGCAAAAGCGGACGGAGGATGAATTATAAGCAAGATGTAGGGGCGGCAGAATGTTATCCTGTGTCTGATTGCCTTTCCTGTAATCAATACTACTTGCAGGCTTAGCTGCGGCTTGATGATCGCCACTATTTGTAATAACTTCGTTTCCGCCTTCGTCTGGGGCGTATGTTTCTCTAAAGTTCAATCTTTCAAAGGCGAGAACGGATGCAAGGTGCTTATTTCCGTAATCAGCATTGCTCTGCAGACCCTGAATATATTGCTTTAAGCATGAGATAGCCGCCCGACAGCGAAAACTGCCGAGCGGCAGTCTTGCAATATGGATAAGATAAGCAGTTAACTCTAATTTTTTGAACTAACACTCCCGTTGTTTGTTGAATGGGATGTACAATTCCGGGCTTGCTTAGTGAAGGCATAATATGCTATACTGTGCTACATAAGAGAGGTGGAGCAAATGACCTTTGCAGATGCGATTCTGAAACTGCGCAGTGAACGGAGGCTGTCCCAAACTCAGCTTGCCAAAGAATTGGGTGTCAGCTATACCTCCGTAAACCGATGGGAAAACGGAAGGTCACTTCCGACAAAAATGATGCTTCTCGTGATCCGCAGATACTGTGAAGAGCACCATTTGGAATTCTCTTGTGAAGAGGTTGGCCGCCTGTCGTAAAAGAAATGATGCTCAAATACAGGCATAATGCTGGTGCGGAATGTCAAGTACGGTGAAAAGCCGAACATGTATCTGAACTGCCACAATGCTACCAACCAAATATCATGATGAAAGGTCTGTTAAAACCAATGAACCAAAAAGAACTCAACGAGCTGCGACGCCGCTGGAAGCCGGATAAAAATGCCATCAGTCGTATTTACGGCTGTTTTGTCAATAGCAATAAGGAGATTATAACCGATTTGGACGAGTCGCTTGGCATGATGACGCAGGAGGAAGCCGAAAAATACCTCAGCATGCTGAAAAAAGCACTGTCAGGAGCACTCGGAAAAAACTTGATCGATATTGTGTTTTCCAACCAACAGGTCATGACGGGGGAAGAACACAGAATGTTGATGGAACTGCGCACATCCGGTGCGAAGGATGCTCGGGTGCGGCAGGCATTTTATCAGAAAGTCATTCAATCGTTGGACATGGGCGAGAGCAATTATCTGTTGCTGCTGGCAAGCGACAGCTACGATGTACCCCGTCGAAATTGCGACGCCATGCGAGCCGAGGGCTCGGATGAGGTCTTTTCCTACATTCTGTGTGCGGTCTGCCCGGTTAAAACGGGAAAAACGGAATTGGGCTATTTCTCCGGAGACAATGAGTTTCATTGTGCCGCCAGTCAAACAGTTGCTGCGCCGGAGCTGGGCTTCCTGTTCCCGGCCTTTGATAACCGCAGCGCCAACATCTACAATGCGCTGTTTTATTCCCGCAAAGAGGGAGAACTGCATCAGGAGTTTATCGACGCAGTATTCCATACCGATTTGCCCATGTCGGCCGCAGAACAGCGGGAGGCCTTTGAGGCCGCTCTTTCTGAGTCGTTGGGCAGCGCCTGCAGCCTTGAGATCATGCAGGCAATCCACGGTCAGCTTGCCGCAATGATTGAAGAGCATCGGGAGACGAAGGATCCGGATCCGCTGACTGTCAGCCCCTGTGAAGTGAGCAAGATTATTTTGGATTGCGGTGCTTCGGAGGAACAGTCGGAAGCTTTTCAAGCTGCCTGTGGGGAACGGTTCGGCGTAGGCGCCGTTCTCAATCCGGCCAACCTGATTGATGCAAGGAAAGTGGAGCTGAAAACGGAGAAGGTATTACTTTCTATCGATCCTGAATACAGCCATCTTGTGGAAGCGAAGGTTATCGACGGTCAAAAGGTGTTAATCGTTCCGGTAGAAGATCATTTGGAATTCAACGGGGTTGCCGTCAATGTCAATAAGGACAAAGAATAACCGACAATGCGCGCTGCAAAGCTTCGCAGTATGCCGAAGGGGGTATTTTTACGGCTCGGCGATATAGATTGGCAAGAAAACAGAAAAGGATTACGCTAACGGCGGCAGCCAAAATGCTTGGCGTTTCGCAGCCGACCTTGAGTGCGTGGGAGGGCGAGAGGAAGAACCCTTCTGTGGAATCCCTGATTCAGATGTCTGAGCTTTACGGCGTGAGCGTGGACTTTCTTCTGGGTCTTCCGGAAGCTCGATATCATCGGGCAGATATGCTTCAGCCGATTCCGCCGGAAGCTCTGCCGGCTTTTCATGATACACCCGTCTTCTCAAGGCGATATGGCTGGGCAATGGTAAATGCGATAGAAGGAGAGCTTCTCTTCGCAAGCGGGATGCGTCTGTCGCTGGCAGATGCAGCCGAAGTGTATGTTCTGCCTCCGGCCTTTGCAACACCCGGCGCGGCAGTATCCACGCCGTTGAAAAGGGACGAGCTTACCGGGTACGACTGCGTATGGATAGAGCCAATCTCCATGGACGCTGCTCTGCGGGATGAGCTTCGCGGCTGGTATTATATTAAAAGACGCTTTGTGGAAAACGAGGTGGGACAGCGCTTCTACTTTGATTTTTACGGCGCAAAATGGCTTGCCTTTGCAAACGGACCGGGAAATATATGAACGAGGTCCATCTTGATGTGCAAGTGAAATCGGAATAAGAACGTCCGCCCGTTTCTGCCCTTGAGGCGTGGAGCGGGCTTTCGTTCATTTTCCGGGCTGGTCTCGTTGCACTTTTGTGACACTTTCCATGCACTTTTGCGGGGGAAGTATTTTGGCGCTCTCCTGTATACTACAATCAAGGTTGAAGCCCAACCAAAACGATTAAAAAAGGAGCGTAACATACCATGAAAAAGAAAACGATTTGGAGCCTTGCACTGGCACTGGCGTTGGTGTAACAGCCATCGGCACAGCAACCTCCGCCTTTGCCGCCACACCCGCACCAATGGAGCCTGTTACTAAAATTGCAACCGAGAACGAGGACGCCATCTGGGAGCAGATCGAGGCGGTGGAAGAGAAGAGCGATGCCATCTTCCAAAGAAACGCAGCGCTGTGGGAAAAGCTGGACGAAATCTGCAACGCCCTGCCTGACGACTACGACTTCACAGACTTTGATGAAGCAGCATTTATCCGCAGTAGCAACGCCCTGACGGAAGCGGAGAAGGAAACGCTTCTGGCGGACATCAAGGAGCTGAACGGCCTTGATGCTGAGATGGAGGCACTGTACGCTCAGCTGCCCGCCTGCGACAATATGCCGCTCTACGAGAAGGCGCTGGAAAAGGCAGACCCCAAGGTGCTGGACGAGATCGACACCCTGGAGCAGGAGTATGACCGCGTCTGCGAAAAGCACGCCGACCTGTGGGACAAGGTAGATGAAGCGTACTTTGATCTTCCGGACGACTACGACTTCGACAACTACGATGAGGCCGCCTTCATCCGCAGCCTGAGCTTCCTGACCGACGCGGAAAAGGACGCGCTGATCGCTGACTACACCCGTCTTACGGAGATCGACAGCCGGCTGTGCGAGCTGTACAATTCCATCTGGGGCAACACTGGCTGCGAAAGCGGCATCTGCCCCCTTTGACGGAAAGGCGGTTTTCTGATAGTATAAAATCAACATCATGCCGATGCTGCGCCTACGCGCAGCATTTGGCGCTGCTTGCAAGGAGGACGCATGGGACATACCATCTATCTGGCGGACGATGAAAAGAGCATCCGGGAGCTGCTCCATAGCTTCCTCACAAGCGACGGCTATACCGTGCGCTCCTTTGAAAGCGGTGACGCGCTGCTGGAGGCATTTCAGCAGGAGCCTGCGGAACTTGTAATACTGGACATCATGATGCCCGGCACGGACGGACTTGCCGTGTGCCGGGAGCTTCGCTCTGTTTCCGACATTCCCATCATCCTGCTCACGGCCAAGGACAGCGAGCTGGACTATGTTATGGGCATCAGTCAGGGCAGCGACGATTATCTCACCAAGCCCTTCCGTCCAACGATATTACTGATGAAGGTCAAGGCGCTGCTGCGCCGCGTGGAGATGGATAGGGGAAAAACAGCGGCGGAGGACGAGCTGAATTACGTGGATATCCGCTATTCCGCTACGGAAAACGCCGTCCTTTGCGGAAGCACGATCGTGGCGCTGACACAGACCGAGCTGCGGCTGCTCAGCTATATAATGAAGCAGCCGGAAAAGGCCTATTCCCGCGAGGAGCTGCTCAGCGCGGTGTGGGGATTTGATTCGGAGGTGGAGACCCGCGTGACCGACGAAACCCTGCGCCGTATCCGGAAAAAGCTGCTGCAAGCGGGCAGCACCGTCAGCGTAAGCACCATCTGGGGCTTTGGCTATAAGCTGAAGGGAGCAGAGCGTACGTGAAAAACATCAAGCTGCGGATCGTGTACCTGATCCTTTGCTCGGCTCTGCTGCTCTTTGCACTGTTCATGCTGGCGGTGAACCTCATTATACCTGCACACTTTGTGCGTGAGGCAAAAAAGGCGCTCATCAGCGAGGCAGAGTATCAAAACCGCACCATCCCCTATACCGACGATGGATCCTTTTTTGACGATGAATGGAATGACGCGGAGGAGCATTTCCTTACGCCAAGCATCGTATTTTTAGAGCTGGATAATGCCAATCAATCAAGCGGTTGGAACAGGGACGCATATCGCCTGGAGAAAAAACTGCTGGAATACTACACGGGGCGGGAGCTATCGCTCAACCAATGCTATACCTTCAAAACGGACAAACATCACCTGATCTTCATGTCCGTGCAGGAGGAGCAGGACGATTGGGAAAAGCCGTACGCCTATATCATGTACATAGACATCGGGCCGATCACGCGCTATATCGTAACGCTGAACTGGGTGTTCTTTGCGGTGCTGCTTGCAATTTCCTCCGTCATGTGCCTGCTGGGCTTCCGCTTCGGTAGGGATATTGAGAAGGAGGCGGAGCGGCAGCAGACCTTCTTCCAGAACGCCTCCCACGAGCTGAAAACGCCGCTTATGGCGATACAGGGCTATGCCGAGGGCATACAGGCGGGCGTAATGGACGCGGGCGGCGCTGCGGAGGTGATTTTGGCGGAGAGCGACCGCATGACGGAGCTGGTGGAAGAACTCTTGGACATTTCGAAAATCGATATGGGGCGGCAGCAGCTTGCCCTTTCCGAGATGGATGTTCGGGAGCTGCTTTACGACGGCATACGCGCCGTGGAGCCGGCAGCCGCCGGCGGCATCGCAATCGTGCCGGATTTCCCCGAGGAGCCCGTTATGGTCAGCTGCGATGATACCCAGTTGCGCAGAGCAGTCACCAATATCCTATCCAACGGCGTGCGCTATGCCCGCAGCCAGCTGCGCCTGACCTGCCGCGCGGACAAGCGTCACGTGACCATCCGGATACAGGACGACGGGGACGGCATCGCCGAAGCAGACCTGCCGCACATCTTTGACCGCTTCTACATGGGCAAAAGCGGAAAATCCGGCATCGGCCTTGCCCTGACGGGAGATCGTCCACCTGCACAAGGGAACCATCCGCGCCCGCAACGGGGACACCGGCGCCGTTTTCGAGATATCCATTCCGGTGAGCAGATAAGAAGATCACCGCTCTGCCTTTGGGCACCTTTCTTGAAAAAAGGACGGACTTAGAAAAGACTTTTGTTGATACCGGGTGGAGAGTTTCCTGTGATTTTCTCTTGTGCCGACATTGTTAGAATGGAGTACATCTATGGGCTGCAAATCAAAAAAATATCTACATATTCATGACTGGAACTACTGGTGGGGCTATTACCGCTGCTGTAAGGACTGGGAGCCTTTCCACGCGGCTGAGTTTTCTCTTTCCGAGGACGAGGCGGGAGAGGCGCCCTTTTTCCACTTTGATTTCCATAACCTCTCTGCCCTTCACCAGACCATTCTGGACGGTGAGTTTGTGGAGCCGGATAACCCGGATCTTCCGCACTTTCTGGAGCAGGCAAGGCGGCTCAGAAGCGGTGAACAGGACTGGTTCATCGGGGCGCTGTACTATCCGCTTTTTTCACCGGAGATGCATTTCTGCAACGCCTCCGTCCGGAGCGGCGTCCCGCTGACACAGCTGCTTTCCCCGTCTGTACCGCCCTATTACGGGGTGATTTTTCTCCGGGAGGAGCGCCCCCTCACTCCGGAGGTGCTGACGCATTGGGCGGAGACACTGTCCCAACCCCTATTCGGCCAGCCGTTTTCCTGTACGCTTGCACAAGTTCCCAGCCGGCAGGAGGCAATGGAGCAGTTTGAGAATGAGATGCGGCTGATGCGATGAACAAGCGCCAGCCGCGCTGCCTGGCGGCAGCTGCAAGGCCCCAACGCCCTGCGGGTGCAGAATTACTTACAACGGAGAATACGCATGACTTTTGAAATTCACAGTGACATCACAAATCGATCTATGACCGTGGCTGCCCGCGCGATGCGAAAGGTGCTGCGGCGAAAGAGAAGCATTATGTGGGCCATCTTCGGCTGGAGCGTCTTTTTGTTCAACGCATTGCTGCTGATTCCATTCGATGGAGAGCCTTTTTCGCTTGATGTCAGAACGGTGACTTCCCTGCTGGTAGAGGTGATGCTGCTGTCCGTTCTGCTGTTTCAGGATCGATTCAATGGCATGATCGCCCGCAAAAACGCGCTGGCGGGCACAAAGGAATATCATGTCGCATTCGGCGAGGATTCTTATACTGTCGTTACGGCGGCCACCACCTCCACGTTCCGCTATGAACTGATCGACGCACTGGCTGAGTCGCAGGACTACATCATCCTTCTGATGAAGAAACGCTATGTGTAGCCTCTGGACAAGCGTACTCTTACCGGCGGGACGGTGGAGGAATTCAAACGATTTCTTGAGGAGAAGACCGGAAAGAACTTCCGGCGTATGAAATGAACGGATTTTCTATAACGCCCTTTCGCGGGCTGCACCTGCTCCTGCTCTTGCTGACGGCAGCAGCGGTGCTGCTCATATTCTTGCTGCTGCGCGGAAAACCGGAAGCACGGCGCTCCCGGCTTCTGATCGGCATATGTCTTTTTTAATCTCGCGCTGTTTGCCGGCTACAAGCTCTCGCTGTCCATGAGCTGCCGCTGCACCTGTGCAACATCAATCTGTTCCTGATCCCCTGGGCGTGTGGAAGAGGAACCGCTCGATTATGGGCTTTTCCTTCTTTGTGGCGCCGCTCGGTGCACTGATGGCACTGATCTTCCCGGAGCCTCTGTTCTCCGGATTTTCACTGTTCCTTCTGCGGATCTTTGGCTACTACGTGACCCACACGCTTCCTTGTTGTGTCTGCGGCCTGAGTCTGGCGACGCTGGGCTTTTACAGCCCTGACCCAAGGGATATCCCCCGGATTCTCAAGACCTTTGGCCTGCTTGCCGTAGGTGCGCACCTTATCAATCTCCTGTTACGCCTCACGGTCTGCCCGGAGGCAAACTACTTCTTCACCTACGGCGCAGAGATCGGCGTTCTCAAACTGTTCTGGCGTATCATCCCGGCGCCGCTGCTTTACGGACTGCCGGCACCGCTGATCCTTGCCGCCTATATGTACGCGGTCTGTGCGTTGTCCCGCCTGACGCGAGGAGCGGAAGAAGCGTGACACAAAAAAGCGGCCTTGGGCGCGATCATGCCCCGCTTTTTTTGGTGGTTGGCAGTTGAACGCTGCCGGCCGCTTTTTCTGCATCGGACAAAGCGGAGCGCTTCTGCGCTCCGCAGCAGGATATCAGAAAAGGCGGGCTGAGGCGCGCCGGGGAAGGAACAAGGTCAACAGAACCGAAGAAGGAGCGCGAGCAAAGGCTCACTGGGGCGCTTCCGGGAAGAATTCACCGTGCACCGCGTGCACGGCTTTTTCATATTCCGGCTCGCTGATGCCAACGGTGATGTTGATCTCGCGCGTGCCCTGCACGATCATCCGCACGTTGATGCCGGCGCGTCCGAGCGCACAGAGCAGACGGCCGGAGACGCCCGGCTTTCCCGCCATGTCCCGTCCGACGATGGACACCATGGCAAGCCCGTCTGCAACGCAGATGCTGTCCGGGCGGACGGCGGCGGAAATGTCCGACAAAAGCGCCTCGCGGCAGGCGGAGACCGCCGCGGCCGGGGCGATGAACGAGATGCTGCCAAGCCCCGTTGCGATGTGGTCAAAGGGGATCTCGTGCGTTTCGAGCACCGAGAGAATTCTGCGGCAGTAGCCTACGGCGCTGTTCATGTTTTCCTTCTCCACCTGTATGGAGCAGTAGCCCTTGCGCCCCGCGATTCCCGTGACGGGACAGGCGGAGGGAGGGCTCTGCGAGGAGACGAGGGTGCCGGGCGCGTCCGGCTGCATCGTAGAGCGGATGTGAATGGGAATGCCCATACGCCGGGCTGGCGTCACCGCGTCCTCGTGCAGCACGCTGGCACCCATATACGCAAGCTCCCGTACCTCGTCATAGGCCATGGCGGGAATCGCCCTTGCGCTGGGCACGATCGCAGGATCGGCGCGGAAGATGCCGGGCACGTCCGTCCAGTTTTCGTAGGCATCCGACCCGGAGGCACTTGCCAGCAGTGCTCCGGAGATATCCGAGCCGCCGCGCGGCAGCGTGTGGATGCGACCGTCCGCGCCGCCGCCGTAGAAGCCGGGCATGACGGCACGCTCCATGCCGCGGAGCCTGCGCATTAGCGCCTGCTCCGCCAGCTTGTGCTGCGGGACGCCGTCAGCGTCAAAGAAGTGCAGCTCCGCCGGGTCGAGAAACGGCCAGCCCAGCAGGGCTGCCAGCATCCGCCCGCTGAGATATTCGCCGCGGCTGGCGCAGTATGCAGCAGACGCGCCGGAGCGCAGGTCCTTTTCGATCTGCCGGAGTTCCGCCTCCAGATCGATGCCGAGACGGAGCTCCTGCGCGATCTGCCGGAACCTCGCAGCGACAGGTGCAAAGGCAGTCTCGGGGTCTGCGCCTGTTTTTACAGCGGCATGGCAGTCATACAGCAGATCCGTTACCTTTTTGTCCTCCGCAGAGCGCTTTCCCGGGGCGGAGACCACGACAAAGCGCAGCTCCGGGTCTGCCGATACGATGCGCTTTACCTGCCGGAAGCGGGCTGCGTCTGCCAGAGACGTGCCGCCGAATTTTGCTGTTTTCATAGGGTGTCTCCCTTCAAAAGATCGTCCATATCGTAAAGACCGGGCTGCCTGCCGCAGAGGAAGACGGTAGCCCGCAGCGCACCCTCTGCGAACAGCCGCCGGTCATGCGCCTCGTGCTTCAGACTCAGCGTTTCGGCTCCGGTCGAGATCAGCACCTCATGGATGCCGATCACACTGCCGAGGCGGATGGAGGATATGCCGATCTCGCTGTGTTTTCGCGGTGAAAAGCCGCTGCGGCCGCACACAAGCGCTGCCTCCGGCCGCTCTTTTTGAACGGCGGCGGCGAGCATACGCGCCGTGCCGCTCGGAGCGTCCGCCTTGCGGCTGTGATGCGTCTCCACGATCTCGATCTCCGCCTCCGGAAACAGGCGCGCGGCCTCGCGCACAAGGCCGCAGAGCGCCGCAATACCGAGACTCATGTTGCCGGAAAAAAAGACGGGGATCTGCTCTGAGGCGCGCTCGATGCGCGCGCGCTCCTGCTGCGTGTGTCCGGTGGTGCCGATCACGATGGGAAGGCCGTGCTCCAGCGCAAAGTCAAGCGCGCCTTCGGTCGCGGTGTGAAAGGAAAAGTCGAGCACGATGTCGGCAGGCTCCAGAACTTCGGAAAAGGACGCAAACGCGCCGTTTCCGCTGCGGCTGACCATGGGCCCTGCGGTGCAGTCCGCAAATCCGGCGTCCAGCAGCGCGCGAAGCGCTCTGCCCATCGCGCCGTTTGCGCCGTGCAGAAGGATCCTTGTCATCTCAAACACCCCATGCTTCGAGCGCGTTCAGAAGGACGGCCCGGCTTCCTTCCTCCATCGGGGTGAGCGGCAGACGCAGCGTGTCGGTGCCGTAGCCCATTTTTGCCAGCGCCGCCTTGACCGGAATGGGATTGACCTCGGAAAACAGCGCGTCTATGACGGGCAGCAGACGGCACTGGAGCGCCGCAGCGCCGCGCACATCGCCGGAGAAGAACAGCTCGCACAGCCGAACCGCCTCCTTGGGCAGCACATTGGAGAGCACGGAGATGCAGCCCTCGCCGCCCATGGCGAGGATCGGCACGATCTGATCGTCATTGCCGGAATAGACGTCCAGACACGCCGCTGCCCTGTGAAACAGCGATACGATCTGCGAGAGGTTCCCGCTTGCCTCCTTTACGGCGGCGATGCGCGGATGCTCCGCAAGCGCGGCGCAGGTCTCGGGCAGCAGGTTGCAGCCCGTGCGGGAGGGAACGTTATAGAGGATCACGGGCTTATCTGATGCATCCGCGATGGCGGTATAGTGGGCGATCAGCCCGCGCTGCGTGGCCTTATTGTAGTAGGGCGTCACCACCAGACAGGCATCTGCTCCGACGGCGCAGGCAAACCGCGTCAGCTCGACGGCTTTTTCGGTGCAGTTTGCGCCGGTGCCTGCGATGACCGGCACGCGCCCGGCGGCCCGCTTTACGGCAAAGGCGATCGTCTGGCGGTGCTCCTCGGCGGTCATTGTGGACGCCTCGCCCGTTGTGCCGCAGGTGACAAGCCCGGCGACGCCGCTTTCGATCTGCCAGTCTATGAGTCTGCCGTAGGCGTCATAGTCGATGGCGCCGGAAGATGTCATCGGGGTGGCAAGCGCTGTGGCAATGCCGCGGAAAAGTGTTTTCTGTTTCATTTGAGCTACCTCCTGTTTCTGTAGGTCGTCAAGTTCTTCTTTCCTGTTTGAGCTTTTCCAGAAATGCCTCGAGACGATCCATGCCGCGTTCGAGCGTCTGCTCGCCGCAGCAGTAGGATATGCGGATATGCCCCTCTGTTCCGAAGCAGCTTCCGGGTACTGCTGCGACCCCGGCCTCCGCGATCAGACGAAGGCAGAACGCCTCGGAGCAAAGGCCGAAGGCACGGATATCCGGGAAGGCATAAAACGCGCCCTCCGGGATGGGGCAGCAGAGCCCCATCGCATGGAGGCGGCGCAGCACCAGCGCCCGTCTTTTTGCGTAGGTCTCGCGCATCGGCGCCGTGTCGGTTTCCAGCGCCGTCTCACAGGCGGCCTGGAGCATGCTGGGCGCGCAGGTCAGAATATGCCCGTGGAGCGCAGTGAGCTTTCGGATGACCGGCGCGCTGCCCATGAGATATCCGATGCGCCAGCCCGTCATCGCCCACGGCTTTGAAAAGCTCTGGGCGATCAAAAGCCGCTCCCGCAGGCCGGGCAGGGCCGCAGGATCCGGACAGGGCCGCGTGCACAGCCCGCGGTAAACGTCGTCGCAGAGTATAAAGATGGGCCTGTCTCCGACCGCGCGGCAGACGGCTGCAAGGGAGGCTTCCGTATATACCGCGCCGGTTGGATTGTTCGGGCTGTTGAGCACGAGCGCCTTTGTCTGCGGAGTGATGGCGGCGCAGAGCGCTTCATATGTCAGCTGAAAGCCCGTCCGGGCGGTGTCCAGATACACGGGAACAGCGCCTGCGAGCCGTGTCACGGTCTCGTAAAGCCCAAAGGCGGGCGTCGGGATCACGACCTCGTCGCCGGGGTCGAGGACGCCGGTCAGCGCGCAGTAAATGGCTTCCGTTGCACCGGCGGTGACGAGAATCTCGTCCGGGTGTAGTCAAGACGACGAGTTTTTGCCTCATAGGCGGCGATCTTTGCACGAAGCGAAGCGCTGCCCTGGTTTGTGGTGTAGTGGGTACTGCCGCCTGTAAGTGCGCGGACAGCGGCCTCGCATATGGGTGCGGGCGTGGGAAGATCCGGCTCGCCGATGGTCAGCGTGATGCACTCCTCACGCTCTGCGGCAAGGGCGGTATAGCGGCGAATGGCGCTCAAAGAGAGCCCCGCGAGCGATGTGCAGAGCCTGTCTACCATACTGCGCCTCCCGCGACTGTCTCAAAATAGCGTACGCCGGCCTCAAGCACGCGCTCGTCAAAATCGAACGCCGCCGTGTGCAGCGCCGATGTCTCGCCGCAGCCCAAAAACAGAAACAGGCCGGGAAGCCGCCGCTGATAGTATGAAAAATCGTCGCTTGCCATGGTTGGCGCAGTCAGTGCCTCAATGGGAAACAGCGCAGAAGCCCTGCGGAGCAGATCGGGCGGATTCACAACAGCGGGGTAGCCCTCGCTGAAATGGACGGCGGCCGCACAGCCGCTGGTTTGCGCGACATGGCGGCTGATCGTCTCCAGCGCCTCCCGGATGCTGCAAAATGCAGCATCATCGAGCGCGCGCAGACTGCCCTCCAGACGCGCGCTTCCGGCAACTGCGTTGCGGACGCTTCCGGCCTCCATGCGCCCGAAGCCGAGCAGACTTTGCGGAGCCTGCGGAAGCGGCAATGCCGCGGCGCGGCTGTAAAACTCCACGCAGGCTGCAAGTGCGTCACGGCCGGAGGCGGCGGAGCAGAAATGTGCGCAGCGCCCCTCGGCGGTGAACGTCACCTCGGCCGAGCGCGCCATCATGGGGCCGGGCAAACCGGCGATCATCCCGGCAGAAAGACCCGGCCAGAGGTGCAGGGCAAATACGGCTTTGACGCGCAGACGCTCCAAGACCCCTGTTTCGCAAAGCCGTCTGGCGCCGCCGGTCGTTTCCTCGGCGGGCTGAAACAGCAGCAGAATGTTGTGCGGAAGCACCTGCTTCGTGCGGATCCTGCGGCCAAGCTCCAGCACCATCGCCATGTGCCCGTCGTGTCCGCAGGCGTGCATTTTTCCGCTGTGCTGGGAGGCAAACGGCAGCCCCGTCCGCTCCGCGATGGGCAGCGCGTCCATTTCCGTGCGAAATGCCAGCGTATCCGCTGCGCCGAAGTCAAAATAAGCGCACACAGCGCTGTCAAGCGGGGAAAAACACCTCGCAGCCGAGCGTGCCGAGGACTTCTTGTACATAGTCCATGGTCTTGGGCAGCTCGTCGCCCAGCTCGGGGATGCGGTGCAGGGCGCGTCTGTCCACTGTCATGGGGGTGAGCGTTTGCATATCTGAAAGCCCTCCTTCTTTTTCGGAATGTCATTGCGCCTGCGGCTCAAAGCTCCCGCAGGGCGTCCACCAGTGCCGTCTTGGCGGCGGAGGTCTCATCCTTACGCTTGATGATACGCGCGGGGCATCCGGCAACCACGGTGTCGGGCGGTACGTCCGAGATGACGACCGCGCCCGCCGCAACGACTGCGCCCCTGCCGATGCGGCAGCCCTCAATCACCACGGCGTTCGCCCCGATGAGCACCTCGTCCTCCACGACGACGGGCGTCGCGCTTGCAGGCTCGATCACCCCGGCCAGCACTGCGCCTGCGCCGATGTGGCAGCGCGCGCCGACCATCGCCCGGCCTCCGAGCACCGCGCCCATGTCGATCATGGTGCCTGCGCCCACGCTTGCGCCGATGTTGACGATGGCGCCCATCATGATGACGGCTCCCGTCCCCAATCTCGACCTGCTCTCGAATGATGGCGCCCGGCTCGATCCGGGCACGTAGATCCTTCGTGTCCAGCAGAGGAACGGCGGAATTGCGGCAGCTGCTTTCGATCACGATATCGGCAATGGCGTCCTGCTGCGCCCGGACGGCGGGGCCGATATCCCGCCAGTCGCCAAACACGATTTTTGTCCCGTCTCCCGCCGGAAAGACTCTTGCATTCGGAAAGCTCGTCGGAAAACGCTCCCAAATGTAGACCTTGACTGGCGTTTTCTTTTCGGCAGTGCGGATATATTCGATCAGTTCCGCTGCGTTCATGTGTGCGCTCCTTTTCATGCTTATTTACTGTAAATTCATCATATCGGATACTTCGATGCAATACAATGCACAACAATGCGCAGATTATTGCAAAAAATGCTCATTTCTTTGCCACAATGTCAAGTGATGAATTAAGAAAATAAACATATAGCCATCTTCTCCACAAAGAAAAATAAATCACTGTCGATTCCAGTGTAGATAAATTTTCTTTTGCCTTCTTCATAAGGAACTTTTCTGTGTTTGTAGGCGGAAAAACATTTACGTTCTTGCCCTTGAATACAACTTAAAAAAATGCTATACTTATACATAAGTATCTGCCTGTACTTTCGGCAGATTGATTTTTGCGCATTAGTTAGAGGCAGCTAACCGCAAGGAGGTGTTGACTTATTATTATTTCATACCCTGAGGATCGTTTTGTTCCCTCCGCTGTAAGCATTGCTGCATCAGGTCAGATTATGCAGGCGAATAAAACAGCCGATAATCAATATCTCATTCCCCTCATGGACGGTATTATTGAAAACATTGATATTGCCGATGGAATATTGTTGACAACATCAGAGTTTGTTTCACAGGAAGATATTGAAATGACAACAACACACGACGATTTGAGCCTGTTTCAGATTTCTTTTGCATTGATGGCAATATGGAGTGGTCTTACATCAATAACGAGGTTGTTCATCAATTTCAAATTGCGGCACAGCAGAGCCAAGTACGCTATGGAACATTTAAGGAGTGCCGAAGTAGAATAAGCGGAAACAGGAAATTCAAAGGCATTAGCATTACTTTGGATGAAAAAAATCTTTGAGCAAATTTTCACCTGTATCAAAATAAGGGGGGCATTATATGATACAAGAAAAACAGCGCCCGTAAGAGTATATACCTACACACCAAACATCAGTAAAATTCTCTCTGAAATCCTTGCTTGCCACTTTTGTGATGAAATGAAAAAGATCTATCTGCAAGGAAAAATTTTTGAGTTAATTGCTGTTTACTGCGACGAGGTTATTTGCAAATCTCCTACAAATGACTTTGGCATCCGTATTAGTGTGGAAGATTACAATGCGCTGTTGAAGGCACGGGAATTTATTGGTGAGAACTTCGCTCACCCCCTCACAATTCCAATTGTTGCAAAGGCGATTGCTATCAACGAGCAAAAATTAAAGGATGGATTTAAGCGGTGCTTTGGAGTTACAGTTAATGATTATGTTGTAGAAAAACGGCTGGAAGCAGCGATACGATTATTGAAAACTGGAAAACATACAGTGCAGGAAGTGACATGGATGGTGGGGGTATTCTCATACGGGATATTTCATCGAGCTTTTTCGGAAGCATTATGGAATATCCCCGGCGAAATGTTAAAAAAATAGATAAGAACTTCATGTAAGTCTGAAAAGACCGCATGAAGTTCTTTCTTTTTGTGACATAGGAACTTCCGATAGTGACACTATGCAGAAAATCATCGTGCTATACTAATAGCAGTTAGCGTTATCTAACCAAAAACTTGGAGGTTATTGCTATGAGCAGAACTAATGAAAACAAATTAAAAATGAAGGACATTGCAACCATAGGCATCTTTAGCGCACTCCTTTTTGTGGTGACAATGGTAGCAGGAGCTTTGATGGGAATTAGCATGGTGTTGAATATGTATTCCGTTGCGGTTGTTGCCGTTTTATCTGCGCCGCTTTATATGCTGATTATGGCAAAAGTACATAAGAAAGGCGCAGTCTTATTGACTTTTGCTATTGTCGGCATTCTATGGGGGCTGTTTGGCGGTATTTTTGTCTTGATTTGGATGTTGGGGTTTGGCGTTGTAGGCGAAGTCCTTGCCAGCAAATCAAAGTATCAGAATTACAAAATGCTTACCGTTTCTTTTGGATTGTATTCAGTTGGATATTATTTAGGTGCCATCGCACCCCTCTATTATTATCCCGCATTTTGGTATGGATTTGACCGTCCAAAGGAAACCGTGGATGCAATGATTGCAGCAGCACATTCTACGGCTGGGCTTGCTGCAATTCCGGTTACATTGATCGCGATTGTGATAGGTGCTGTAATTGCAAAGAGAATGTTGAAGAAGCATTTTGAAAAGCAGGAGTGATTTAATGCACCGCATAGACCCCGGATAGTGATTATTCAGATTGTGCTTTCAGGGATATGTGCATTTTGGATTTTAAGCCGTTAGCCATGCTTTGTGAAGTGCTTTTTCTGATGAGCTTTCTGTTATATTTGCAACACCCGAAGGAGGCTTTGCGGCTGGGCGTATGGTTTGCGTTCCTTGTCGGATTGTATGCCTTACTGAATGAGAGCAACGCTCCGCAAATCATAGTCCAGCCCGTTTTCCTATTACGCAAGCTCTCTCCCCTTACTGGGCGTAATGATTTTGTCGCTAAAGGCGTTGACCGTGAGTGAGCTGTTCATGGGGCTTCAAAAAATTACATTGCCCTAAATCAGCTACGCTTGCGCTTGCTGTCGCATTGCGATTTATTCCCACCATTCGCCATGAGCTTGAACAGATTAGAAACGGCATGAAAACAAGGGGCGTCCCCTTAAATGTGATTACTTTTGTAAAAGCTCCTGCCATGACCACAGAATACATGATTATTCCCTTTATCATGCGCTGTATAAAGGTAGCGGATGAATTGTCTGCGGCTGCGGTCACTCGTGCAATCGAAAATCCTGTGCCAAGAGGGATGAGAGTTCCTCTGAAAATCAGAATAAAGGATATTGTGTATCTGATGATGGTGATTTGCGCTAATATCGGAACACTTCTTTATTCATTGTGCGGGTAGCGCGGAGGTTCAGAATGAGTATGATCACAATAAGAAATTTACAATTTCAATATGATGCCGCACCGGAGATAAATGCTCTTTATGGAATTGATTTAGAAATTCGTAAAGGAGAGTGCATTGTTTTAACGGGAGAAAGTGGCTGCGGGAAAACAACTTTAACACGATGCCTCAATGGTTTAATACCCAACTTTTTTGAAGGAACGCTTACAGGAGAAATATTGTACGAGGGTGTTCCAGTAAACAAATTGGAACAGTATGAGCTTAGTCGTAAAATTGGCACAGTGTTTCAAGATCCCCGTTCACAATTTTTTGCAGTAAACACAACGGACGAAGTAGCTTTCGGGTGTGAAAATCTTGCCTTTTCCACGGAGCGGATAAATCAGAACGTGGACGCCGCATTCTCCCGAATGAATATTGACGTACTGCGAGATCGGAGTTTATTTGGGTTATCCAGCGGCGAAAAACAGCGGCTTGCAGTTGCTTCTATCTATGCAATGGATACCGATGTCATTGTTTTGGACGAACCGACGGCAAACCTTGATGGAGAAACAATACAAAATCTCCGTGAGCTTTTATTTACACTAAAAGCCGAGGGAAAACTCTCATTATTTCTGAACACCGCCTTTCCTGGCTTGGAGGAATTGCCGACCGATATGTATATATGCGCAAAGGGAGAATTGAAAAAATATGGAGTGCGGCGGAGGCTGCTTGCCTTTCGCCTGATGTGCTGCGAGAATACGGTTTACGCAGCATACAAAATGTGCTTTTTCCTACAAAGAAAACTCCTGCAAGGTCTGATGCAAACGAGCTGACGTGTCAAAACCTCTGTATTTACTACGGAAAGCAGAAAATTATCCATGATTTGAATTTTCGCTTTACATGGGGCGAAGAAGGTCGGATTATTGGAATTGTCGGTGCGAACGGTTCCGGGAAAACAACATTTTCTAAAGTGCTGTGCGGACTTATGGCACCGCGAACTGGGGAAATTCGTCTGAACGGCAAAAAAAAAATGACCCATAGAGAGCTGCTGAAAAAACATACTTTGTTATGCAGGACGCGGATTATCAGCTTTTTACGGAAAGCGTTGCACATGAAATGGAATTGGCGGCACGAAAAAATAAGCAAAAAAACGTTCATGCTTCAAAAAGAGGAAACAACAAACATCCTTGACAGGTTCGGCTTGGCCGAATACTCGAAAGACACCCGCTATCCTTGTCCGGCGGACAAAAGCAGCGGGTCACGATTGCTGCTTCCATCACTGCAAAATCGGATATTCTTGTTTTGGACGAGCCGACGAGTGGGCTTGACGGACGGAATATGCTCCGTCTAAAGAATATTCTGCGTGAACTGAAAAACAGGGAATGCTGATTTTCATTGTAACCCATGACGCAGAATTTCTTGAAGGATTAACAGATGAATTACTGACTATTTCAAATAAGGAGGAAAACATGGACAAAAGAGAAAAACAGCAATCGCCTTTAAAGGGGTATTTTGCAGTTTGCCAGTCAGAGGAAAGGACTTTTGAGGATTTCTGTTATCCTTTCTGTTCTGTCCTCTGCGTTTGGTATGGTTCCATACGCTGCTGTAGCTGTGTTGCTTGGGAAAGCGTTAGACAATGCTTTGACCATAGAATGGGCAGTCGGCTTGACCTTGGTGGCTTTAGCAGGATATTTTCTAAAACACTTTCTATATTCAAAATCAACCCTATGCTCCCACAAGGCAGCGTATGAAATCATACAGAATATCCGCTGCGCAATTATGCGGAAGATGTCAAAAATGTCTATGGGGACAATACAGGAAAAATCTTCCGGCGAATTTAAGCAATTAGTCATTGATGATACGGAACGACTTGAAGGACAGATTGCTCATGCCATTCCCGAAATGACAGCAAGTATTCTCATTCCGATTTTTGTGTTTGCCTATCTGCTTTTTGTGGATTGGCGTATGGCTCTTGCTTCTCTTGCTTCGGCTGTTTTGGGAAATGCTATCTATTATAGCATGATGATAGCGCAGCGAGAAGATGAAAGAATATATGTCCGCGAATGGAGATATGAACGCAACCATTGTTGAGTATGTAAATGGTATGGAAGTTATCCGTATGTTCAATCAGACTGCTTCTTCGATGGGACGGTTTAAGGGAGCAGTATTGAAAGTGCGGGATATTACTACCGCATGGTATAAGCACTGCTATCCTTTTATGAGTATCAGTCAGGTTGTTATGCCCTCAACGATTGCATTTGTTTTGCCCGTCGGCGTTGTACTTCTTTCGGGTGGTACTACGACATTAAACGAGGTTATTTTATGTATTCTTCTCTCTATGGGGCTTGTTGGCTCTTTACAGGCAATGATTGAGTTTTGGCATGACATTGCCGCAATTTATGAGATACAGCCCCGTATTCTGGCACTTTTAGAAGCAAAGGAGTTGCCCGAGCCGATAGAAGCACAACACAGTAGCGGCAATGATGTGGAGCTGAAAGATGTTCATTTCAGCTACGGAGCAATCGAGGTTATCCATGGCGTTTCCTTTACGGCAAAGGCTGGGACAGTCACAGCGTTGGTAGGTCCGTCCGGTTCGGGGAAATCAACTCTGGCAAAACTCATTGCCCGCTTTTGGGACGTGAGCGCGGGTGCGGTAACTGTGGGCGGCGCGGATATTCGCAATCTGCCGTTATCCGAGCTTTCCGAAAAAAATCAGTTATGTTTCACAGGATAATTTTCTGTTCAATATGAGCCTGAGGGACAATATCCGAATCGGTAAGCCGGATGCTACGGATGCAGAAGTAGAACGGGCTGCGTCACTGGCGAGATGTGATGACTTTATTGCCCGCTTCCCTAAGGGTTATGATACCAACGCCGGGGATGCAGGTGCACGCCTTTCGGGAGGGGAACGGCAGCGTTTGGCGATTGCGAGGGCAATTCTAAAGGACGCTCCGATTATTATTCTTGATGAAGCTACGGCGTTTACCGACCCGGAGAATGAAGATAAATTGCAGCAGTCCATTGACCATTTGACAAAAGGGAAAACGCTGATTGTGATTGCGCACCGCCTGTCCACTATCATGTACGCAGATAAAATTTTAATGTTGGAGGACGGTTCGATTTCAGCGGCAGGAACCCATGAGCAGCTATTATCTTCTTCGCAGACCTATTTGGATATGTGGAAAGCCCATATATCGGCAATGGATTGGAGTATGAACAAGGAGGTGGAAATATTATGCTGAAAGTAATTAAACGAGTATTGCGTTTGAGTGGTGATTTGTCAAAGCGTATCTATGCGAGTTTTGTATTCAGCTTTATAGACTCAATTGTGGCAATGTTCCCTGTCGGGGCTGTGTTCTATACCCTCACAAAAATACAGAACAACAAAGCATTTGCAGGGAATGACTGGCTTGTACTTTTTGGAATACTGATAATCTCTCTTGTTGTCCGCATGGTGTTCAAATACTTGGTGTATAGTTTTCAAAGCACAGCGGGATTTGAGTTTGTTTCCAGAGAGCGAATTACGTTAGGAGATAAGCTGCGTAATGTGGGTATGGGCTTTTTCCATGAGCGAAATATGGGGGACATTACAACAACAGTTACAACTGACCTTAATTTTTTGGAAAACTACTCCATGCACCTTCTTGACCGTGTAACAACCGGAATGGTAAACATGGTGGTGACCAGCATATTCATTCTGATGTTTGACTGGCGGCTTGGTGTGATTTTTATTTTAGGTGTTCTCTGCTCGTTCCTGATTTATGGGCGTATGCAGGAAAAGGGAGAAGAACTGACTGCAAAACAGCGGCAGGTACAGGCTGCTTCTGTTGAGGCTACGTTGGAATATGTGCAGGGAATATCCGTCATCAAATCATTCAATATGGCAGAGAAAAATTTAAGTGGCATTGAAAAGGCTTATGAAAAAAGTATGGAAGCGTCTTACGCTCTTGAACGGGATTTCGCACCTATGAACGTGGCATATTCTATGGTTTTCCGTGTAGCTGCCTGCGCTATCATATTAGTATCACAGATTTTCG
>VOFB01004349.1_pt1 | contig 27475 bp, 47 predicted proteins | sample 5384141 | NCBI WGS metagenome assembly VOFB01 (sample SAMN12384721, study PRJNA508395) | human gut metagenome | isolation source: healthy gut A | host: Homo sapiens | reverse complement strand
ACAAATTCAAGTATGAAGTGGCAAGTGAGTTAGAGTACCGTTGACAGACGGTTATAACGGAGACCTGACATCGAAACAGAACGGATCTGTTGGCGGATATATGGTCAAGAAAATGATCGAGCAGCAGGAAAAACAGATGGCAGGCAAATAACATCGTTTTTCGATAAAAAAGCTCGTCCCCATTATGTAGAAAAAAGACGTCCGGGATTGACCCGGACGTCTTTTTCTGATAAAATTTTGCGTAGTTGTTAAAGAAAAACGAGGTGTCATTTTATGCGTGTAATTGCAGGAAGTGCAAGAAGTCTCAGATTAAAAACTTTAGACGGATGGACACAAGACCAACGACTGACCGTATCAAAGAAACACTGTTCAATATGATCGGTCCGTCAATGTTTGACTGTGTATTTCTCGATCTCTTTGCGGGAAGCGGCGGGATCGGAATTGAAGCGCTCAGCAGAGAGCTCGCAGAAGCTGTTTTTGTAGAGAATAATCCGAAGGCAATGATGTGTGTTAAAGACAATCTGAAGTTTACCAAATTAGAAGGCAAGGCGGTTACATTGACTACAGATGTTATGAATGCGCTTTACAAGCTGGAAGGTGAAAAGGTATTTGATTATATTTTTTTGGATCCTCCGTATGACAGAGGATTCGAAAAGAGGGTATTAGAATATTTATCGGATTCAAGTCTTGTCTATGAAGATACCCAGATCATTGTGGAAGCGTCAAAAGAAACTGATTTTTCGTATTTACAGGATTTGGGATTTGAAATTATCAGAGAAAAAAACGTATAAAACGAATAAGCACCTGTTTATCGAGAAGGCGGGGAAAGAGGAAGTATGTTAAGAGCAATTTATCCGGGCAGTTTTGATCCGGTTACTTACGGTCATATAGATATTATGCGAAGATCATGCAAAATTGTTGACGAATTAATTGTCGGCGTATTGAGCAATAAAGCAAAATCCGTTGTTTTCTGTAGAAGAACGTGTTAAAATGTTAAAAGAGAAGTGACAAAGATCTTGATAATATCCGAATCGTTCCGTTTGATGGACTTTTGGTGGAGTTTGCCGAAAAATGAATGCCGGACTTGTGATAAGAGGACTGCGGGCAATCACAGATTTTGAATATGAGCTGCAGATGTCGCAGACGAATCAAAAACTGGATCCGAATATTGAGACGATGTTTTTGACGACGAGTATTGAATATTCTTATTTAAGTTCTACAACAGTAAAAGAGATTGCTGCTTTTTTGGGGAGATTTAACATCAAATTCGTGCCGGAGGCGGTAGCTTTGGAACTTGAAAAAAGATGAATACAAAAGGAGAGTGTAACAAATGAGCAGCCGTATTGAACAGATTATCGAAGAGATTGAAGAATATATAGACAGACTGTAAATTCCAGCCGCTGTCAAACTACCAAGATTATTGTGAATAAAGAACATTTAGAAGAGCTTTTGAGAGAACTTCGTCTGAAAACTCCTGACGAGATTAAACGTTATCAGAAGATTATCGCCAAACAGAGATGCGATTCTTTGCGGATGCACAGGCAAAGGCGGATGCGATGATTGAAGAAGGCAGGTCAGACGACAGAGCTGGTCAGCGAGCATGAGATCATGCAGCAGGCTTATGTGCAGGCCAATGAGATTGTAACGCAGGCTACGGCACAGGCTCAGGAGATTATAGATAACGCAACGAGTGATGCAAATGCAATCAGGATCGGAGCAATCCAGTATACAGATGATCTTATGGCAAATGCCGAAAGTATTATCGGACAACAAAAATACGCTGGTCTGATCAGCTCCCTCCAGGAATGTTATGAAACCGTTCGCGCAAATCGCGCAGAACTTGATATCCCAAACAGAAGAAGAGTCCGGAATATATAATTTCAGGACGATTTATTCTAGGGTGACGGATATTTCGACTATTTTTAATTATATATGATACAATAAAAGCAGACGCTTTTAAGAAAAAAAAGAGATGCCTTTCAAGCAAGATTGTTTGAAGGCATCTTTTGTACCGGAAAGCAGCGGTGATTGAAAGCCGATGTGCACATGTTCGACTTCCGGAGGACATCTTTTCGAAAATGTGACAGATCTAGTGTCGGAAAGTGTTCAAAAAATGGGAACTTTTTGCAGTTATCTGGATGTAGCGTCCATTCATCTGAAATACATTTTCAAGAAGTATTAAAAATAGAAGAACTCTGTTCATTTGTCTGAAAAAGCGTTACAATCGTTTCAGAAGGACGGGGGAGGTGTTCCAGAGATCAGAAAGAACAAACAGAGTGCATGGGTTTAGGTTTAGATGGAATGCAGAAAATGAACGGCGCGATTAATGTTGATTTCATGACTGAGGAAGAGATTCATCAGAAGCTAGAAGCGGGATATAAGGATATGGAAAGCGGAAAAGTTCGGGAGGCATCGATTGTATGATACAAAGCAAACGATAGAACAAGTAACAGACTTTGCAAAAAGGCAACTGCTTTGGGATTTTATAAGCAATATCGGGTATCTGCGGAATTGGGTTCTCAGATTGCTGGCATGATGGAGAAAGAATTCATAGACTATTTAGAAGAGAATGGTGTTTCCGTATGGAAATAGAAAAAAAGATATAAAATGCTGGCAGATACATAAAAAATGAGGGAAGCACATAGAATAAAACCGGTATGAGTTGTCCTTGACAAAGGAGTTTGTTGAGGATATCACTATACCTAGTGATCGCACTACGGAAACTTGAGAAGCCTGTAGTCCGGAAGGCCCTGGGGGCCTTTCGTTATTTTCGGGGAAGTACAAAGGCGGCGGGGAAATGAAGAAAAAGGATTTTTAACATAATGTTAGCAGTTATGACAAAGTTCAGAAATGTGTGCTCATAGTGATCGTCTGTTTGACTTTCGTACCAAGGATGCTTTATGTGATATGAAAAATTCATGAAAGACTTTTCTTACCAAGAGAGCAAGGAAGATATGTGTATGGAAAAATGACTTGTTCGCACAGTTGATTATCTTGAAACTTTTATTGCCGGAAGATGAGTTTAAAACACTTTTTCCACGAATTAAAATTTGAGTGTATGAAGAAAAGTCTGTAATTAAGATTTTCTATGATAATGATAGGGGGAAGCTCGTTCCGGAGCTTTCAACCCTTGTTTTGAACTTTATGGTTTTGTGGACATTAACACCACAACAGGTTAGATAATAAGTCGGACTCCTTTCGTAAAAGGTTTCATTATATTGTAAAGCCATTGAAAGTAGATATTATAAAAAAAAAGCAGTACATAACCATACGCTGCAGCGGCCGAAATTACAGCTGTTATTATTTTCTGGATTAAATATGGAATGAAAGGAATTCCGGAAGAATGAATCATACTTTTGTCTGTGCGAGCGCGCATAATCCCCCGAATGAAGTTAATGCAATAATGAGCGGATATGAAACAGCAATATTCTCGAATCTCTCAAAAGAATGATAATTCCGTTTGTCAGTTCCAAAACAGGAAGAAGATAAAAAACGCAGGAATATCCGTGGAAAATTTTGTGAGAAGGCGTATAAAAACAGAAAAGATAATGATATAGCCGCCTACCTTTACAATGTTTTCAAACTATCCATCATACATTCGTCGAATGTGCGGAAGGAAAACGGATTGTTTTTACATTCTGTCTGGCGCAAGGATTCTCCGTATGATTCACTATGTTTGAAATAAAATCTTCTGAAAAAGAAACTAAGAAAAATCGGAACCGCAATTAATATGATAAGCGTTGGAACAAGTAACGTCCGATCACGCAAAATCTTGTGTATAATAAAATTAACGATAAAAACAGGACTTGTATTATTACAGAAAGATAACAGATAAGCAGCCTCAGAGCGTTCGATCTTTTTTGTACACACAAGATCTGCGGTAACTTTTGCACCCATCGGATAACCGCATAAAAAACCGGCAATAACAGAAAATGCCCCTGCGGCAGATACGGAAAATATTTTTCCGAGAGGTTTTCCAAGTACATTTGCTATTATATTTAGTCCTCCGCTTTTTAAAAGAATAGCAGTAATAAACATAAATGGAAAAAGTGTAGGAAAATTGTGTTAAACCAGAGTAAAAGTCCGTCTGCAGCACCTGTAAAAACGATATCAGGAGAAACGAGCATTGCAAGAAAAAGAAAAACAGTCAGACTTCCGGCATTGAGAAAACCTATTTTTTTAATAAGTTTTTACTAGATGAGCATTTCACAATTTTACTCCTTTTTCCAGAAACAAAATCATATAGTAATGCTTATGATGCACACATCTTTTGTATGAAAATATCATATAGTGAAAGACAGAATAAAATGTGTTTTTTATATTGACAAAAAACGGAAGGGGGCAGAGTGTGAAAAGTTTCAAAAAGGGAAAAGAGACTTTTTAAAAATTTTACAATTTTGTCTTCCGTACTGTTTTTTCTGCGTATTGCATTCGGCTATATGGATTCCGAAACTCAATATCAAAGCGAGAAAAGCCGATTGTCGGAAGATATTGTGTATTCAATTTTTTTCGCAGACAGCCTGTATCTGATGAAGTGTTAAAAATTGAAAGAAAGTGAAGATCCGGGAAAGTTTCTCGGTTTGTACTGGCTGGAAAGTGATTTTGAAAGGGAAAAACAGTCGGAGATATTACAAAATCAGAAAACAGATGGAAAAAAAAGCAGAGAGGTGGAACTCGTATGTCAGTGTCTGTCGGGCAATCTGAATGACCTGGAATATTTTCCTGTAGCGGAAACCAATTTTGGGAAAGCGAACGTTTCTTTTCAGATTCGTGGATGTTGGATCGGACTTACAAAGGAGATAGAAAACATGAAGGGACAGATATTATGCCGTCTGTCAATAAGCGGGATTACTTTCCTGTCGTAAGTATGACTGACGGGATTGTAACGTCGGTCGGTTGGTTAGAATTAGGTGGGTATCGTGTTGGAATCACTTCACCGGGAGGCGCTTACTTTTATTATGCACACTTAAGTTCTTATGCCGGAATAAAAGAAGGAGATCCTATATCAGCGGGCGATGTGATCGATTTATGGGAGATACGGGATACAGTAAAAGAGAAGGGACAACAGGAAAGTTTCCCTGTGCACTTACATCTTGGAATTTATATTTATAAAGACGGAAAAGAAATCAGTGTCAATCCATATGCAGCGTTAAAATATGTTGAAAACAGAAAAATCAAAGCATACCAGACAGGTAGAATAATCATCGGAAAGTCTTTTATGAAGAGGCAAAAACATGATATGATAGATAACACATGAAAAAGAGTTGTGAAAAGCAACAGAAAACAGAGGAAATATTATGAATCTACCGATTGAATTTGAAGAAAAAATGCAAGATCTGCTTGGCGGGGAATATAACGATTATTTAAAGTGTTATGAAGAACCCCGCCATTATGGACCTCCGTGTAAATACATCCAAAATATCAATAGATCGTTTTTAGAGATTGCTCCATGGCCGCTTCGTCCGATTCCGTGGATTGAAAACGGTTTTTATTATGATGGAGAAAAAATATCAGCCTGCAAAGCACCCGTATTATTTTTGCGGATTGTACTATTTGCAGGAACCAAGCGCAATGACGCCTGCAAACAGACTCCCTATCGAAGCCGGAGACCGAGTGCTTGATGTGTGCGCAGCGCCAGGAAAAGCGACAGAGTTAGGGGGGCAAAGTTAAACGGATCGGGAGTTTTGATCGCGAACGACCTGAGTAATTCAAGGGCAAGAGGACTTTTTGAAAAAATATTGAACTTTTCGGAATCGGAAACGTTCTTGTTTAAAAGTGAAGAACCCGGAAAGCTTGTGAATTATTTTCCGGAGTATTTTGATAAGATCTTGATCGATGCGCCGTGCTCCGAGAAGGCATGTTTCGCAAGGACAGAAAAATGGTAAAGGCATGGGAAGAACATGGTCCGGAATTTTTGTAAAAATTCAAAAGAAGCATTATTACACAAGCGGCGCAGATGCTGAAACCGGGCGGAATGCTACTTTATTCTACATGTACTTTTTCACCGGAAGAAAATGAACAGACGATTGAATTTCTGTTACAAGAATACCCTCAATTTAAGATTTGTGATATCAAAGGATACGAAGGGTTTTCAGATGGGATTTTAAAAGCTTTTTGAGCGGCAATGAACAGTTAAAGAAAACAATCCGCATTTTTCCTCATAAAATGGAAGGAGAAGGACATTTTATCGCGCTTTTAAAAAAAGAAGAAGAGGCAGTTTCAGAAAACTTAAAGGAAAAAGAAAAAAACAATCGAAATAAAAATGAAAAAGAAAAAGATTACCGGACGAACTTACGGAATTTTGAAAAATGTAAAAAGAAAATTCGATTCATCCAGAATTGATATGCGGGGAGAAAATGTATATTATATGCCGGAAGGTCTTCCAAAGTTAAACGGGTGCGGTTTTTACGGTCCGGGCTACTCTTGGGAGAATTGAAAAAAAGGCGTTTTTGAGCCAAGTCAGGCGCTGGCTATGAATTTGAAAAAAGAAGAATATGAAAATGTACTAGATTTTTCGGTTGATGATGAACGGATTATAAAGTATTTAAAGGAGAGACATTGGAAGTTGAAGATCTCGTTTCCTCAAAAGAGAAGGGTGGTATCTCGTATGCGTAGACGGTTATCCTCTCGGTTTTGGCAAGCTGTCAGGACAGATGTTGAAGAATAAGTATCTGCCGGGATGGCGGTGGCAGTCATCATGAAATTGCGGTTAGATAAATATTTGACGGAAATGGGATGCGGCACAAGAAGTCAGGTGAAAAAGAGATCTTAAAAGGAAGCGTTTCCGTCAATGGAGAGATAGCAAAGAAAGCTGAGCGGAAAGTTGATACAGAAAAAGATGAGATTATATTTAAAGGAGAAAAGATATTTTATGCAGGGTATGAATATTTTATGTTGAATAAGCCTGCCGGAGTTGTGTCTGCAACGGAAGATAAAAAGAGCGTACAGTCATAGACCTGATCAAAGAAAGCAAAAGAAAAGACTTATTTCCGCGGGGCGGCTTGACAAAGATACAGAAGGTCTTTTTTAATTACAAATGACGGCAGCTTGCGCACCGCCTTCTTTCCCCGAAAAAACGCATGTGGATAAAATTTATTATGCAAAAAATCAAAGGAATTGTGACAGAAGAAGATGTACGATTGTTTGAGAAAGGCGTACATATCGGAGATGAAAAACCTACGATGCCGGCGGCGCTTGAAATTCTTTCGTACAAAAAGAACGGCGGAAAGAAAAGATAAAAGAGCAGAAAATATTGCCTGAAACAAAAATGAAACAGATGAAAAGGAAGACGGATATTCGGAAATCTATCTTACAATCAAAGAAGGTCGTTTCCATCAGGTGAAGCGTATGTTTCGTGCGGTAGGAAAAAGAAGTTGTTTATTTAAAAGGATTCAGTTTGGAACATTGACGTTGGATCCGTCTTTAAAACCCGGACAATATAGAAAATTAACAGAAGAAGAGGTAGAACAATTATGTTGACAGGAAAAAAGCGGTCATTTTTGATATGGATGGATCACTTTGTAGATTCGATGTGATCTGGCCGGAAGTTGACCGTATTTATATGGATAAATATCACTTGACTGCACCGGATACATTTCACAGAGATATAGAGGGATGAGTTATGTAGAGACCTCACAATATGTTTTCTATACCTTTACAACAGTAAATCAAACAGAAGAAGACGTAATGCCGGCATGGCGGGATATGACAGTTGAGCTGTATGCAACGAAAGTATTTCCAAAGGCGGCGCAGTTGAGTTTCTGGATTTGATGAAACAAACGGTATCCGTCTCGGTATTGCCACAAGCAATGATCGAAATTGCAGAAGCTGCGCTGAACGGACGGGGACTGACGAAATATTTTGATTCTGTACGTACTTCTTCGGAAGTTGCGGCAGGAAACCTGCGCCGGATGTCTATTTAAAAGTCGCAGACGACATGAATGTAGACCCGAAAAACTGTCTTGTATTTGAAGATGTTATCAATGGAATTCTGGCAGGAAAGAACGCGGGCATGGAAGTGTGCGCTGTAGCAGATGATTTTACAAAAGCAGACGAAGCGGAGAAAAAAGGCTGCCGCGGATTATTTTATCCGAGATTTTTTTTGACGTTTTAAAAACACTTACGAAAGGTGCTGAATTGAAAATATGAACCATGATTTTTTACCTGTATGCAGGGAAGATATGGAAAAACGCGGGTGGAAGAGCGTTGATTTTGCCTATATTATCGGAGACGGATATGTGGATCATCCGTCTTTGGTCATGCGATCATCAAGCCGTCTTTTAGAATCAAGAGGATATCGTGTCGGAATTATTTCTCAACCGGTTGGAAAGATCCGGAAAATATTTGTATTTGCCGGAGAACCGCGACTGGGATTTCTGCCGGAAATGGATTCGATGGTAAATCATTATTCTGTATCGAAAAACGAAGAAGAACAGATGCTTATACCCCAGGCGGAGAGATGGGAAACGCCCGGACCATGCCTGTGTTGTGTATGGAAATCTGATACGACAGAAATATAAAAAGACCGCAGTAATTATGGGCGGTATCGAAGCAAGTTTAAGACGTATGGCACATTATGACCATTGGTCGGATAATTAAAACGGTCGATCCTTCTTGATTCCGGTGCGGATATTGTTTCTTACGGAATGGGAGAACGCTCGATCCTGGAGATTGCCGAAGCTTTAGAGGCGGGAATACCAATCGAAAGAAATTACTTATATTGATGGTACTGTCGTTAAAAATAAAAGAGAAAGAAAAAATATGACGCCCAGTTTCTGCCTTCTTATGAGGAGCTAAAAGCAGATCGGAAAATGTATGCAAAAAGCTTCTATACACAATATTTAAATACGGATGCATTTAGCGGGAAACGACTTGCAGAACCTTATTCGGAACATTTATATGTCGTTCAGAATCCGCCGTCAAAACCGTTAAGTGTTACAGAAATGGATGATATTTATGATCTGCCGTATATGAGGACTTATCATCCGTCTTATAAAGCGAAAGGAGGAATCCCGGCAATTTCGGAGATCCGCTTCAGCCTGATCAGCAACAGGGATGTTTCGGAGGATGCAGTTTCTGTGCGCTTACATTTCACCAGGGCGTATTGTACAGGTCAGAAGTCATGAATCGCTTATAAAAGAAGCGGAACAAATGGTTGAAGAAAAAGATTTAAGGGATACATCCATGATGTAGGAGGTCCGACCGCAAATTTTCGTCATCCATCTTGTGAAAAACAGCTTCGGCACGGTGTATGCGCGACAAAGCAGTGTCTCTTTCCTGCTCCTTGCAAAATATAGATGCAGATCTTATAGTGATTATGTTGCACTATTACGAAAATTAAGAAAGATCCCGAAAGTAAAAAAAGTATTTATCCGTTCGGGAATCCGATTTGATTATTTGCTGGCAGATAAAAAGAAATACATTTTTAAAAGAACTATGTCAGTATCATGTAAGCGGACAACTGAAAGTGGCGCCTGAACATATCAGCGCTCCCGTGCTTTCTTTGATGGAAAACCGGAACATCAATATATGAAGAGTTTACACGACAGTTTAAGAAAATGAATGAAAGACTCGGAATGGATCAGTATCTTGTCCCGTACCTTATGTCTTCCATCCGGGATCAACGTTAAAAGAAGCTGCTGAACTGGCAGAATACTGCTGCGGGATTCGGATATATGCCGGAGCAGGTGCAGGATTTTTATCCGACACCTTCTACGCTTTCAACTTGCATGTATTATACGGGAATCGATCCGCGCACCGGTCAGCTGTTTATGTTCGAAATCCGCATGAAAAAAAAAAGCGATGCAGCGCGCTTTTGATTCAGTATCGCGTGACCCGAAAAAATTACGATTTTTTTGGAAGCTTTGAGAAAAACAGGAAGAATGGATCTTGTCGGCTACAGACCAATGTCTGATCCGTCCCGGACGTGAAAAGACAGTACAAATACAGGACATGAAAAACAAATAAATACAAGTAAAAGCCAGCTTATAAAAAAGATAGATAAGAAAAAACAAACTATAAGAAAAAGACAATCAGAAATGTGCATAGAAAGAAATGAGGATAAATGAAAATGAGAGTTGCAGTTGTCACCGGAGCGTCATCAGGTATAGGGAAGAGAGTTTGTTCGTCAATTAGAATATTTTATAAGGATCTCGACGAAATATGGGTAATGCACGAAGGGAAGAACGTTTGAGCAGCTTAGGAAAGAAAGTTAATGTTCCCGCTTCGTATTTTTGCGGAGACTTACAGAAAAACATGTATACAGACAAATTTTATACAGAGCTTTGTCAATGGCACCCTAATATAAGAATGCTTGTCAATGCAGCCGGTTTTGGCAAAGCGAACTTTTCAGGAAATGTCGAAAAAGGAAAACGGATTCATACGGATATGATCGATCGAATTGCACTGCGCTTATCCGCATAACGCAAATGACGCTTCCTTATATGAAGATGGGAAGCCGTATTATAAACATGGCAAGTGCGGCGGCGTTTTTGTCCGCAGCCTTCTTGCTGTTTATGCGGCGTCTAAAGCATGTGTTTTAAGTTTTTCACGTGCTCTGGGACAAGAATTAAGAGAAAAAGCATTTATGTGACGGCAGTTTGTCCGGGGACCTGTGGGAAACAGAATTTTTTCGAGGTGAGTGGAGAATTAAAAATCCCCCTCAAAAGCTGAATATGGCGGCGGCAAATAAAAGTTGTTCATAGAGCTCTTATTGACAGCAGAAAGAAAAATCTGTTTCTGTATATGGAGCAGAATAAAAGCCGCAGAAATTATGACAAACTGCTGCCGGTAAAAGTCTATTTTTGAAAGCGGAGGAACTATTTGTATCATGAAAAGACAGAAAAAGGGAATGCCGGATATTTAAATTATAAAAGAAAAATAGAAATCATAAGAACGCTTGCCTATTTTGGCATCGTGATCGCAATATTGCTTCTCGGATATTTTCAGACAGGAACAAAATTAAATCTTCTTACAGTAGTAGCTATTGTCGGATGTCTTCCGGCATCGAAAGCGCTTCAGGAGTTATTACACGCTTTCCTTATCGTTCGATCGATGGAGAACGAGCGAAAGAAATCGCGTCAAAAACTGATCTTCTGACTGTTTGTTATGATATGGTGATCACGAGCAGAGATCATATAATGCCTGTTGACTGCATTGTGATATCCGGACATAATATTTTCGGATATACCCATTATAATAAAGTAAACACGACAGAACTTGCCGATCATATAAAACAATTTTAGCACAAAACGGTTACAAAGGATTTCAAATTCGTATATTAAATGAGTATAAGCCGTTTATTACAAGAGCGGAAGGTTTAAATAATATTGCGGCTGTCGAACAGGAAGATACAAAAACAAAAGAAGAAACGGTACGTGGTCTTATTCTAAACATTCTATGTAAATAAAAAGGAATTAAGTCAAATGAAAGAGATAGAAATCAACTCAAATGAAGCGGACAGCGATTTGATAAATTTTAGGAAAATATCTGGATCAGGTCTCCGAAAAGTTTTTCTATAAAATGCTTCGTAAAAAGAATATTACATTAAACGGGAAAAGGCTGCGGAAATGAAATTTTAGCTCGGCGATAATGTGAAGTTGTTTTTTCGGATGAAACAATTAAAAAATTTTCAAAAAACTTCAGAAGAAGTTTTTCGGTACAGAAAAATACCGCTAAAAAGCAAAGTAAAACTGAATGTATTATATGAGGATGAAAATGTGATCTTTCTGAACAAACCGGTCGGAATGCTTTTCCCAGAAAGCAAATCGGGAAGATACTTCTTGTAGAATATTTAATAGAGTATCTTTTGGATTCAGGGCAGGTAACAAGAGAGGAACTAAAGACTTTTCATCCTGCGGTATGTAACCGGCTCGATCGAAATACGAGCGGGATCGTTGCGGAGGAAAGACACTGAGCGCGCTTCAGATATTAAAATGAGATGTTCCGAACAAGATCATTGGAAAAATATTATTTGTGCCTTGTTTCGGGAAAGATAAAGGACGGACAGAGGATTTGCGGATATTTGAAAAAAAAATACAAAAACAAATAAGGTATCTGTCACAAAGAAAAGAGGGAAACAAAAGAAGCGCTTCCGATTGAAACAGAATATACCCCTCTTTTTGTTTCTGATCATGTAACACTTTTTAAAAAGTACACCTAATTACGGGAAAAACACATCAGATCCGTGCACATCTGGCAGCGATCGGTCATCCGATCATAGGAGATTATAAATATGGAGATTTTAAAATAAATGAAGCCTATAAGAAAAATATGGGTTGAAAACACAGCTTCTTCATGCTTATCAGCTTTGTTTTCCGGATGTGGAACTAGTAAAAAATCTGCCAAACAGGCAGATCATTGCGCCTGTTCCCGATTTATTTAAAAAGATCTGTATCGATAAAGAGTGAACAATAATGGCTGCATGGAATTCAAGAGGTCTTCGGGGTTCGACCTTTGAAGAACTTATCAATCAGACAAATGAACAATATGAACAGATGAACCTTGCCTTAATACAGAAAATACCGACGCCTATTACTCCTGTAAAAATTGATCAGGGAAGCAGACATATTACGCTTGCATACTTTGATAAAGTAAGTACAGTTGATTACATAGGGAGCAGTACAGGAATTCCCGTATGTTTTGACGCAAAGGAATGTAAGACAGATACGTTTCCTCTGCAAATGTCCATGAACATCAGATTGAGTTTATGCAAAAGTTTGAAGAACAGGGAGGAATTGCTTTTCTGTTGATTTATTATACGACAAGGGGATGAGTTATACTATATGCGGTACAGGCAAATACAAAAATTTTGGGATCGTGCGAAAACGGCGGCAGAAAAAGTATTCGATTTGATGAATTGGAGTCAATTGGTTTATGGAACTGAAAAAGAGGATATTTTGTCCCTTATCTGGATTGTATACAAAAAGACCTTGACAGAAGGGATTGACAGATTGAACGAAACTTCGTATAATATCCGAAAGAGTTTAACGAATTAGCATAGTAAAGTGAAAGGGGTTTTATTTGCGATGGAACAAAAAATTACATACGCCTGAAGGAGTAAGGGATATTTACAGCAGGGAATGTGAAATAAAACTCACACTACAGAAAAAATTAAATCAAGTTCTCCATTTATATGGATATCGCGATATTCAGACTCCGACGTTTGAATATTACGATGTATTTAGAGAAGAGATCGGTTCTACTTCTACACAGGAGTTATACAAATTTTTCGATCGTGAAGGAAATATATTGGCTCTTCGTCCGGACATTACCCATCGGTTGCAAGGGCGGCGGCTACACTTTTTGATACTGAAGATTTTCCGCTTCGTTTTTGTTATGTCGGAAACACTTTTATCAATCATACAAGCTATCGCGGCAAGTTAAAGGAAAATACACAATTCGGCGCGAACTAATCGGGCTTGATTCTGTTGAGGCAGATGCGGAGATGATAGCAATGGTTGCAGACGCATTGAAAAAAGACGGACTGGAAGAATTTCAGATTAGTATCGGTCATGTCGATTTTCTCCAAAGTATTTTATCTGCAGCGGAGTTAGACGAGGAAACTGTGGAACGTATACGGAATTGATCGGAAATCGCAACTTTTTCGGAGCAGAAGAGCTTTTGAAGAAAAGGATGTAAAAAAGAAAGCAAAGAGGCGTTTGCGATCCTCCCGGAATTAATGGGAACAGAGGATGTTCTGGACAAGGCGCAGCAATTTGCAATCAGCGACAAAGCAAAAGCCGCCATTGAACGACTTCGTCAGATCAATCATCTTCTTTGCCTGTATAATGCTTCGGATCATGTAACTTTTGATCTGAGTATGAGCGGAGGTTATGGTTATTACACCGGAATCGTATTTCGGGCATATACATACGGAACAGGTGATGCGGTTGTAAGAGGCGGAAGATACGATCATCTTCTTGAAAAATTCGGAAAAGAGACTCCGTCTATTGGATTTGCGATCATTGTAGATGAATTGATGAACGCTCTTTCAAGACAGAAAATTTCGGTAGACACGATAAGGCGGAACATCATTGTATATAACGAAGAGACTGAAAGCAATGCGATCATCCTTGCCGGTAATTTTCGGGAAAAGGGACGCTGTATCGAATTGATCAGGCAAAAAGAAGGACAGGATAAATCGCTGTATGAATCATATGCAAAAGAAAAAAATGCTGCGGCTTTAATCTATCTTTGCGACGATAAAAGTTGGAAATGACCAATTTGATTACAGGAGAAAAAGAAAACGGCAAACATTGCAGAATAATTGCCGTCAGTATAAAAAGAGCAGAATATGAGATATTTGACATTTGCCCTTACAAAAAGGAAGGCTCACAGGAAAAACGATGAAAATGCTTGAGAGTCTTGGTATTACTTGTGAGGAGATGAAAGAAAAAGATTCACGAAAACTGATTTTTACAAATGAAGAATTAAAACTGAAATTCTTTCTTGCAAAAGGCCCGGACGTACCGACATATGTAGAATACGGAGCGGCTGATATAGGAGTTGTCGGAAGGGATACGATTATTGAAGAAGGACGAAAAGTCCACGAAGTCTTAGATCTCGGTTTCGGAAAATGCAAAATGTGCGTCTGCGGACGTCAGGAGACAAAAGAACTTCTGAATCGTCATGAATTAATCCGGGTTGCGACAAAATACCCTAAAATTGCAAAGGATTATTTTTATAATAAGAAGCATCAGACAGTCGAACTGATCAAAATGAATGGTTCTATCGAACTTGTCCGATTGTTGGTTTGTCAGAGGTGATTGTTGATATTGTAGAAACAGGAACGACTTTGAACGAGAACGGTCTGGTTGTTCTGGAAGAAGTATGTCCGCTTTTCAGCAAGAATGATCGTTAATCCGGTGAGCATGCGTATGGAGAACGATCGGATAAAGAAAATAGTCACAGATTTAAGAGAACTTTTACGAGAGGAGCAATGCGGCCATGCGAATTGAAAAACTGAAGCAAACTACGAAAAAAAATCTTTTGGAAGATTTACTCAAAAGAAGTCCGAATAGCTATGAGATGTATGAAGAACAGGTAAAAGCAATCTTAGATAATGTGAAAAAAAGAGGAGATGAAGCCCTTTTTGAATATACAGAAAAATTCGACGGCTTCTGTCTTGATCAGCAGTCTGTTCTTGTAAAAGAAGAAGAAATTGAAGAAGCTTATACTCAAGTCGACAGAGGATTGATTGAGATAATCAGAAAGGCTTTGAAAAATATTGAGACGTATCATGAAAACAGAGACAGTACAGTTGGTTTGACAGTAAACCTGACGGAACGATCCTTGGTCAGAAAGTGACGGCTCTCGATCGGGTAGGCGTATATGTGCCGGGAGGGAAAGCTGCATACCCTTCTTCGGTTCTTATGAATATCGTTCCTGCAAAAACAGCGGGAGTAAGAGAAATCATAATGGTTACTCCGCCCGGAAAAGACGGAAAAGTAACTCCCACCACACTTGTTGCGGCAAAAGAAGCCGGAGCGGATAAAATCTATAAAGTCGGAGGCGCGCAGGCGATTGCCGCTCTTGCTTACGGAACGGAAAGCATATCGAAAGTAGATAAGATCGTCGGCCCGGGGAATATTTATGTCGCACTGGCAAAAAAGGCGGTATATGGTCATGTTAGTATTGACTCTATCGCAGGTCCGAGTGAAATACTTTGTGCTTGCAGATGAAACGGCGAACCCGCGTTATGTTGCCGCAGATCTTTTGTCTCAGGCGGAACATGATGAAATGGCAAGCGCGATTTTAGTGACAGTAAGTATGGAATTGGCAGAGAAAGTTTCCGAGCAGACAGAACTTTTTATCAGTCAATTATCACGGGGAGAGATTATCAGAAAATCTCTCGATAATTACGGACATATTCTTGTGGCGGATACAATGGATGAGGCGATTGACGCCGCAAATGAAATTGCATCAGAGCACCTTGAAATCATGACTGCATCCCCATTTGAAGTGATGACAAAGATCCGAAATGCAGGCGCTATATTTATCGGGGAAAATTCAAGCGAACCGCTTGGCGATTATTTTGCGGGACCGAATCACGTTCTTCCGACAAACGGAACTGCAAAATTTTTCTCTCCTCTTTCTGTAGATGATTTTATTAAAAAATCAAGTATTATTTCCTACTCAAGGGGAAGCACTTGAAAAAAATTCATTCGGATATCGAACGGTTTGCCGAAGCTGAACATTTGACAGCTCATGCAAATTCGATAAAGGTTCGTTTTGAATCAGAACGAGGAGAGTAATATTATGAGTGAAAAAACAAACGTATAGCGGTTTGCACGCGAAAAACAAAAGAGACAGATATCACCTTGTCTGTTAATTTAGACGGTCAGGGGAAAAATAAAATAGATACGGGGATTGCTTTTTTTGATCACATGCTTGACGGATTTGCCAGACATGGACTGTTTGATCTTGAGGTAAAAGTAGACGGAGATCTTGAAGTGGACAGTCATCATACAATAGAAGATGTGGGAATTGTCCTTGGAACAGCAATTAAAAAGCGCTCGGAGATAAGGCCGGAATTAAAAGATATGGTTATTTTATTCTTCCGATGGATGAAGTGCTTGCTCTTTGTGCAGCAGATCTTTCGGGACGTCCTTATTTTAAGTTTGACGCCGGATTTACAACAGACAAATTAGGGACAATGGATACAGAAATGGTGAAAGAATTTTTCTATGCCGTTTCCTATAGTGCACAGATGAATCTGCATTTGAAAATTTTAGACGGAGGAAATAACCATCATATGGCAGAGCGCTTTTTAAAGCGTTTGGAAAAGCGCTTGATATGGCAGTGTCTCCGGAGCCTAGAATGACAGAAATATGGTCTACAAAGGGGCTTTATAACAAACGGCTGACTCAATGCCGTTTCGTACAAATAAAAAATTAGGAGAATAATCATGAGTTATAAAAGACTGACTCCCTGCATTTTTATTGCGGGAGGTAAGGCGGTAAGATGGTTTGACGACCGCACTGTATTGACAGAGGATGTAATTGCGCTTGCTAAGCAATATAATGCAAACGGAGCAGATGAACTGCTTGTATTTGATCTTTCAGATTCTGATGAAGATCATGAAGAATCCATCGATCTGATCAAAAAAATAAACCGGATCATCAGTATTCCGATGGTTGCGGGAGGAAATATACGAAGAGCAGAGGATGTTAAAAAACTTCTTTATGCGGGTGTAAAACGTGCGATGTTGAATTTTTCAAAAAAAGTTTCCATCGATTTAATTAAAGAAGTTTCCTTACGTTTCGGAAAAAGAAAAAATAGCAGTATCTTTAAATGATTTTGACACGCTTTTTAAACAACAGCATTTAATAGAACAATATAGTTCTGAGATCGTGTTCATGCACCGTCTTGATCTGAATTCTGTTGTAAATGTAACGGAAATCCCGTGCGTTGTTGTAACAGATACAATGGATGAAAGCGAAATATTGCGGATTTTAAAAAGCAACGGTGTAAAGGGCGTATCCGGAATGTTTATCAGCAGTGTCGATATGGATTTTAACGACTTTAAAGAAGTGTGTATGCGAGCCGGAATTAAAATGACTTCGTTTGAAAGCATGATGGATTTTTCCGAGTTTAAGTTAAATTCTGACGGTCTGATCCCGGTAATCGTACAGGATTACAAGACAAACGAAGTTCTGATGATGGCATATATGAATGAAGAGGCGTTTGATCATACAGTAAAAACAGGTCGTATGACATATTACAGTCGAAGCAGGAATGCACAGTGGGTAAAGGGTGAGACGTCCGGACATTTTCAATATGTGAAGTCATTATCTGTCGATTGTGATAAAGATACTTTACTTGCAAAAGTCGATCAAGTCGGCGCTGCCTGCCATACAGGCAACAGATCCTGCTTTTATACAACGATCGTCGGCACTGATTATGATGCAAAAAATCCTCTTCAAGTATTTGAATCCGTATATAATACGATTGTTGACAGAAAGCAGAATCCAAAAGAGGGTTCCTATACAAATTATCTGTTTGAAAAAGGAATTGATAAAATTTTAAAGAAGGTAGGAGAAGAAGCTACAGAAATCGTTATTGCAGCAAAAACCCGAATCCCGAAGAAATTAAATATGAAATTTCGGACTTCCTTTATCATGCGATGGTACTCATGGTAGAACGGGGAGTTACGTGGGAAGATATTACAAGTGAACTGGCAGACAGATAAGGCGATTACGTCTTTAGAAACCGGTATAGAAAAGAATCTAAAAGCATAAGATGTTGTAAAAACAATGTCTTATGCTTTTTGTATGGCGAAAAACCTTGCGTTTCCCGAAATTTTAACAATCGCTTTCAATTCTGGAATGTATCTTTAGGTTTCGGCGGTTTATCTGCTTTGGAATGCAATACAAAAATCAAAAGAAGAGAGACAGAGGGGAAAAACAGTATGAATGATGCTCAGTTAAGAAGAAGAGAACTTCTTCGACAAACGAAACAGCTCTATGGTGAACGTGAAACTGTTCCTCCGATTCATCCCTCGTTATGGCAATTTATGTAAAGAACAAGACAGAAGGCGGTGAAGAAGCAGGCGGAAGCTTTTATATGCGGCTTGTAATCTGTATTCTCTGTTTCATCTTCTTTGTATATATGGATCAAAATCATGCGGAAGTAGCTAATGTAAACAGTACAAAAATCATAAATGAAATTGAACGGGATGTGGAGCTGGAAGCCGTGAAGGAAGTATGGGAAAATTTTTGAATGATAACTATTTATTCAGCTGATTTACCTGAAAATTTATATTAAAACGAAAAGAGTTGTATACAATGCTGACTGCGAAATCATATCTTTTACTTTGGAGTTTTTGTCTAAGAACACCAGCACCGATTGATTCCGATTGACGAAAGATATTTGCTTGAAGTTCTTCCCTAAAATGTATATAATGATGTAGATTGATGATTCAATCACATAGAAGATGTTTCTGTAATGTTGTATCGTCTTGTATAAATACGAAAAACAACATAAAAAATATCGATTTTTCCCTTTGAAAAAGTCCAAAATAGGTTCGTAAGAATTTATAAAATATATACAAAAACAGGAAGGAAATATATGAGAAAGCTTGCTTTAGATGATGAAATATTACTAAGTATCGAAAAACCTGCCCGGTATATCGGGAATGAAGTAAACTCGATAATGAAAAATAAAAATGAGGTGGATATCCGTTTCGCCATGTGTTTTTTCCGGATGTTTACGAGATCGGCATGTCGCATCTCGGCATTCAGATTTTATATGATATGTTTAACAAGAGAGACGACGTATGGTGCGAACGCGTCTTTTCTCCGTGGACAGATCTTGATACAATTATGCGTAAAGAGGGAATTCCGCTTTTTGCATTAGAGTCACAAGATCCGATCAGAGAATTTGACTTTAGGAATTACGATCAATTGAAATGTGCTATACAAATATTTTGCAGATTTTAGAGTTGAGCCAAATTCCTCTGCATTCATGTGACCGCGCGGAAAATGATCCGATTGTGATCGGTGGAGGTCCATGTGTCTATAACCCGGAACCTCTTGCGGAATTTTTCGATTTGTTTTATATCGGAGAAGGCGAAACTGTTTATGATGAACTTTTAGATACATATAAAAATGTCGGGCAGAGGGAAGTACGAGAACAGAGTTTCTTGAACAGGCGGCCCGCATCGAAGGAATCTATGTGCCGTCATTTTATGATGCCGAATACAACGAGGGATGGTACACTTCGATCATTTATACCGAATAATATATGTGCCCCCCTGCAAGTGTGAAAAAGCAGGTTGTTATGGATGTAACAGATACGGTATATCCGATGAAGCCGGTCGTTCCGTTTATAAAAGCAACTCAAGATCGCGTTGTACTTGAGATTCAAAGGGGATGCACCCGGGGATGCCGTTTTTGCCAGGCGGGAATGATTTATCGTCCCACAAGAGGGCGTAATGTAAAACGTCTGAAAGAGTATGCCAAAACGATGTTGACAAATACAGGACATGAAGAAATCTCACTTAGTTCCTTGAGTTCAAGTGATTATTCTGATTTGAAAGAACTTGTAATGTTTTTTGATTGATGAATTCAAAGAAAAAGCAATCAATATTTCATTACCGTCTTTGAGAATCGACGCCTTTTCTTTAGATGTAATGAGTAAGGTTCAGGATATCAGAAAAGCAGCCTTACATTTGCGCCCGAAGCCGGATCACAGAGAATGAGAAATGTAATCAATAAAGGACTTACCGAAGAAGATATTATGGGTGGCGCAAGTCAGGCTTTTTGAAGGAGGATGGACAAAAGTAAAACTGTATTTCATGCTCGGACTTCCTACGGAAACCGAAGAAGATATGAAGGAGATCGCCCATTTATGTGAAAAGGTTGCCCGCAAATATTATGAAATCCCGAAAAGATCAAAGAAACGGAAAATGTCAGATTACTGCAAGTTCCTCATTTTTTGTTCCGAAACCGTTTACCTGTTTCAGTGGGCGCCAATGTGTACCGCTGAAGAATATACGAGACGTGCTCACCTTTGTCAATGATGAATTTAAAGCGCAGTTAAATCGGAAAAGTTAAAATATAATTGGCATGATGCAAATGTAACTGTTTTGGAAGGTATTATGGCAAGAGGTGACAGAAGAATCGGAAAAGTGATTGAAGAAGCTTACAGACTCGGATGCTTATTTGACTCATGGACCGAAAAGTTTTCGAGATGATTTATGGGAGAAAGCTTTTTTGAACACGGAATCGAAAAGAGTTTTATACGCTTCTGTACAAGAGATAAAACGAACTTTTCCCATGGGATTTTATCGATACCGGGGTCAGTCGAAAATTTCTCAGAAAGGAATGGGAACGGGCAATGAATGCTGAGGTGACACCGAATTGTCGGGAACACTGTTCAGGATGCGGCGCATCAAAATTCGGAGGAGGTGTCTGTTATGAAGGTAAGAATTAAATTCAGAAAATACGGAGCGCTTCGTTTTTATCGGACATCTTGATGTAATGCGCTTCTTCCAAAAAGTAATGCGCAGGGCTGAAATACCGATCGCCTTTTACAGGAGGGTACAGTCCGCATATGATCATGTCTTTTGCGAGTCCTCTTGGAATCGGTCTCACAAGTGACGGGGAATATTTTTGATATTGAACTGACTGAAGCGATCGACAGTAAAACGGCTGTAAAACGTATGAATGAAGTCAGTATAGAAGGAATTGAAAATAATTAGTTTCAGAAAATTCCGGATGATAAAAAACAGACGGGAATGACGATCCTTGCAGGGGCAGATTATCTCGTCTCTGTCAGAAAAGGAGCACTGCCTTCTGACTGGAAAGAACAGTTTCCCAAGTTTATGTCTCAACCGGAAATTCAAGTTATCAAACAGACGAAAAGAAGCGAGAGAATGGTTGACATACGTGCCCTTATCGATTCATGGGAGATTCGTGATGAACAGATCTATCTTCTTCTTGCAGCGGGAAGTTCGGAAAATTTAAAACCGGATCTTGTGATGGAAACATTTTAAAATATGCAAATATTTCAGATGATGTACGATTTTTTTTATCATCGCCTTGAGATGTATGCAGATGAAAGCGGCAACGGAGAAAGGAAGCTCATTCCTCTTGAAAATCTCGGAGAAGAAATCTGTATGAATTCAAAGACAGACCTGTAGTAAATCTGTAATGACATGGGAAGGATTTTGGTTTGAAACGAAAAATACTAATAGAAAAAGCAAAAATAAAATACGGACATACCTTATTGAAGATGATGATATTGTTGAAATACATACCAGTATCAATGAAGAGCAAGTACCTCCGGGGAAACTAGGGGATATTTACATCGGGAAAGTGCAGAATATTGTCCAAAATATCGGTGCGGCATTTATAGAAATTACAAAAGGAGTAAACTGTTATTTTGATTTGAAAGATGCAGAAAACGCATATTTTACCCATAAATCCGGGAAAAACCACTTTGTATCGGCGATGAACTTGTCGTACAGATCAGCCGGGAAGCGGTAAAACGAAAGCGCCTACTGTAACTTCTCATTTAAGCTTCACGGGAAGATATGCCGTCTTAACTCATGGAAACACCCGGATCGGCGTATCTTCAAAAAATTCCACGGGCGCTTCGGGATGAATTAAAGACCGCCTGTCACGTATGAAAAATGAACAGTTCGGCATCATTATACGGACAAATGCAAAAGGCGTACCGTTTCAGGAGGTCGAAGACGAAATTGAACGTCTGAAAGAAGAATATAAAAAGTTGTTAAATACAGCATTGTCAAGAGTTGCTTTTTCACGTTTGAAATCGGCTCCTCCGACGTATATATCAGACTTAAAAAACGTATACATGGAAGGAATGGAAGAAATCGTCATAGAAGGAAAAGACTTGTATACGGAAATACAAGAATACTTTCTTACAGAATTTCCTGAAAAAGTAAAACTTCTCAGACTTTATGAGAATCCTGATTTTCCACTTTGCAAATTGTATTCTACAGAAACCGCATTGGAAAAAGGCGTTGAAAGAGTTGGTATGGTTGAAAAACGGCGGATATCTTATTATCCAGCCAACGGAAGCTTTGACAGTCATTGACGTAAATTCCGGGAAGATGGCAGTAAAATCGAAAAACAGCGCCGGAGCGATGAAAGTAAACATGGAGGCTGCTCAAGAAGCGGCGAAGCAGATTCGTCTGCGTAATCTGTCAGGAATCATTATTGTAGATTTTGTAAATCTTGAATCAAAAGAAGATACCGATATTATTAAAGAATTCCGAAACTTTTTGTCGAAAGATCCGATTCCGACTACTTTGGTTGACATGACGATGCTCGGACTTTGTAGAAATCACAAGAAAAAAAGTAAGAAAACCGCTTTATGAACAGGAAAATTATTTACAAGCAGAGATCGAGGCGTTATAATATTTTACCGAAAGCGCGCTGAAAATTGCGCTTACAAAATTTTTCTCATTATTCATGAGAAGAGAAATGGATCGATAAATAAAAGCAGCGAAAAAGCGCTGCGTGAGTTCTACATTTGGAGGAAAGAAGATTGAAAAAAGTAGTAAAATTCGGGGAAGTTCTCTGGCAAATGCAGATCAGTTCAAAAAGGTCGGAGCGATCATTACAGCAGATGATACAAGACGGTATGTTGTTCCGTCTGCGCCGGGAAAACGATTTCCAAAAGATAAAAAGTAACAGATATGCTCTATGCCTGTTATGAAAGTGCAGCCAACGGAGAAGATTTTTCAGAACAGCTTGATAATATTCACGCAAGATATCAGGAGATTATTGATGGATTGAATCTCGATTTTTCTCTTGATCTTGATTTTGTACAAATTAAAGAAAATTTCAGTAACAAGGCGGGAGCTGACTATGCCGCTTCCAGAGGAGAATGTTTAAACGGAAAGATCATGGCTGCTTACCTCGGCTTTGAGTTTGTGGATGCTGCCGAAGTTGTCCGTTTTAATGATGACGGTTCTTTCAATGATGAAGTTACGAATACTCTTTTATCCGAGCGGCTTCAGGATTGTAAAACAGCTGTAATTCCGGGATTTTACGGAGCAAAAAAGATGGAACGATCGTAACTTTTTCAAGAGGCGGATCAGATATTACGGGATCTCTTTGTAGCTTTGGCAGTACAGGCGGATTTGTATGAGAACTGGACCGATGTTTCCGGATTTTTGATCGCGGATCCCCGCATTGTAAAAATCCGAAATCAATCGAAACAATTACTTATAAAGAACTTCGTGAACTTTCATATATGGGAGCGAGCGTGCTCCACGAGGATGCGATCTTTCCTGTAAGAAAAGCGGAATTCCGATCAATATCCGGAACACAAATGCACCGCAGGATAAAGGAACATTAATTGTTGAAGGAACATGTCGTCAGCCGAAATATACGATTACCGGAATTGCAGGAACAGATGGATTTGTAGCAATCACAGTCGAAAAAGCAATGATGAATTCGGAAGTCGGATTTTGTCGGAAAGTTCTGCAGGTATTTGAAGATAACGGAGTTTCTATCGAACATATGCCATCGGGTATTGATACAATGTCGATTTTCGTAAACAAAGATGTCTTTGAGGAAAAAGAACAGAAAATCTTAGCGGATATCCATAAAGCGGTAAATCCGGATCATATCGAACTGGAGTCTAATCTTGCGCTTATTGCCGTAGTAGGACGCGGTATGAAATCAACAAGAGGAACTGCCGGCCGCATTTTCTCCGCACTTGCCCACGCACATATCAATGTCAAAATGATCGATCAGGGATCAAGTGAATTGAATATCATTATCGGAGTCAGACATGATGATTTTAAAAATGCGATCCGTGCGTTATATGAAATTTTGTCCTTACCCAGATATAAAAATCTATATCCGTTTGTTTTTATTGGATTACCATTATAGGAAGAATATATCAAGAAAAATTTGTTAAAAAACCGCATAAGATCTATACTCAATAAACGCATCATTTTGATGCGTTTATGTGTGGAAAGGGAAATATACAATGAATATCTTATTCTTTTTAAAACCAAAAAGCGAAGTGGCTTATGTTCACGACTATGGCACTTTAAGACAGGTTCTTGAGACAATGGAGTATCATAAATATGCATCTATCCCAATGCTGAATAAATCGGGCGAATATGTCGGAACAATTACGGAAGGAGATCTTCTTTGGGGAATCAAAAGATATACGAATCTGAATTTGAAAGAGGCGGAAAATATATTTATACAAGATTTTCCACGAAAAGTAGATTATGTAGCCGTATCAATTAATTCAGATATGGAAGATCTTCTGCGATAATAGGAGGTGCCATATGTACGCAATTATTGCAACAGGTGGTAAACAGTACAAGGTAGCCGAAGGCGATGTTATCCGAGTAGAGAAACTTGGCGTAGAAGCTGGAGAGACTTTTACATTTGACCAGGTTCTTGCAGTAAGTGACAACGACGATTAAAAGTTGGTAACCCGACAGTTGCAGGTGCAACAGTTGAAGCTTCTGTAGTTGAGAACGGTAAAGCTAAAAAAGTTATCGTTTACAAGTACAAGAGAAAGACTGGTTATCATAAGAAAAACGGTCACAGACAGCAGTACACTGAAGTGAAGATTGAAAAGATCAACGCTTAATATTGAGAGCTATCCATGATTCATGTAACGATTTATAAGACCATTCAAAGGAAGAATGTGTAGGGTTTTCAGACTCAGTTATTCGCTCATAAAAAGGGTGTAGGTTCTACAAAGAATGGTAGAGATTCTGAGTCTAAGAGACTTGGCGCTAAAAGAGCTGACGGACAGTTCGTAATAGCTGGTAACATTCTGTACAGACAGCGTGGAACAAAGATTCACCCAGGTCTTAACGTTGGTATCGGCGGAGATGACACACTGTTTGCTACAGCTGATGGTATCGTTAGATTTGAGAGAAAGGGTAGAGACAAGAAGCAGGTTTCTATCTATCCAGTAGTTAACGAGTAATATTGGATATATATAAGTAATACTATCAAGAGACTGGAGTAATTTTTATTATTACAGTCTTTTTTTACAGACAAAAGTGCAGATATAGGGTATACTATGAAATAGTGTGCAGATATGTATCTGTAGAACTTGACACAGACAATTAAGACATTAAATTAAGATATTGAATTAAGACACTGAATATTCGGTAGAGAATATCTGACACAGAAAGGCGGTATTGTATGTTTGCCGATAGAGCCAGAATATATGTGAGATCAGGTAAGGGCGGTGACGGACACGTTTCATTTCGAAGAGAAAAATACGTGCCAAACGGCGGTCCTGACGGCGGAGATGGGGGCAATGGCGGAGATGGCAGCAACGGTGCCGACATAGTACTCAAGGTTCCACCTGGAACTGTTGTAAAGGATTCCGAGACAGGGAAAGTCATACTTGATATGGCATATAAGAAAGAACCTGTAGTATTTTTAAAGGGCGGACACGGTGGACGTGGAAACAGAACGTACGTTACATCCACCATGCAGGCTCCAAAATATGCACAGCCATGTTGTTGATGCCGCAGGCACAGAAGGCAGAGATCCGATTGATGACATTTATAAGATTAATGCGGAATTGGAAGCGTATAATCCCGAAATCGCAAAACGTCCTCAAGTGATCGCCGCAAATAAGACTGATCTTATTTTTGAGGCTGATGAAGATCCTACAGAACGTTTGAAAAAGGAATTTGAGCCGAAGGGCATCAAAGTTTTTCCTATTTCGGGAGTTACGGGAAAAGGTATCTCCGAACTGCTTTATTATGTCAGCGCTCAGTTAGAATCGATGGATCGCAAGACTGTTGTTTTTTGAGCAGGAATATTTCCCTGAAGACGAACTTATCTACGAGGAACTTCCGTATACTGTAGAACTGGAAGACGGTATGTATATAGTCGAAGGTCCCAAAATCGAAAAATGCTTGGATATACAAATCTTGATTCTGAAAAAAGTTTGCTTTCTTCCAGAAGTTTTTGAAAGAAAAAATCATTTGATGAGTTAGAAGCAAAAAGGAATACAAGAAGGTGATACGGTGAAAATGTATGGTCTTCAATTTGATTATTACAAATGATTTTTTTAAAACAAGAGTGTTCACAGAAAAAATATTCTTAAAAGTAAGGAGATAAATATGACTACAAAACAAAGAGCTTATCTGAAAAGTCTCGCGATGAAAATCGAACCTATTTTCAGATTGGAAAATCAAGTATGAATCCGGGACTGACAGAGGCTGTTTCAGAAGCTTTAGAAGCGCGTGAACTCATTAAGATCAGCGTGCTTAATAACTGCGGGGATGATCCGAGAGAATTGGCTGAGATCATCGCAGGAAGAACACGTTCTCAAGTTGTACAGGTGATCGGTAAAAATCGTTTTATACCGTGAAGGAAAAAGATGATAAGAAAAATCATCCTGCCATTATGAGAATAGGAGTCATGGGCGGAACATTTGATCCGATTCATATCGGACACTTGCTTCTCATAGAGTTTGCTTATGAAGATTTTAAGTTAGATGAAATCTGGTTTCTTCGAATGGAAATCCGCCCCACAAGAAAACGGACGAAAGTAAAAAAGCTCTTGCACATCGAATTAAAATGATCGAACTTGCGATCAGTGATATGCCTCATTTTAAAATAGATCTTTCCGAAACCGAAACAGATGTACATTCGTATACTTACAGTACTATGCAGAAATTTAATCGCATGTATCCCGAATGTGAATTCTATTTTATTTTGGGCGCAGATTCACTCTTTGCAATCGAAGAGTGGAGATATTTTAAGGAGATTTTCCGACATGTACAATTCTTGCCGCTATGAGAGATGATAAGGATGTTCGTACAATGCAGGAACAGATCTCTTATCTCAAAGAGCGCTATGGCGCAAAAATCAATTATACTCAGAGCGCCTCTTTTGGAAATCTCATCAACGAAGCTATAAGAAAGCGAGCGGCAATGAGACGCGGCATACGTTATATCGTTCCCGATTCTGTTTCAAATTATATAAAAGAACATGAACTTT
>VOFB01001851.1_pt1 | contig 27540 bp, 22 predicted proteins | sample 5384141 | NCBI WGS metagenome assembly VOFB01 (sample SAMN12384721, study PRJNA508395) | human gut metagenome | isolation source: healthy gut A | host: Homo sapiens | reverse complement strand
TCGTTTAGTGCGAGACGCATGAATTTTTCATCGTTTTTTTTCTGATCTTCCACGAGCGGGATTTTTTGCAAAAGTAAGCAAAAAACTCTTTGCGACTGCTCCGCAGCACAAATAATATCTTCCGGGATTCCTTATTTCGCATCTTTTGTTTAACTTTGCGGGTTGCAAGGACAAATTGAACAAAAACCATATTTCCTATGTACAGAACCCATACGTGCGGCTGTCTGAGAGCCGACGACGTAAACCGAACCGTCACCTTAGCCGGGTGGGTGCAGAAAGTCCGCAACCTCGGCGCCATGACCTTCATCGACCTCAGGGACCGTTACGGAATCACGCAGATCGTGGTCGAGGAGCACTCGCCCGCCGAAGCCCGCGAAACGGCCTGCAAGCTGGGCCGCGAATGGGTCGTTCAGGTGACCGGCAAGTTCGTCGAGCGTTCGTCGCAGAACCCCAAGATGGCCACGGGCGACATCGAGGTGGCCGCCGAGAAGGTCGTCGTGCTCCATGAGGCCGAAGTTCCTCCCTTCACCATCGAGGAGACGTCGGACGGCGGCGACGACCTGCGCATGAAATACCGCTATCTCGACCTGCGGCGTCCGCCCCTGCAGCGCAACATGATCCTGCGGCACAAGATGGCGCAGGAGATCCGCCGCTTCCTCGACTCGGAGGGCTTCCTCGAAATCGAAACCCCCTATCTGGTCAACTCGACGCCCGAAGGCGCCCGCGACTTCGTGGTTCCCAGCCGCATGAGTCCCAACCAGTTCTATGCCCTGCCCCAGTCGCCGCAGACCCTCAAGCAGCTGCTGATGGTGGCCGGATACGACAAATATTTCCAGATCGTGCGCTGCTTCCGCGACGAGGACCTGCGCGCCGACCGTCAGCCCGAATTCACACAGATCGACTGCGAAATGTCGTTCGTCGAGCAGGAGGACGTGCTGGAGATCTTCGAACGCTGGGCCAAGCACATGTTCAAGGAGGTGATGGACATCGAACTGACCGAGCCGCTGCGCCGCATGCCGTGGATCGAGGCGATGGAGAAATACGGTTCGGACAAACCCGACCTGCGCTTCGGCATGGAGTTCGCCGATATCACCGATCTGGCGAAAGGCCACGGTTTTTCGGTTTTCGACGATGCCGAATACGTCACCGGATTCGCCGCAACGGGCTGCGCCGTCTACACACGCAAGCAGATCGACGCCCTGACGGAGTTCGTCAAGCGCCAGCAGATCGGCGCCAAGGGGCTGATCTGGATCCGCGTCGAGGAGTCCGGCGTGAAGTCTTCGATCGACAAGTTCTACACGCCCGACGAGGTCCGCGCGATGGCCGACCGCTGCGGCGCCAAGGCCGGAGACATGGTCTTCATCCTCTGCGGCAAGAAGTTCAAGACGCTGACGCAGCTCTGCGCCCTGCGTCTGGAAGTGGCCCAGCAGCTGGGACTGCGCGACCCGAAAAAGTTCGCGCCGCTCTGGATCGTGGACTTCCCGCTCTTCGAGTGGGACGACGAGACGCAGCGCTATTACGCCATGCACCATCCCTTCACCTCGCCCAAGCTGGAGGACGTACAGTATATAGACAGCGACCCCGGCCGCGTACGCGCCAACGCCTACGACTTCGTCTGCAACGGCACCGAGATCGGCGGCGGTTCGATCCGTATCCACGACTCGAAACTGCAGGCCAAAATGTTCGAGGTGCTGGGCTTCACGGCCGAAGAGGCTCAGGTGCGCTTCGGCTTCCTGATGGACGCCTTCAAGTTCGGCGCGCCCCCTCACGGCGGTCTCGCCTTCGGCTTCGACCGGTTGTGTTCGCTGTTCGGCGGCTCGGATTCGATCCGCGACTACATCGCCTTCCCGAAGAACAACGCCGGCCGCGACGTGATGCTCGACGCACCGGGATGCATCGACCAAGCCCAGCTGGACGAGTTGTGCCTCTCGCTGGTGAAACCCGCCGAGAAATAACCGGAATCCGGAACCGACGATACCCACGGGGCGCCGCTCGATCGCGGCGCTCCGTTTTTCGTCCCCGCTTTTCGCGGCACCGCATTTGCCTATCCGGGGAAAAATACCTATTTTTGAATCGCAAAACACATTTCGAACCATGTCAGCACCCTTAGCCGAACGCCTGCGCCCGAAGACCATCGACGATTACATCGGTCAGGAACATCTCGTGGGCAAAAACGGGGTGTTCCGCAAATTCTTCGAGACGGGCAACGTGCCGTCGTTCATCCTGTGGGGACCTCCGGGCGTGGGCAAGACCACGCTGGCGAAGATCGTCGCCACGCAGCTCGAACGCCCCTTCTTCACCCTTTCGGCCGTCACATCGGGCGTGAAGGACGTGCGCGAGGTGATCGAGTCGGCCAAGAAACAGCGTTTCTTCGACGCCAAGCCGCCGTTCCTGTTCATCGACGAAATCCACCGCTTCAACAAATCGCAGCAGGATTCGCTGCTGGGCGCCGTCGAGCAGGGTACCGTGACGCTGATCGGCGCCACGACCGAAAACCCCTCGTTCGAAGTGATCTCGCCGCTGCTGAGCCGCTGTCAGGTCTACATTCTCCGCCCGATGGAGGACAAGGACCTGCAGACGCTGCTGGACCGTGCGCTCACGACCGACGCGGAACTCAAAGCCCGTGAAGTCGAAGTCCGGCAGACCGGCGCGCTCTTCAAATTCTCAGGCGGCGACGCCCGCAAACTGCTCAACATCCTCGACATCCTCGCCGGGGCGACCGACGGCAAGCTGACCATCACCGACCAGTACGTCACCGACTGTCTCCAGCAGAATATCGCGCTGTACGACAAAAACGGCGAACAGCATTACGACGTCATCTCGGCCTTCATCAAGTCGGTGCGGGGCAGCGACCCCAACGCCGCGATCTACTACCTCGCGCGCATGCTGGCCGGAGGCGAAGAGCCGCGTTTTCTGGCCCGGCGGCTGGTGATCCTCGCTTCGGAGGACATCGGGCTTGCGAACCCCAACGCCCTGCTGCTGGCCAACGCCTGCTTCGACACGGTGCACAAGATCGGCATGCCCGAAGCGCGCATCACGCTGGCCGAGACGACGATCTACCTCGCCACCAGTCCCAAGAGCAACTCGGCCTACATGGCGATCAACAAGGCGATGTCGCTGGTCGAACACGACACCACCAACCGCCCCGTGCCGCTGCACCTGCGCAACGCCCCGACCAAGCTAATGGACAAGGCGGGATACGGCAAAGGCTACAAATACGCCCACGATTTCGCAGGCAACTTCGCCGAGCAGGAGTTCCTGCCCGACACGCTGGCGGGCACCAAATTCTACGAACCCAACACCGGCAACGCGACCGAAGCGAAAATCGCCGAACGCATGCGCGCACTCTGGCGCGACAAATACAAGTAAATGAAAAAGATCGGCATCATATCCGACACGCACGGCACCTTCGACGGCACGCTGCGGGAATTCCTCAAGGACGTCGATGAAATCTGGCACGCGGGCGACATCGGGTCGCTCGAACTGGCCGACGCCATCGCCGCGTTCAAGCCCCTGCGGGCCGTATCGGGCAACATCGACGGCGGCCTTACGCGCCGCGTATACCCCGATTTCCTCTCGTTCGAATGCGAAGGGGTCCGGGTCCTGATGACCCACATCGGCGGCTACCCGCGCCGCTACGACCCGCGCGCCGTAGCGAAGATCCAGTCCCTGCGCCCGAAACTCTTCATCGCCGGACACTCGCACATCCTCAAAGTCGCCTACGACCCGGTTTACGACCTGCTGCACGTCAATCCCGGCGCCGCCGGAGAGTACGGGTTCCACAAAGTCCGCACCGCCGTGCGGCTGGTCATCGACGGCGCCGATATGCGCGACATGGAGGTCGGCGAATGGCCGCGGAGATAGCAGGAGCGGGAACAAAATATGCGGCGTGATGACGCCGCATATTTCGTTACTACTTGACAAGTCCGCCGCCTAACGGCCCAATCCGAAACGCAATCCGACAGAGAACCCGCCGAAAAAGCCCTCGTTAGCGAGCAAGGGTTCGGAATCATATCCGAAATTCCAAGAAGCGAAATCACCGATATACCGCGCGGCAACCTCCAGATAAAGGTTGCGGGACACCCGGAAATCGAGTCCCAAGGCGAGACTGACGACCGGAGCCGCCAAGCCTTCGCGGCTCTCCCCGGCATCCGTCTGAATCGAAGCCGTATAGACATTCACGCCCAAACCTCCGCGCACGAAATAGAACGATCCCATACGCTGAATGTAAAAACGGCGCTCGTAATGCGGAATCACCGCGAAAATATCGACTGAGGTGCCCGGATCAGCTCTTCTTTCGGAAGCGGAAGCACTCTCCAGACTGCGATAGGCCAACTCGGCATGAATGCCGTTCCTGCCGTCGAAAAAATAGGCATACGAAACAGTCGCCCCGTGCGTATGCACATATGTATTCGAAAGGAAATCGTACGTCGCACCCAGCATGTGCGGCAAGGCGGGCGCTTTCAGTCCGAAACGGGTCTCGGCCGGTTTCAGTTTGTCGTTCGGCGTACGCACCACCCGCTCGTCGCCGATTTCAAGATAATCGACTTGGGTCACGGGAATAAAATGCGACGTTTCGGGGTCGTCCGCAGGAAAAAAGAAAACGTTGCCGGCCCGGTTGCTCGAATCGGAAACCTTACATTCGATCACACGGCCGTCTTTGGTGTGAATCCGGTCCTAAGCCATACACGCACAGCCCGCAGACAAAAACAAGAACGCAAAAAAGAACTTTATCATTTTCAAGAGGGATTGATGGGATATACAAATATATTATAATTATCGGATACTTTGCCGCTTTTAACGTCCGAAAAGCATATTCCGGCAAAAATTTATTATATTTGGGCCACATCCTGCGCAAACAGGCATGGAGGACGGCCGGGTTATTCCGTACAATTCATCTTGCTACCGCAGGGGAATTACAGATGTCGCCCGGCATACCCGCGTCCCCGAACACCCGATTCGATCCCGAAGGGTAGGGGATCATCATTTATTTAACCAATATCGGTATGATAAGAAAATCCTATTTCAAATTCGCAGCTCTCCTGAGCATGTGATCGCTGTCTCCTGCAGCGACGACGACCCCGGAAAAGGAGGGGGGGGAAATCTGAGGTAAAGGTCCCCGAAAATGCGGTCGATCTCTCCGCCGCCGGAACCGCAAACTGCTACATCGTAAAACCGGGCGGCACGGTCGTGTTCGACGCGCAGTACAAAGGCAACTCCACGACCGAAAGCATCGGCGATCCCGTCACTGCCGAACTCGTCTGGCAAGACGCCAAAAATCTGATTCAGGACATCTATTACGTCTCCAAGGAGAAAAAAATCGTCGCCGTGACCGCTCCGGGCACAAGCGGCAACGCCGTCGTCGCGGCCTGCGGCGCCGACGGAGAGATACTCTGGAGCTGGCACCTGTGGATCGCCGACTACGATCCCGCCGCATCGCTCTACACCACCCCGGCCAACGCTTCGGGCACGACATGGACCTTCATGGACCGCAACGTCGGCGCCACGACCAACGCCCCCGACAGCTTCGACTGCCACGGCATGATCTACCAGTGGGGACGCAAAGACCCCTTCACCTCGGCCGGAACGTTCACCATAATCAACGAGGATTACAGCTATCAGGTGGACGGCGAACGCCCCATTTACAACATCCTCAACGAAGAACTTCCCAAAATGCGCACCCGCGCCGAATACCACGGAACGATCGCAAAGTCGCTCCGCAACCCGGCGGTATTCTATGCCATGACTTACAATTTCACCGGAGAAACGGATGAATACGGACAGGAAATCGTGCTGAACGACTACCGGACCAAAGACTGGACCGACGTTTCGAACGACGATTACTGGGGCGGCGTATCGGGCAAGAAAACCATCTACGACCCCTGTCCCATCGGCTACAAGGTGCCGACCTGCGACAAGGACGGAAATACGCCCTATGCGTGGCTGGTTTACGCCGACATGACGTGGGACGACACCAACCACGGCGCCACGCAGAACGGCCAGTGGTTCCCCGCCGCCGGCACGCGCGTCTACGCATCGGGCGGACTCGACCATCAGGAGCTGAACCCCTACGGCGGCATGTGGATCGGCACCGCGGGAAAAAGCCAGCGCCAACATCGAGGAATACCCCGAACTCTACGGCCAGTACATGTTCATCGTCAACGGCAAACGGACCTTTAAAGTGAGCAAGGACGCCCGTTCGCAAGGCATGTCGATGCGCTGCGTAAAGAGTAAAACCCTTTCTGAACACGATACGGACCGTTTCTGCCCGAAACGGTCCGTGTTTTTTCAGGGGCAAGACGTTCAGAGACAGCCGAATATGGAAGCCCGAATAACTTAACATAATATTTACCACATGTACGTCGTTAGTTAGTCGAAGAATCAGAAGTTGAAATTATTAATTTTATGACGACGCAACATGCAAATCAAGATCTCGAAGACGCTCGAGGCTATCATAGCCCGGGCGGCATTTAATACGACCAAGGCCGGTCTCGACCACTCGCTCAAAGACTTTCTCACGCTGGAACTGCTCCGCGAGGAGGGATCGCTCGCCTACCAGCTTTTATCCTCCCGTCTCAAGGACTGGGAACTCTACCAGATACGCCTGCGCATCGAACGCGAAATGCTCGCCGGGCAGCAGAGCACGACCCAATCCCCCGAAGAGTTCTACCGCGCCTTCACCGAAGAGCTGCGGGCCTGTTCGGGCGCCGCACGGAGCGTTTCGACGGCCCACGCGCTGCGGGCCATCGTCGGCGACCGCACGACGGCTACCTCGCGCGTACTGGAGATGTACGGCATAACGGGTACGGTAGTGGACGAAGACCTCAAGAAGTTCGCCGTGGGCGACGACTTCCGCACCGAAATTCAGGTGCACATGCTCGACTTCAACGAAGAGAACAAACCCGAAGAGAAAACCTCGTCGCACCTGCTCGACAAATTCGGCGTGAACCTCACGCGCATGGCCCGCGAGGGCAAAATCGACCCCGTCGTGGGGCGCGAGCAGGAGATCGAGCGCGTAGTCCAGATACTCTCGCGCCGCAAGAAGAACAATCCGATCCTGATCGGCGAAGCGGGCGTGGGCAAGAGCGCCATCGTCGAGGGACTGGCCCTGCGCATCGCAAGCGGCGAAGTGCCCTACACCATCGCCGACAAGACGCTCTTCTCGCTCGACGTCTCGTCGCTGGTGGCCGGCACGAAATTCCGCGGCGAATTCGAGGAGCGCATGCAGCAGCTGCTCGACGAACTGCGCAAGGCGAAGGATACGATCATCTTCATCGACGAGATCCACACCATCGTGGGCGCAGGTTCGACGCAGGGCAGTCTCGACACGGCCAACATCCTCAAGCCGGCGCTGGCGCGCGGCGAGCTGCAGACCATCGGCGCCACCACGCTCGACGAGTACCGCGAGAACATCGAGAGCGATTCGGCCCTCGAACGCCGCTTCCAGAAGGTCGTGGTGGAGCCTACCACGCCCGACCAGACGCTCCAGATCCTGCGCAACATCGCGCCCCACTACGAACGCCATCACAAGGTGCGTTATACGGAGGAGGCCCTGCAGGCGTGCGTGACCCTCACGGGCCGCTACATCACCGACCGCTTCTTCCCCGACAAGGCCATCGACGTCATGGACGAAGCTGGCTCGCGCATACACCTGCAGTCGGCGCGCGAACCGGCCGAGCTGCGCGAAATGGAGACGGCGCTCACCGACGCGCAGCGCGAACGCCGCGAAGCGGTCGAAGCGCTGGTCTACGAAAAAGCCGCCTCGGCGCGGATGCGCGAAATCGCGCTCCGCTCCAAACTGGGCGAAACCCGTGCCGAATGGCAGCGGTCGCTGGAGACCAACCCCGTAGAGGTCACTGCGGAACACATCCAGCAGGTCATCACCTCGATCACGGGTATTCCCGCCGAACGGATATCGGGCGGCGAGATGACGCGCCTGCAGATGCTCTACGACCACCTCGCACGCCGCGTGGTGGGACAGCAGGAGGCCGTGGAGAAGATCGCCCGCACGATCCGCCGCTCGCGCGCCGGACTCAAGGACGAAAACCGTCCGATCGGCGTCTTCCTCTTCGTGGGTCCCACGGGCGTGGGCAAGACCCTGCTGGCCAAGGAAGTCTCGAAGTGGCTGTTCGACGAGCACCGGGGGCTGATCCGCATCGACATGAGCGAATACGGCGAGAAGCACAACGTCGCACGTCTGATCGGCTCCCCTCCGGGATACGTCGGTTACGGCGAGGGCGGCCAGCTCACCGAAGCGGTCCGCCGCCAGCCCTACTCCGTGGTGCTGTTCGACGAGATCGAGAAGGCGCACCCCGAAGTCTTCAACTCCATGCTGCAGATCTTCGACGAGGGACACCTCACCGACGGTTCGGGCCGCAGGGTGGACTTCCGCAACACGATCATCATCATGACCTCGAACGTCGGGTCGCGCAACGTGGTCCAGAAATCGGTGCAGGTGGGTTACAGCACCGTCTCGAAGAGCGCCACGGCGGTCGCCGCCCCGCAGTGCGAGTACCGCAAGCCCTCGAACAGACCTTTGCGCCGGAGTTCCTCAACCGCATCGACGACATCGTGCTGTTCCGCACGCTGGAGCTCTCCGACGTGGAGCGGATCATCGAGCTGGAGCTGCAGGGACTCTTCGAGCACACGCGCCGGCTGGGCTACAAGGTGAAGATCACCGACGGAGCCAAACGCCGTCTGGCAGCCATGGGCTACGAATCGCGCTACGGCGTACGTTCGCTCAAGCGCACGCTGATGGACAACGTCGAGGAGCCGCTCTCGGCCCTGATCATCGACGGCAAGTTGCACGAAGGCGACACGGTCGTCGTCGAATCGGACAAGCCGCACGGCGTCCGGATACGCGTGGCGTGACAGCCGGTCGAGGGCTTATTATGTCCTTGTTTCCCTTCGCCGCAATATCGGCGCCCGCCGGGCCGTCGCACGCCGACAGCCTGCTCAGGCTTTTTAGCGAAGACACACGATGCCGTCAGCCGGGAGCGGATATACGTCCAGCTGGCCGACCTGAGCGGAGACAGCCTCAACCTCGCAGCACCCTATTGGGAAGCGGCGCTCGCCGAAGCGCGGAAATCCGGAGACCTCTACGGCTGCAAGGACGCGCTGGACTTTCTGGTCCGCAAATTCGCAGGCCGGGACTCACGGCGGGCCGAGAAATACATCGCCCTTGCGGACAGCATTCTTCCGGGACCGCGCCACGCCCTGTTCCGCTCGTCGCTCTACGCCTACTACATCTGGAAGCTGATGAACGACAACAATGCGGTCGAAACCGTAAAACACGAACTCGACAGACTCAAGACCAAAATCCACAACGAACTCTCGCCCGAAGAGCGCATCGAATGGGAATTCCTGACGGGACTCTCCCTAGACTTCTCGGCGCTGGCGACCGAAGCCTACGACAACATCGGCAAGGCGATCCCCTATGTGGAGCAGGCATTGAAAAAACTCGAAGCTTATCCGTTGGAAGAGCGTCTCCACATGGAGCGGATCTGCCGCGACGAGCTTTCCGAACTCTACATGCTCAGCAAAGACAAACGCGCCGAAAAGCAGATCCAGCAATGTATCGACCTGCACCGCGCATGGCTGGCGATGGACGACCGCTTCGAACGCCCCTACCGCGACACGACGGGCTACACGATGCGCGCCTACTCGAAGATGCTCTATCTGCGCGAGCTTATCTCCAAAGAGAAGGCGAACGAATATTACGGGAAATGCATGGAGCTGGCCCGCGCCAGAGGCGATCTGGCCGAGATTTACAGCACCAGCGCCCGCTATTACCAGTACATGGAGGAATACGAGCGGGCCGTGGCCTACATCGACTCGGCCGTAACCGTCTACAAGCGCAACGGCACAAAAGCGGATTTCGCCTCCATATACGCAGTGCAGTCGTGGCTCTACGAGAATCTGGGCGACTACAAAAACGCCCTCGAAGCGCTGCGCGAATCCAATACGATCCGCCACAACGACCGCGTGGAAGAGGCGCAGAACAGCCTCGCCGAGATGCAGACCCTGTTCGAAGTGGGGCAGCTGGAGCTTGAAAAATCCCGGCTGGCCAACCGCATGAAATTCATCGCCCTGCTTGCCGGCGGGGTGCTGGTGCTGCTGCTCATCGGCTGGAGCGTCTACCAATACGTCATGGTCCGACGGCTGACGCACATCAGGCGGCAGCTCACCGACGCCAACCAAGAGATAACCCGCCAGAGCCGCCGTGCCACGGAGAGCGAAAAGATGAAAACGGCCTTCATCAACTCCATGTGCCACGAAATCCGCACGCCGCTCAACGCTATCAACGGATTTTCGGACCTGCTGCTCGAAGACACCCTCGACGCCCATACGCGGCGCGAATTCCGCGAGCAGATATGGAGCAACACGACCGCACTGACCACCCTGCTGGAAAACATGCTCGAACTGTCGAGTCTGGTCAGCTCCGAAGCGCCGCCTGCCGCAGACCGACACCGACATCGGCCTGCTATGCGCCGAACGGCTGGAATACCAGAAGCGGCAGTCGAACAACCCGCAGGTGGAGTATATCTTCAAGGGGGGGGGTGAAGGTCCCTGCATCATTCCGACCAACGTCTTCTACATGACCCGCGTGATCGACAACCTGCTGCAGAACGCCGCCAAATTCACCGCCGCAGGCTCCGTCACGCTCTCCTGCGAGAAGGATGACAGCAAACGCAGACTACGCATCCGCGTGGCCGACACAGGCATCGGCATCGACCCCGACAAGCGGGAGTGGGTATTCGAACGCTTCGCCAAAGTGGACCCCTTCAAACCGGGTTCGGGCATCGGGCTCTATCTCTGCCGCCTGATCGTCACGCGGCTCGGAGGCGAAATCCGCGTCTGCCCCGAATACCGCGCAGGCTGCTGCATCGATATCGTCCTCCCCTGCTGAAGCTTAAATCCGCCCCTTCCGGGCGGATTTTTCGTATCGGACGGAGGCTGCGGATTGCAATCCGGAGTTAATTAGCTATCTTTGCATCCTAAATCCGGAACGCAATGTACAGTTTCTCGACTTATAAAGATCAATACAAGTCCAATCTGAAACTGGCCCTGCCCGTCGTACTGACGCAGCTGGGCCAGATTCTCACGCAGGTAGCCGACAACCTGATGGTCGGCCGCTACGGCGGCGACGACCCCGTGCCGCTGGCCGCCGTGTCGTTCGGCGGCTCGGTATTCTTCATCCTCTTCATCGCCGCCATCGGCATCGCGCTGGGCATGACGCCCCTCGTGGGCGAGCTTTACGCGCAGGGCGACCGGGAGAAGTCGGCGGGGCTGCTGCAGAACGGCATCCTGTTCTACACGCTGCTGGGATTCGCAATGGCGGTCGTCCAATACTCCGTCATCCCGCTCATGTACCGCCTCGGCCAGCCCGTAGACGTGGTCGATGCGGCCATCCCCTACTACCGTATGCTGGTTTTCAGCATGCCGTTCGTGATGCTTTTCTTCGCCTTCAAGCAGTTCCTCGAAGGCGTGGGCAACACCAAGGTCGAGATGGTCGTGACGATCGTCGCCAATCTGGCCAACATAGGCTTCAACTGGGTCTTCATCTACGGACGCTTCTCGCTTCCCGAAATGGGCGCCGAGGGCGCGGGTCTGGGCACGCTGCTGTCACGCATCATCGCCCCGATCCTGATGGTCGGCTACTTCTACAGCCGGGAGCGCTACCGCGGCTACCTCGACGGATTCTCGCCCCGCAACTACTCGTGGGCCACGGTGAAAAAACTGCTGCACATGGGACTTCCGATCTCGATGCAGATGTTTCTCGAAGCTTCGGCGTTCGTCGGTACCGGCATCATGATGGGCTGGTTCAACAAGGAGACCATGAGCGCCAACCAGATCGCCGTCACCATCGGCAACTGCGCCTTCATGATCGTCATGTCGATCGGCGCCGCCACCACCATCCGCGTGTCGCACTGCTACGGCGCCCGCAACATCGGCGAGCTGTCGCTGGCGGCCAAGGCGTCGTATCATCTGGTGCTGGCGTGGAACGCCTTCGCGGCGCTGGTCTTCATCACCATGCGCAACGTCATTCCGACCTTCTTCACCACCAATGCCGAAGTGATCGCCATCGCCTCGCAGCTGATGGTCTTCGCCGCGCTGTACCAGCTTTCGGACGGCATTCAGAATGTCTCGGTAGGCATCCTGCGCGGCATTCAGGACGTGAAGATCATCATGCCGATCGCCTTCGTCTCCTACTGGCTGCTCAACCTGCCCGTGGGCTACCTGTTCGGCTTCACGCTCGGCATGGGGCCGTCGGGACTTTTCCTCGGTTTCTCGTTCGGGCTGTCGGCCGCCGCCGTGATGATGATCCTCCGCATACGACGCAGCATACGACGCTTGTACCTCAGCAGCAATTAAAAATTAAAAAATTCAGAATTTTTGCGTATCTTTACGCAAATTATACCCTCCATGGATACCGAAAAACAACATACGAAAGCATTCAAACCCGAAGTAGGCCGCGGCTGCTCCTTCTGCAACTGCGGTTCGGAGTGCGAAGCCAAACTCTGCGACGGATGTTTCAAACTCCACGAGACCGCATGGCTCGAAGAGTACCCAGAAAACCTTCCGACCGACATCGTCGAAGTGCGTTTCAAGAACACCCGCCGCGCATTCTACCAGAATGTCAACAACCTGCCGCTCAAGCGGGGCGACATCGTGGCGGTCGAAGCTTCGCCCGGCCACGACATCGGCATCGTTTCGCTCACGGGCGATCTGGTGGCGCGCCAGATGCGCCGCACGGGATTCAACCCCTTCAACGGCGAATTCAAGAAGATATACCGCAAAGCCAAGCCCTACGACATCGAGAAGTGGCAGGAAGCCATCGAACTGGAACACGAGACGATGATCGCGTCGCGCCAGATCGCGGCCGACATGGGACTCAACATGAAGATCGGCGACGTGGAGTATCAGGGCGACAAGATCAAGGCCATTTTCTACTATATCGCCGACGAACGCGTGGACTTCCGCGAACTGATCAAGGTCTTCGCCGAACGGTTCCACATACGTATCGAGATGAAGCAGATCGGCGCGCGGCAGGAGGCGGGACGCATCGGCGGACTGGGTGCCTGCGGACGCGAGTTGTGCTGCGCATCGTGGATGTCGAGTTTTTCGAGCGTCACGACCGGCGCCGCCCGCGTACAGGAAATTTCGCTCAATCCCCAGAAACTCGCCGGACAGTGCTCGAAGCTCAAGTGCTGCATGATGTACGAGTACGACACCTACGTCGACGCCCGCAAGGAGTTCCCGCGTCTGCGCGAACCGCTGCAGGCCATGGACGGCGAATACTATCTGGTCAAGAACGACATTCTGGCCGGCACGATGACCTTCTCGTCGAGCAAGGATGCGATGGTCAACGTCACCACGCTCTCCATCGCGCGCGTCAAGGAGATCGTCTCGCAGAACCGCGCCGGCAAGAAGGTAGACCGGCTGCAAGCTGCCGAGGACATAGCCCCGGCGGCCGAAGAGCCAACCTACCGTTCGGAGGAGGACAGCATCACCCGTTTCGATCAGGCCAAGCGCCGCAGCAAGCGGAGCCGCGGCAAAGGAAGCCGGCAGAACGGACAGGATTCACAGGAAGCGGACAGCAGGCCGCAGGCCGGCAGGAACAGCCCGATCAGCAGGGCCGGCAGCAGGAACGCCGCCCGCGGCGCAACGACCGTCCCCGCAATGGCGAAGGCCGCAACAGAGAGGAGGGCCGCAACAACGAGGGCCGCAACGGAAATCCGGACCGCCGCAGCAACGGCGAACGCCGTGACGGAGAGAACCGCGAAAACCGCAACGCCAACAACGGAGGCCGCAGAGGCAACTCCGGCAGCGAAAACCGGACCGGCGAAAACGGCGACACCCGCAACGGCAACAACAACGAAGCCCGCAACGGCACTACGAACAACGGCAACGGCGCCGAACGCCGCGAAGGCAGCAGCCGCGGCCGGAACAACAACCGCAACCGCCGCCGTCCGAACAACGACCGTCCGCGCGGCGAAGGCAGCGAAAACGGCAATAACAGCGGCAACGGAAACAACGGCGGCAACGGCGCAAACGAATAACGGTGCAACGGACGGCAGGTGACATAACGGCACGCTGCGGAGCCGTATCCCCATATGGGGCAGACCGGATCGGACCGGACCGCACTACCGCCGATCCATGCGGGCACAGAGACAGGCAGGCAAGATCGCACGGACGCCGATCCCTACGGAACATTCCCCGGCGCAGACGGCCGCGCGCCCATCCCGATCGAGGGGCGGAAATGCTCCGCAGCGGATATTGCGGCCGTAAAATTCGCCGGAGCGGCAATGCGCCCGCGGGGTTCCGTAGCCGCAAAAATGCTCCGTACGGCAGCCAGCCTGTCCGGTCCGGAAGCGATACGCCCGATGCGTGCGGCTTGCCGCACGGCGCTCGCCGCCGCGGCACTTCTCGCCGCAGGCTGCGTGTCGCCCCCCACGGAGCCATTGCGACCGACGTCAATTCGGCGTCGTGGAGCGATCCCGCCCCGCTCACCCTCGCCAACGCCGATACGACGACGCTCCGCGACGTCAACCTTTTCCTGCGCTGCAACGACCGGTTCGCGGAGGATTCGCTGACCGTCCACATCCGGGTGCGCACGCCGGACTCGCTCCAACACGAAGAACCGTTCGTGATGGTCATTCCCCCGGCACATACTCCGGCCGCGATCTCGCGCGAAGCCGACATCCCCTACCGCCGCCGCGTACGGTTTCGACCGTACGGGCGACTACCACTTGACAATCACCCCCTGCCGCCCCGTCGAAGGCATCGAAGCGGTAGGCATCCATATCGCAAAAAGCCAATAGAGACAATGGGCAAAGATAAACTCCGCAGATTCCGCGAGAATCTGACTTTCGACTGTTTCGTACAACCCGAATTCGACGAGGTATTCCACTGCGACCATCCCCTCAAGGGGCGCTGGCGCAGCGACTTTTTCCACAACGACAACCCCATCGTACTGGAGCTGGGCTGCGGCAAGGGCGAATACACCGTGGCGCTGGCCGAACACGACCCGTCGCGCAACTATATCGGCATCGACATCAAAGGCGCCCGCATGTGGCGCGGCGCGAAGAGCGTCACGGAGCGGAAGATCGCCAATGCGGGCTTCCTGCGCACGCGCGTGGAGTTCATCAACGGCCTGTTCGCCGAAAACGAGGTGGACGAAATCTGGATCACCTTTCCCGATCCGCAGCTCAAAAGCCGCCGGGCCAAGAAGCGTCTCACCTCGCCGCTGTTCCTCGAATATTACGCCCGGCTGTTGAAACCCGCGGGGTGGATCAATCTCAAGACCGACTCGAAACACCTGTTCGCCTACACCAACGAGGTCGTTCGCCGCTACTCCCTTCCCTGCGAGGTTTCGAATCCCGACATCTACGGTTCGGGGTATGCCGACGAGGTGCTTTCGGTCAAAACGGCCTACGAGAAACGTTTTCTCGAAATGGGTCTTCCGATCACCTATACCCGCTTTTCGCTGGCCGGACGGCACGAATTCCCGTGGTTCGACTGGGAGGAGGACGAAAAGGAGGAAAAGGACAACGAGCAGGAGCGCCGGATACACTGACCCGTTTTCAGCCTGACGGCCCGCCTATCCTTTATACAGCCGCTCTTTTCTTAATTAAATATAGGTAAGAAACTTTTTCGGCTCAATCTACTAATTTTTTAGATATAAAACTTGCATATCTAAAAAATTAGTAGTAAACTTGCATAGGAACTGAAAAAGCGCTTTTTACCATGGAGAAAAAATCAACGGAACTCACACGCGGCGAAGAGGAGATCATGCAGATACTCTGGCGTCTGGGGACGCGGTGGTCAATGAGATCATCGCCCAGACCGAGGAGCCGCGGCCCAAGTACACCACCGTCGCCACCTTCCTCAAGATTCTGGAAAACAAAGGTTTCGTGGGACACACCCCCGAAGGCAAAAGCCACCGCTACTACCCGCTCGTCGACCGCGAGCAGTACGCGCGGGCGTCATGTCGTCGGTACTGACCTCCTATTTCGACGGCTCGCTGGCCCGGATGGTGTCGTTCTTCTCGCGAAACGAAGACATTTCGGTCAAGGAGATGGACGAGATTCTCGAAATCATGCGGAACGCAAAAAAATAACGCGCTATGAAACGGCTTCTGCTCTTCCTGATTCTCCTGCTGGGCCACGCGGCCCGCAGCAAGAAGACCTTCGGTCCGCCGCAGGACGGCATGCGGCACGCTGCCGAAACGACTTCCGAGACGAATGAGACACACCGGTGCGGCGGCATTCAGGCCGCGACAATACGACCGTCAAAAACACACCGCAGCCGCAACGCAGCTGTTGCCGCTGCAATACATTCCGTCAAAACACACCGCAGCCGTCCCTGCCGCAGCGACACGTCCGAAAACAGCGTACGCCAACCGACGATAAACGCCCGAAACACAAGCACACGACCAGTCAAATCACTGACAATGAAACCAGCAATCATCTACATGCTCGAAGTGCTCGTCTGCAGCGGAGTCCTGCTGGCGGCCTACGCCATCCTGCTCGAACGCCGGGTCAAATTCCGCTGGTGCCGGCTCTACCTGCTTCTGACGACCTTCGCCGCGGCTCTGATTCCGCTGCTGCGGATTCCCGTATGGCCGGGGCGCGTCGTCGCAGCCGCACCCGCCATCCCGCCCGACCTCCCCGTCTGGACGGGCGAAGTGCTTCCCGACGAGGGCGGAAGTTTCGCCGTAACGCCCGAAATTTTCTGTCTGGGGCTTTATCTGCTGGGAGCAGCCCTGATCGCCGGCGTCATGGCATGGCAGGTCATCCGCATCCGGCTGCGGCGCGGCGCCGAAATTTCCCGGACCGGCGACTATACGCTCGTCCGCACGCGGCAGGAAATCGCTTCGTTCTCCTTCCTGCGCACCATTTACGTCTGGGACAAAACGCCTGCCGGGGAGCTGGCCGCCATTCTGGCCCACGAGTCGAGCCACATCGCCCACCGCCACTCCATCGAACGCATCCTGATGGAGCTGATGAAGGCCCTTCTGTGGTGGAACCCCTTCGCATGGATCGCCGCACGGCGGCTGACCGAGGCCGAAGAGTTCGAGGCCGACAACGACGTGCTGAGCAGCGGTTACGACCGCGCCGAATATATGCAAACCATCTTCAGGCAGCTTTTCGGTTATAGTCCGGAAATAGCCAACGGGCTGCGCAACTCCCTCAACTAAAAAACGCTTTAAAATGATGACCATGCAGACAAAAAGCAGGCACGGCCTGCTGCGGCTGGCAGGTACGCTGCCCGCCGTGATAGGATTGTTGTGCGCATTCGGCTTCACCTCGCGCGCAGCTGTGATCGTCGCCCCGGCGACCGCAACCGGAACGACCGAAGAGCCGGCCGACATACGAACCGTGGCCGACGCGATGCAGAAGCAGGACAAGACCTGCACGGCAACGCTCACGGTAGTGGATGAAAAAAGCAAACGCCCGATCGAAGGAGCGCTCGTACAGACGGCCGGCACCCCAAAAAGGCACCGTCACCGGCAAAGACGGCCGGGCCGTGATAACGGTCCCCGAAGGCAGTGAACTCAAAATCAGTTATATCGGCTACGAGCCCCGGACCATCGCCGTAAACGACGAAAACCCGGTCGCCGTATCCTTGATACGAAATCCCGAAGCCGGCTTTACCCCACCGACGACCTGCCCGACGCGCCGCAGGAGCAACAACAGGAGCAGGTGACCGTCAGCGTCGCCACCTACAAGGACAAAGCCCCGCTCGCCGGTGCACTGGTCAAGGTCAGCGGTTCGCAGATAGGTGCGGTCACCAACGACGAAGGCTTGGCCGCATTACAGGTACCGGCCAATTCGGCTCTTGAAATCAGCTACATAGGACGCAAACCGCATATTGCACAAGTAGGCGACAAGGCGCGTCAGATGTTCATGTTCGACATGCAGGCCGCAACGGCCGGAACATCCGAGACACCCGGCAGTCGCCCGTAACAACGACCGCAACGGACAAACCGCTCTATATCGTCAACGGAATCGAAACGAAGGAGATCGGCAAACTCGATCCCGACCGGATCGAGAGCATGAGTGTCCTCAAGGACAAGGCCGCCACCGCACTCTACGGCGAAAAAGGCCCGCAACGGCGTGATAGTCATCACGCTCAAAGGAGCGGATATAGAACCTGCTACGTCCGAAAGCAACGGCAAGGCGGATGACGCCGAACAAACCGCGGCAAACGCCATCGCGATTAAAAACGGCACCCCCGAAAAGGAAGAGGCGTTCCTTGTGACCGAAACGATGCCCTCTTCCCGACCGACGATCCCGTCGTCCCGTACGGCGACCTCGGCAACTTCCGGGCATGGGTCCAGAAAAACGTGAAGTACCCGGCCGAAGCTTTCGAAAAGGGGATCGGAGGACGTGTCGTGCTGTCGTTCGTAGTCGAGAAAGACGGCTCGGTAAGCGACATCCAAAAACTCCAAGCGCCCGACGCGTCGCTTTGGGAGGAGGCTCGCCGCGTCATCGCCTCTTCGCCCAAGTGGAAACCCGGCGAACAGCGCGGGCAGATCGTGCGCGTGAAATATACGCTTCCCCGTGGACTTCCGTCTTACGAAAGCGTCCGATACGCCGGCCCCGGAATCCGGAAAGTAGTTTTTCAACCGGCTACGACCAAGCAGACCGCGCGGCGCCATAACCCGGATTCCCAAACCGACCGGCCCGGATTCCCCGAATCAACCGGCTCCACGAATCGGCCGCCCGGCCTGCTTTTCCCCAAGCCAAGCTCCCGCGGACCGGCATCCCCTCCTGATTTTCAAGCCCCCCGCCGGCAGTCCTCAGAGACTGCCCCGGCTTTCCCAAGCCACCGAACCGACCATAAGCGGAAACGGCGTCCACCCTGAGTTCAGTGGACGCCGTTTTTATCGGCCTGCCGGGCCGCCGAATAGCGAGACCTGCGAGACCCGGCCGCTCCGGACTTTTCAGCCCTATCTCCGAACGGCTCTGCGACTCCGCCGCTCCGGATTACTCCCTGCAACAGCGAACGTTATAGCCGTATGCCGCATCGGATTTCGAAGAAGACTGCGGCTGGAGCAGTTTGCCCGTACTGAGCTTTTTCGAAATATAGAAACAGGAGATCGTGTTTCCCGAACGATAGTTGGACCAGTAATGCCCCGTACGGGTCGTAGCGAGACCGGCGAGATTGCCCTTGTCGCGGTTACGGTAACCCGACGTCGGGTACCAGTCCCTCAGATCGCCGAAAATGTAGGTCATGCCGTACTTCTCCCCATCCCATTCCGAGGTTCCGTCTACATAGCGGTCCTGCTCGTCCGCAAAATCGTCCCACGTATCGCGGTCCGGCACCTTATACCCCACGGGGCACGGATCGTAGCAGGTTTTCGCAGTATTCCACAAATCGGCGCGGGGCTTGGCCAGCCAGTCGTAAACTCCGGTCGCACCCTTGTTCGAAAGGAACGAAAGCGGATGCGCCGCGGCGTACTCCAGCGTCGAAACGGCCGCCCCGCTCTCCTGCTTCCACGCATGCGTATCGGCGAAGGCCGGATTGACGACCGAATTTTCCGCCGCCTGCGCAAAAGCAGTCGCCGAGGTTTCGGGGGCCGTACCCCCGCAGAACGGGTCCTTGCGGCCCCACTGGTAATAGAGTCCGTAAGCTTCGGCCGATCCGGGCGTCGTGCCGACGGCTCCCAGCGAACGGTCCAGCAATACGCGGCCGTTGGCATAGGTCACCATCCGAGGTTCCGGCGTGAACCAGAGATGCCAGCTCCACACGATCTCCCCCGCGGCATCCGCAAGCGCGATGACGGCATTGCCCTTCGCGGCGCCTGCCGCCGTAAAGAAGATGCGGCCTTTTCCGGCATCGAGCGAAACGGCCGAAATTTCCTGTTCCAGCCCTTTCGTCACCCAAAGCCAGTCGGCTTTCATGCCGTCGGCAAGCGCGATCGCGGCATCGTCTCCGCTGCCGTTGCCGCGCACCGTAGCGTCGAACATATACTCGCCGGCCTCGCTGACGATATAGCAGTTGGCGGTTCCGTCCCGACTCAGGTCGATGGCCGTCACCGGCGCCTGCACGGCCGTCAATGTCGGCGTAGTCGCACTCCACGGCTTGCCGTTGCGGTCGGTGACGGTCAGCGTCACGGCCGTTTCCGACGGAGTTGCGGACGCCGTAACATCGAGCGCGCCTGCGTAGGCATCCCCCTCGCGCCCGGCGGAGACGACAACCGTCCAGCCGGAGAGGGCCTCATCAGGCTCGGCGGCGAAAGTCAGCCCCTCCAGATCGTCGCCCGTCACCGTGAAGGCGAGCCGCTTCTGCTCCCCGACCGTAAATTCGACGGGATTCTCCCCGGCGAACGAGATTTTCAGTTCGACCGGTTTCTGTTCCGGTTCGTTGTCGTTACAGCCCGATGCAAACAGGGCCAGCAAACATCCTAAGATCAGTTTTTTCATCTTTTATCCGTTTTGGTTGAACACTGTTCCGTTCCGGCGGACCGCAAAGATGAAAAGGCACACTCGACGCACACGCAACAAAGCGCGCGCAGTCCGGCATCCGAGGTTGTTTTCGACACACTCAATACGTTCGGTTGAAAATGACCCAAGACCTGCTCCATTCACCGTAGAAGCGAAATCCGTATAATCGCGACGGCAGGTCTTCTGACTCGCCCTTCTCCGGCGCCTTCCCGGTCCGCGGAGGACCAGTGGCCAAGAATGCCGGAAAATAACTTTCAATCAAGAAAGCCGGGCACACAGCAACGGGAATTGTTACCGATTCTCACGGTATTCCCTTTTAATTCCCGGCGACCGCAAAGGGACCGGGAAACCGTAGCGAAGACAAAGGTAGCACAATCCCTCAAATAAACAAAAAAACCGCAGCCGATGCCCGTTCGACAAACTCAAAGTGGTAATCATCGGACAGGACCCCTATCACGGCGAAGGACAGGCCAACGGACTCTGTTTCTCCGTGGCGGACGGCGTGCCGTTCCCACCCTCGCTGCAGAACATCTTCCAGGAGGTAGCCGACGACACCGGCTCGCCGATTCCCACGAGCGGCAACCTCGACCGCTGGGCCGAACAGGGCGTGCTGCTGCTCAATGCCGTGCTGACGGTCCGGGCGCACGAAGCGGCCTCCCACGCAGGACACGGCTGGGAAACTTTCACCGATGCGGTCGTGCGGGCCATCGCACAGCGCAAGCAAGGCATCGTTTACATGCTGTGGGGAAGTTACGCCCAGCGCAAAGGCGCCATCGCCGATCCCCAGCGCAACTGCATCCTCAAAGCCGTCCATCCCTCCCCGCTGTCGGCCTACCGGGGATTTTTCGGCAGCAAACACTTTTCCCGGGCCAACGAATATCTGCAAAGCATCGGAAAGGCACCGATTTTGTGGTAAGCATAATAACTTCTAAAACCTGATTATACGCGTTAGAGTACCTCTCTGAAAGCACAGCGACCCAAGCCCTCTCCGAGAAGAGGATTTAGAAAGGGCTGCATTGCAAATGCGGGCACAGGCCGCGAATAGCGCCCCTCGAATTCAATGCTGCGACCGTCGGATAAGGATACATTGCAAAATATAATCGCCACCATAAAAATATGCTGCAACCACTTAAGATTACTCTCGTCATCTGTTACACGGTCCTGGTACTATCCGTAGCGGGGGTCCTGCTATCGGGCATATTGGGACGGCTCGAATGGCTGGCTCTTTGCGCCGTCTGTGCTCTCGCGTTGCTGTCCATCACCCTGGTCTTGGGTAAAAACCTGCGCATCCAGCGTATGATGACCGAAGACGAATATTCCGACGACAGGTAATCGCCCTGCACCGACTGTCACCGGCGACAATTGCAAAACAAAGTTCGGAAATGGAATAAAAAAGCCGGAACTTTTAGAAGTTCCGGCTTTATCATAAACGGGGTTCTCTACCCCAGATAAGATTTCAGCAACTTGCTGCGGGAGGAGTGACGCAGGCGACGGATTGCCTTCTCCTTGATCTGGCGTACACGTTCGCGCGTCAGGTCGAATTTTTCGCCGATCTCTTCGAGCGTCATTTCCGAACAGCCGATGCCGAAGAAATATTTGATGATATCCCGCTCGCGTTCGGTCAGCGTTTCCAAGGCACGATCCACCTCGGTCGAGAGCGACTCGTTAATCAACCCTCTGTCGGCATTGGGCGAATCGGGGTTCACCAGCACATCGAGCAGGCTGTTGTCCTCGCCGTCGGCAAAAGGCGCATCCACCGAAACATGGCGGCCGGCGACACGCAGCGTATCGGTCACCTTCTCCTTGGGAAGCTCCAACTCATTCGCCAACTCCTCGGGCGAAGGGGTGCGCTCGTGCTCCTGCTCGAAACGGGCGAAAGCCTTGTTGATCTTATTGAGCGAGCCCACCTGATTGAGCGGCAGGCGCACGATACGCGACTGCTCGGCCAGAGCTTGCAGGATCGACTGACGAATCCACCACACGGCATACGAAATAAACTTGAAACCCCGGGTTTCGTCGAACTTCTCCGCAGCCTTGATAAGACCGAGGTTTCCCTCGTTGATCAAGTCGGGCAGACTGAGGCCTTGATTCTGATACTGCTTGGCCACCGACACGACGAAACGCAGATTGGCTTTGGTGAGCTTCTCCAATGCCTCCTGGTCACCCTTCTTGATTCGCTGGGCAAGTTCCACCTCCTCCTCAACCGTAATGAGCTCCTCCTTGCCGATTTCCTGCAGGTACTTGTCCAAAGACGCGCTCTCACGGTTGGTGATGGACTTCGTAATTTTTAACTGACGCATATTTAATTTTATAAGAATGTTCTTAAACTACGGCAATAAAAAACGGTAAAACATACCCGGCTTTCCTGGCGCTCTCCCTATTCGACAAGCACATAGCTCGCCGAACGTCCGTCGGGATATACTCCGTCAATGCTGCGAACCTTATCGGTCATCCGCTGCATATCGGAGAGCGAACGCACGGACTTGTCGTTGATGTGGGTAATCACGAATCCCGGTCTTACCCGTGCCTTCGACAGAATACCGTTCGCCTTGATTGCCAGCACTTCCACACCGCCTCTGATCTCCAGTCGGCGACACAGACGCTCATCGGCCGTGGCGAACTTTCCGCCCAAAACTTCCATCACATCGACGTCGTCCCGCGTGAGGAGTTCCGTCTTACCTGCTTTATTACGCAAGGTCACCTCGATTTGTTTCATCGAACCCGACCTTTTTATCATTAATTTTACCTTGTCGTTGGGACGGTGCTTGCCGATCTGCTCCTGAAGCGTCGCAGCCTCGTTCAACTCCACGCCATCGACCGAAAGAATCACATCTCCCTTGCGGATACCGGCCTGCGAGGCAGCGCCCCCTTCGGACACACTGGCGACATAAACGCCGCCCAACTCCTCGATACCCGTTTCCTCGCCCATCTGATCGATGAAATTCTGATCTATGGGGCGGAATGCCAGACCTAACAGAGCCCGCTGCACGACGCCGTACTCCTTGAGATCCACGACCACCTTTCGAACGATCGTTTCGGGGACCGCGAACGAATAACCGACATAGCTGCCCGTCATCGTCTTGATTACGGTATTGATACCGACCAGTTCGCCGCGCGTATTGACCAACGCACCGCCCGAATTACCGGGATTGACGGCCGCATCCGTCTGGATAAACGACTCGATGCGGAATTCGCTCGGAATAACATCCAACTGACGCGCTTTGGCACTCACGATACCGGCCGTAATGGTCGATTGCAGGTTATAGGGCGATCCGATGGCCAGCACCCATTCGCCCAACCGGAGCGAATCCGAACTGCCGAAAGGCAACGTAGGCAGGTCCTCGGCCTCGATCTTCACCAGCGCCACATCCGTCGTGGGGTCGGTACCGATCACCTTGGCGTCGAACGTGCGGCCGTCGCTCAGCTTCACGCGAAGGCGCGTAGCCTCGTCCACCACATGGTTGTTGGTCACGATGTAACCGTCTGCGGAAATAATCACGCCGGATCCTCCGCCCCGACGCTCCTGTGTCGAAGGGCCGCCAGCAGCACCAGCAGCGCGATCTGCCGCGCCAGCATGGCGAAGATAAAGAGCGCCAGCGTCGCCTTGACAGCCGTTCCGGGGTCCGCTTCGCCCGTACGAAATAGATTGGCGAAACAAAGCGGCAGCACTGCCAGCAGAAAAGATTCCCAGCCGTATCGTACGCGCCAGCCGCTGCTTGGCCGAGGTGATCTTTCCGGCCGAGACCTCCGCCGTCAGCCGGTCTATTTTAGTGTCCGCACACGACAGACGTCCGTCCAGCTCGTGCCATTTGGTTTTCAGTTCGTCGAGTTCCATATTCGGGAAGTTTAATGATTTGCCTGTTCACGCAGTTTCAGCTTGATGCGGTGGAGCTTCGAAGCCACGTTGTTGCGCGTAAACCCCGTGATCGCGGCGATCTCCTCGTAAGGAAGCTCGTCGAGCCACAGCATCACGACCGCCTTTTCGGCGCATCGAGCCGGTTTATCAGTGCATACAGATCCGCAGCCGCTCGCCGCGTTCATACCGTTTTCACCTACCAGTCCCAGCAATGTCACGGGCAGACCCGACGTAAGGCCGTAACGCACCACACCCTGTGGCAGAACGGTCTGCTGATAGGATTTGGGCTGGTCGCGGAAAAGTCCTTCGCTCGGCACGCTCACGATACGGACCGCGATTCCCTCCTTCGAAAGCAACTCGGCACCTTCGACCAGCGTAGCGACTTCGGAACCCGAAGCGAGCATCACCACAGCCGGTTTGGCGGCATCGACTACGATATAGGCGCCTTTCGAAAGCTGGGCAGCCTCCTCACGGCGGCTGTGATTGAGTGCGGGCAGATTCTTAATATTTTGCCGCGACAGGATCAGCGCGACGGGACGATGCTCCTCGATCGCCAATTTCCAAGCTGTAACGGTTTCCTCGCCGTCGGCCGGACGCAGCACCAACATAGAACGCTCCCCCCGGTGATTCTTCAAATGTTCCATCAGACGGATCTGAGCCTCGTGCTCGACGGGCTGGTGCGTCGGACCGTCCTCGCCCACACGGAACGAGTCGTGCGTCCAGATATAGATTACATGCAGGTGCATCAGGGCAGCCAGACGCACGGCGGGTTTCATATAGTCCGAGAAGACGAAGAACGTACCGCACGCCGGAATCACGCCCCCATGCAGCGCCATACCGTTGGCAATGCAGGCCATCGTCAGCTCCGAAACGCCTGCCTGGAAAAACTTGCCCGAAAAATCACCCTTCGAGAAGGCTTTGGTTTTCTTGAGGTAGCCGTCCGTCTTGTCCGAATTGCAGAGGTCGGCCGAGGCGACGATCATATTTTCGATCCGCTCCGCATAGAAGGAGAGCACCGAAGCCGAGGCGGCGCGGGTCGCACCGTCGGGTTTGATCTCGAGTCCCTTGTAGTCCATCTCCGGCACCTTGCCCGAGAGGAAAAGATCGAGTTTGCGGGAGAGCTCCTTGTGCTCGGAACGCCACGTCTTCTCCCTCTCGCGCTGCGTGCGCACCCATTCACGAAGCTCTTCGCGGCGGGCGTCGAACACCTTGCCGCTCTCGGAGAAGATCTTGAACGGATCCTCTGCATCGCCGCCCAGGTTACGGACGGTAGCGGCGAAATCGGCTCCGGCAGCCGTCAGCGGCTGACCGTGCGTCGAAACCTTGTCCTCGAAGCTCGATCCATCGGCCGCGACCGCACCCTTGCCCATAACCGTACGGCCGATGATAAGCGTCGGACGCTCCTTCTCGGCATTGGCGGCCGTGAGGGCTTCGCGGATCTGCTCTACGTCATGGCCGTCGATGGTGATGACGTTCCAGCCCCACGCCTCGTATTTCATCGCTACGTTCTCGGTATCCACCTCATCGACCTTGGTCGAAAGCTGAACGTTGTTCGAGTCGTAGTACATGATCAGATTGTTCATCCCCAGGTGGCCGGCGATGCGGCCCACGCCCTGCGACACCTCCTCCTCGATACCGCCGTCGGAGATATAGGCATAGGTCTTGTGGGACTGCCACTCCCCGAAACGAGCCGCAAGGAACCGCTCGGCGATCGCGGCGCCCAGCGCCATGGCATGCCCCTGGCCCAGAGGACCCGACGTATTCTCCACACCGTGCAGCACGTCCACTTCCGGATGGCCCGGCGTGACGCTGCCCCACTGCCGCAGATTACGCAAATCCTCCACCGAATAAGTTCCGGCCAGTGCGAGAGTCGAGTAGAGCATCGGCGACATATGTCCCGGATCGAGGAAGAAACGGTCCCGGAAGGGATAATCCATCTGGTCCGGATCGTAGCGAAGGAATTCGGTGTAAAGTACAGCCATGAAGTCCGCGCCGCCCATTGCGCCGCCGGGATGTCCCGATTTGGCTTTCTCGACCATCGCCGCAGACAGGATGCGGATGTTGTCTGCAACGCGCGTGAGTTCGGATTTAGTAATCATAAGTGATTGTATGCTTTTATTATGTTTGAATTTCTCGCTTCGCCGCTACATACGGCGCAACTCGGATAAACCTGCACCACCCCCGATGCAACGGACTTGCGTATCCTGTTCAGGATAAATTGCGGAATCCTTTCACCCGGCCCGCATCAGATCCGCCCGGTTCCGTTCCTGCGGAAAACCAGGCAGACAAGACCGCATTGAAAACCGGAAATCCCGCCCGCTCGATGTTCCATTCCGACAGCCTTCCGCTCCGGCATGTTGCAAGCGGCCCGGCGTTCGTGGTACAAATTTAATATAAATCCGGCTTATCCGACCTGCTTGAGCGCCAAAAATTTCTTCTTTTCGAACTTTTCCCGGGCATAAGGCAAGGTCACTTCGAAGCGGCGCTCTCCCGAAGAGGGGATATCGAACATCGTGTCCATCATGATCGCTTCGCAGATCGAACGCAATCCCCGGGCACCGAGCCGGTACTCGATGGCTTTATCGACGATATAGTCCAACACCTCGTCGTCGAACACGAGCTTCACGCCGTCCATCTCGAACAGCTTTTCATACTGCTTGATGATGGCATTTTTGGGCTGCGTGAGGATCGAACGCAGGGCCTCGCGGCCGAGCGGCTCCATATAGGTCAGCACCGGCAGGCGGCCCACCAGTTCGGGAATCAGACCGAACGACCTGAGGTCCTGCGGCATAAGGTATTGCATGAGGTTGTTGCGGTCCACGGAATCGGCATTCATCCGTCCGTAACCCATCGCCCGGGTGTTGAGCCGCTGGGCGATCTTCTTCTCGATGCCGTCGAACGCTCCGCCGCAGATGAACAGAATGTTGCGCGTATCGACCTGCACGAACTGCTGTTCGGGATGCTTGCGCCCGCCCTGGGGAGGAACATTGACCACCGTACCTTCCAGAATCTTCAGCAAAGCCTGCTGCACACCTTCACCCGACACGTCGCGCGTAAGCGACGGATTGTCGCTCTTGCGGGCGATCTTGTCGATTTCGTCGATAAAGACGATCCCCCGCTGGGCCAGCTCCACGTCGTAGGAAGCCACCTGCAACAACCGCGAGAGAATACTCTCGACATCCTCGCCCACGTATCCCGCCTCGGTAAGTACCGTAGCGTCCACGATAG
>VOFB01001983.1_pt1 | contig 27555 bp, 56 predicted proteins | sample 5384141 | NCBI WGS metagenome assembly VOFB01 (sample SAMN12384721, study PRJNA508395) | human gut metagenome | isolation source: healthy gut A | host: Homo sapiens | reverse complement strand
CTGATGGCACTTCGTTCAGTTACGTATTGCTCAACAACTGTGCCTGTGCCATATCATGGGTCATATCCCGATTACCCTTGGTCATATATGTCATAAAGATCGCCTGCCGAAATGCAAGCACAACAGTGGTACATATTGGCCGCTGATTGTTCTTTTCATGTCTCTCTCCATCTATCGAAAAACTGTTGTACTTCTGTTTCTAACCGTCTTTCTCCGGTAGATTAGCACCCGCAATGATCCCCTTCTCCGCCAGCGTTTTCTTCCTTCTCACCGGCATTTTCCTGCAGCAGAAGAACGCCAATCAGATCACGGATCTGTTCCCAACTGGGATTATTTCACCAAAATTTTCCCCTTTCTGCGCCCGTTCCCACACTTCCTTAGACTTCCGAAGCAATGACAGCCGATCTGGATATAAATCGTACATCATATCACTGCCTTCATACTCCAGCCGGTCACAGCATCCACAAAGGCTGAAGTCGTCTTGCATCAACGGATACATTTCCATGATCCGTTTCTTATCCTCCATCTTGCATCTGTTCCGGATCGTTCCACAGGCTAATCGTAATGCCTGCCGCTTCCATAAGGATACAACCATGGGTAAAACTGCTCCGGCCGATACAGGCTGCAGGACGCACCAATATAGTAAGATTCCATTCCCTGAATTTCATTTCATGAACACCTGCTCCATTCTCCTATCATATCTGTAATATATATATCGCAGTCTGTCAGGTGCAGGTGAAATACAATAATTCCATTAAAGACCCCATCCGGGGAAATCCTGACAGCCTTTTTACTTTTTTCCCAGTCGACTAATCCTGTTCGATCTCGACAGCATAGCCTGCCTGTTTTTCTTGTAATGATGGGTCTGTTCAGCATCATATCCTTGACCTTCATCAGACGGATCTGAGTCGATCGCTCATTCTCGTCCAGCTTCATGGTGATGTATTTAATATGCTCCTGTGCCTGCGGAATGATCACATGCTCCAGAGCATTTACACGACGTCTGGTTTTCAATCTCTGCCGCCATGAGCTGGCATGCTTTCTCCGTCTCAGCCAGCTTCAGCATATCCGGCAGAAATGTGCCAATGATTTGACTGCATCATCCAGATCACCGGATGTATAAGCAAAACCATAAGAATAGATGTCATTCTCGTCAGCGGTTCTCGTCTTATACTTGAACACAGGAATCTCCACACTCATGACGTTTTTGCTGGATGTCTCCAGATATACCTCCTGCTTCGGTGCCATCAGTGCGGTATGAAGAGTCTCCTCCGACATACCTGCCTTGGCAATGACAAAATTCTTATTGGCAGCCTGGATACCTGCTTCCACTTTCTGGCGCAGTGCCATATTTTCCCGTACCAGATCCAGGAACTGACGCATCAGTTCGTCACGCTTGTCCTTTCAGAAGCTTGTGCCCTTGGTCGCTGTCACCAGTTTTTTCTTCTGGCGGGTCAGCTCCATTCGGGTGGGGTTCACCTGTGTAGATGCCACGTGCAGTCACCTCCTACTTTCCGTAGTACTGATCCAGGAACTTATCGTCAATACGTTTCAGCTCGCTTCGGCAGGATAGAGAGTAATTTCCATCCGATATTCAGAGTATCTTCAATATCTCTGTCTGCCTGGAATCCCTGAGATACGTATTCTTTCTCAAACTCATCTGCAAATTTTGCATAGATCAGGTCGATATCAGAGAGTGCTGCCTCACCAAGAATGGTCATGAGCTCTTTTGCATCTTTACCTCTTGCATAGGCTGCAAACAGCTGGTTCAGTGTATTGGAGTGATCCGCACGGGTCTTGCCCTCGCCGATACCCTTTATCCTTCAGACGGGACAGAGACGGCAGTACATCGATCGGCGGATTGATACCTTTCTGTAAAGCTCACGGCTTAAGATGATCTGACCCTCTGTGATGTAACCGGTCAAGTCAGGGATCGGATGCGTCTTATCATCCTCAGGCATGGTCAGAATCGGAATCATGGTAATGGAACCTTCTTTGCCCTTCTGACGTCCTGCACGTTCATACATCTGAGCCAGGTCTGTATACATGTAACCCGGATAACCACGACGTCCCGAACTTCCTTTACGGCTGCGGAGATCTCACGAAGTGCATCTGCGTAGTTGGTAATATCCGTCAGGATAACCAGAACGTGCATGTCTTTTTCAAATGCCAGGTATTCAGCAGCGGTCAGTGCCATACGCGAGTTGCAATACGCTCAACAGCCGGGTCATTTGCCAGATTGACAAACAATACGGTTCTGTCCAGAGCACCGGTCTCGCGGAAGCTCTCTACGAAGAAGTTGACTCCTCGAAGGTGATACCCATAGCTGCAAATACTACAGCGAATTTCTCATCTTTTCCTCTTACTTTTGCCTGTCTTGCAATCTGTGCTGCAAGCTGTGCATGCGGAAGACCGGAAGCGGAGAAAATCGGAAGCTTCTGTCCACGGACCAGAGTGTTCAGTCCGTCGATGGCGGAGACACCTGTCTGGATAAACTCGTTCGGATAGCTTCTTGCTGCCGGGTTCATAGGAGACCATTGATATCCAGTCTCTTATCCGGAAGAATTTCAGACCACCATCAATCGGAGTGACTTATACCATCGAAGACACGGCCCAGCATTATCTTCAGATGCACCCAGCTCCATACTTCTTCCAAGGAAACGTACCTTACTGTTAGAAAGGTTAATACCGGTAGAGCTCTCGAAAAGCTGTACCAGCATCCGTACCATTTACCTCAAGAACCTTACAACGGCGGGTTTCTCCGTTTGCGAGCTCGATTTCTCCAAGCTCATCATATGTTACGCCTTCTACTCCATGCACCAGCATCAGAGGTCCGGCCACTTCCTGAATGGTTCTATATTCTTTTGGCATTTAAAGTCCTCCTTTTTACAAATCTGCAATCTGAGCGCTTCCATATCCAGAATCTTTCACAAATTCCGCATCTAATGCATCTTCTGTCACATATTTAAAACGTCCGATCTGCTCACGAACCGGCATAGGCATTTCCATCAGACGCTCCCTGTACGCCTTCACCATTTTAATGTGCTGTCAACAGATCTTCATAGAATGATTAAGCATTTTGAACCAAGTCTCGATCATGAGCAGCTGTTTCTTCAGAGAAATATACCGTATCTACTTCATGGAAGAAGAGTTCTGACGCCCTGCCATCCAGTCCTCACGACATGATAGAACGGGCATTTTTCCATCTTCAGACGGTCCGGTTCAGCAGACAGAGCATCCATACCTACCATCTGTAAGACCTCAAGATATGTCACGGAAATACTCCGCGATCGTAATTCCCGTATAAATCGACGCCTCACGGGCAGCAACCGGCATATCGGATGTATTGGCGATCAGAACAGTTCTTGCATCAGCGCCTGACCTGTCTTCGGGTCTTTCAATTCCGGAAACTCGTTCAAAACGTCTGTCATCTCATTTCCACGCTCTCCGCATCCGATATACACAACGATATCTGCTTCAGCCCATTTTGCAAGCTGATGCTGGATAACTGTTTTTCCTCTACCAAAAGGTCCCGGAACAGCTGCAACGCCGCCTTTTGCGATCGGGAAAACGTATCGATGACTCGCTGTCCTGTTACAAGCGGCATCTTTGGCGGAAGTTTCTTTTATACGGACGTCCACGGCGAACCGGCCATTTCTGCATCAATGTCAGTTCTCTGTCTCCGTTTTCCGTCTCAACGACAGCCACAACTTCTTCTACTGTAAACTCTCCTGCCTTTGATTTTTTAATTGTTCCTTTACTCCATAAGGAACCATGATCTTCTGCTGCACGAGAACCGTCTCCTGCACTGTTCCGATCACGTCTCCCCGTCTTCGACTTCATCTCCGACTTTTGCAGTCGGAACAAATTCCCATTTCAGGTTTCGTTTCAAAGACGGAACTTCCACGCCGCGCTTTAAGCTGTTTCCCGATACTTTCATAATATCGTCCAACGGTCTTTGTATTCCGTCATATATACTTGTAATCAGTCCCGGTCCGAGTTCTACGGACATCGGCACTTCCATTGACTCTACCGGCTCTCCCGGTCCAAGTCCCCGAAGTCTCTTCATATACCTGAATCGAAGCCTCATCTCCGTGCATCTCGATAATCTCTCCGATCAGACGCTGATTCGACACGCGGACGACGTCAAACATATTGGCATCCCGCATTCCCTCTGCAATAACAAGTGGTCCTGCGACTTTCTTAATCACTCCTGTGCTCATTAGCTTACTCCTCCAAACAGAATATCCGATCCAACTGCCTGTTCCACCGTCTTCTTTACGCCTTTACTCCTGCTCCCGTATTGCCTGACACGCCCGGTATCTGAATAATTGCCGGAAGGTATTTTCACGGTACTGCTCTATCTCTTCTTCGATCTGTGCAGCCACGGCTTCGGTAATATATATAATGATCCCGTACTGACCGTCTGCCAGCTGTTTTAATTTTTTCTGGCATCTTCCCGGGTCTTTACAGGCAGATGCTAAGACCCAATGTGGCGAATCCGTAAATGCTGTCGTAATCGCCGATGACTGCTATCTTATACATACATCTCCCTTTATCCTTTCCCCTGATCGCCTCGTCCGAAAAACCGTTCTGTTTTCCTGTCAGTATAATCCGTACGGTCTTGATCTCCGTCTCTCTTGCGATCAAATATCCAAGCAGAGGTCCTCACCGAAAACGCCTCGTACTTCTGCGGCTTTCAACATCTCGATCATACGGTTGTCGCACCACCGTTCAAACGCGGAGGCTGACTCTCGAAGCGCCTGTGCGCCTTTGCATACGCTGTTCCTCCAGATACTGGCGATCTCATCTTCTCCGGCAAGAGCCGCGCGGATGAGCTGTTCAACATTCACCCATCACACTCCGCCATAGCGCTTCGCATGAAATCAGCGCTTTTTCCCGTTTTCCGGGAACGCACGGCAATCTTGATATCCGCAATAGCAACCATTGTATCTGCATAATTTTCAATGATCGGTTCACCGGATTCTTTTCCCGCTTTGCGAATAGCTTCAAAGCGCCGCCTTATCAATCATAATATCGCACAACTGACCGTCTCTTGTATGAAGAAGCGTTTCAAAAGAGCTTCCTGCGCAACATTTCCCATATGAGACGGCAAACGCGAAAAACTCTCTGTTCTCCACGATCCGAAGCATCTCTTCTCCCGGTATCGGGCAGTCATCATAAAAAAATATTCCGGATTACGCGCTTCCGTACAAACCTCTTTGATCGCAGCTTTCAGATTATGATACAACTTCGGATAAGAGAACATTAAATACGCTCGCATCAGGGCGACCTCTTTGATCACTTCCCATGTTTTTCTCTTCTTCACGCCGCAGGACGACATCAGGATCATCCTGATCCGCCATATCACCCCAGCCTTTCTCGACAACAAACTGCAGCGCTTCCGCCGCCGTTTTACAGGACAAAAGACTGCTCGATGACTGCATCAGAGAACAGGGCGACTTCCAGCGCACGTATACGTGCGACTGCGTAAGTATATTTTGTATTCCCCAATTCTAAACCTCCTTATGCTGTAACAATCCGCCGCATTAAAAATGCGGATTGTTATGCTCATTGCAGATCACTGTTTACGAAAAGAGCTGTCTCTTCACTACATCTGCCAGTTCTTCTCTTTTTCGCATCAAAAACTGCTTTTATCGTACAATTTTCTTCGATGCCGCCATATACAAGGATAAATCCTCCGTCAATCTTTCTCGCCTCTTCGGAAATCACAAGTTTTCCGCCTTTTGCCTTTGCCGATGCATCGATTTTCTCTGCAAATGACTTCGGCATCCTGTCGAGATCTCTTTTAGAGAAGCAAATTGCTCCATCCTGGGCAAGCATATATTTATCAAGCATTTTTCCAAGCATTTCAAAATATGCCGCGTCATCCATGTTCATCACCTGACTGTACGCATCCTCAAGCACACTGCGGATCACATCCTGTTTTGCCGCCAAAGAGCCTGTTTTCTGTTCATATCAGCCGACGATTCCGCCCGTTTTGCATATTCTTTCGCGTCAGCCGCAGCTTTTACACGGATATGTTCTGCATCCGCCCCGGCTTTTTCAACCGCATCTTTCACGATCTTTTCCGCATCTTTTTTGCCTGATCGAGAAGTTCTGCCGCAGACTGCTCTGCCTCCTCGAAAATCCGGGATTTCATTTTATCTAATCCGCTCATTTATCGCTGTCTCCTTTTCATCAATTCCAAACCAGACGTCTTTTCCTTAAATCTGAATTCCGTTTACGGCAAGGAATGAGATCAGCAGCGCCAGAATAGCGTATGTCTCAACCATAGCCGGGAACAACATAGCTTTACCGAACTGCTCCGGTTTCTTTGCGACGATTCCGATAGACGATGCCGCCGTTTTTCCCTGTGCAATTCCTGAAAGAAGTCCTACGATACCGATCGGAAGACACGCTGCCAATATCAAAAGACCTGAAGATACGGAAACATCCAATGCTCCGCCTCCGAGAATACCGATCTTTGAAAGTGTGATAAAACCTACCAGCAGTCCGTACAGGCCCTGTGTACCCGGAAGAAGCTGGATAACCAGCACTTTCGCAAATTTACTCGGATCTTCTGTCACAACGCCTGCCGCTGCCTGTCCTGCAATACCTACTCCGATCGCCGATCCTGCTCCGGCAAACAATACCGCAACTGCCGCTCCGAGCAGTGCATAAACAATTCCTAAATTTTCCGCAATATTCATGATATAGTTTCCTCCTTAACATCTGTATATTTTGTATTTTTCTTTAAAAGGATTAAACGGCTCTCCGCCGCCTTCATAAAATTTTCCGAAGAACTCCACAAACTGTAAACGGTTTGTGTGTACATACGCACCCCAAAGATTGATCGCCAGATTGAGCGTATGACCTGCGATAAAATTACGACAAATGCGATCACGCCGATCACATTATTCGGAAGCATGCTTCCCATCTGGTTAATAACCGATGCGATTACTCCGGTTGCAAGTCCGAGCGCCAGCAGAACGAGATAAGACAACACGTCGCTGAGCCAGCCGCTCACATTGTAAAGATCATATGCGCCAAGCGCCAGACGAAGCGCCGGGTTTTTCTTCTCTCTTCCCGACATAAGCACGATTCCCACCGCTCCTGCTATCGCCAATGCCTTCGCTCCTGTATTGAGCCATGCCGGAAATACAATATTCATCTGTGCGATAGATGCAAAAATATCGCTCGGCAAAAGCATCAATATAAGACCGATCAAAAGCATAAACCAAAGAACAACGTCACAGAAGAAGTCCATCACTTTTCCGTCTTTCAGACAGAGATATCCTTTGATCCCCAGTCCCACAAACAGGTGGATGACACCGAATAACAGTGAGAACACAAGCAGTTTCATCGGGTCGTTCAACGGCACAAACCAAAAGCGCCGGAACGGTGATCGTCGTTCGAAAAACTTCTCCGAAACAACATCTACGATATTTCCGAAATATCCTCCGAATAAAATTCCCCACACAAGAGTGGATAATCCACAATAGAAGAATAATTTCATCGATTTTTTTCATTCCCTGAGACATTCTCGGGAATTTCTTCACAAGCACAGCGCAGACGATTGCCACAATCGCTCCATACGCCGCATCCGAAAGCATCATTCCGAAAAAATACATAGAAAAACGACATGATCGTCGTTGGATCAAGCTCCCCTTCATGTGAGGAAGTCCGTAAGACTCTACAACGCCCTCCACACTTGCCGAAAACGGATTGTTCTTTAAAATAACCGGAGCTTCTTCGTTTTCCTGCAGTTCCTCAACATCTACCATACAGTCATATTTTTCTGTCAGATAACCGGAAAGATGCGCCGCCTCACACTGAGGAATGTATCCGCTTATGACAAACGTTCTCTCCGACTGCGGGATCTGACCGAGCACTGCGTATTTGTCCGCGCGTACTCTGTAGTAATCCGCTAATATTTTTAATTTTTCTCTCTGATCCGAAAGGTCTTTCACCTCATTCTCGATCTGTTCAATCCGCGCTCTGCAGTCTGCGATCTCACTTTCCAGCTCTTCTTTTGAAACTTCGGAACGTCTCCCCACATCTGGGAAGGTCTTGCAAACCCGGCGCTTCTAAGCGCATCTTCCGCTGCCTGCACATCTTCTTTCATGCAGACGACTGCTAGATATACCATGCCCGGTTCTGATGAAACAATGTTTACATCTGCTCCGGTTATATCCGGCGCTTTTTCTGCCAAAATCCCATATACCGTCTCCGCGTCAGTACCTCCCGGCATCGTTCCGAAAAATACTGCCGTCCGGTCTGTCTCTGCCGGTGTCAGCGGAACGTCCAGGCTGATCCACGGATTGAGACTCTCGATACTGTTGTTCAGTTTCGTAATCTCCGCCATCTGTTCAGAGCGCTCTTTATCCAGCCTTCCGATCTGTTTTGCCGTTTTCAGAAGATCTCTTCGCTCATTGCGAATCCGCTCTTCTTCTTCCCGCTCAATCAATGCCTTTCCTTCTAAAGATGCAAACATCGACTTCTTCTCAGGAACATATTTATCAAGAATATCGATCGCCTGTTCTGCCAGAGTCGACGCTTTCTCGAAACCTGCCTTTTGCCCTGCAGTGTCCATCTTCTTAAAATCTTCATCTTCTTCGATTACATGATTGATCTCCACAACACCGAGGCTCTGTAATTTTTCGAGGATTGCTTTTCGGTCTTTCTTTAAAGGCGCAGATGCTGATTCTCTGCATCTTAAGTACCGCCATCTGTCTATCCCTCCTTTACAGTCTTATTTCTGTTATGTCAATCTTTCCAACACAAGAGCAGCCACCTCTTTCTTTCGTTCAAAGAGCAGCCTTTTTCATCTGTTCTGCTTCTCTGCGCGTTTCTTCCGCCGCCTGTGCCAGCATAACTTCTCCGTCTTTCTTTGCCTGATTTGCTGTTTTCAAAGCGTCTGACTTTGCTTCGTCAATCAGCTTGTCGGCAGCCTGTTTTGCTTCTTCTTTCGCGGTCTTGAGGATTCTCTTGCTTTCCTGTTCCGCTTCTTTTACGATCTGATCTGCCTTATTTTCTGTTTCCCGGATAGATTTGATCGTTTCTTCTACCATTTCCGCAACACCACCTTCCGCTTTCTTTTCTATCTTTTTAGTTTTACCATACTTTCCCGCTTCATACGGGACGTTCCCTTTTCGGGAAACGATTCCCTCCTCCTGTGCCCTATCTGAACAGACGTAACACAGTGTACAGATTCAACGTTAAACGAATGTAAAACGCCCTCCGCACCTTATCCGAACCGATGTAACCGCAAACGTTTCTTAGCAGTTTCTTAGCACATTGACACTATTATATACCGAAAGTCTTCAATAGTGAACTACACTTTTCCCGAATTTTTTTACATTATTTCGTCATTTTGCACATATTTTCACAACTTATTTCGTTCAGGTATTCCCATGCCATTCTAATTCATGAAGCTCTCCTTCCAACTCCCTTTTCGCAAATCCGTTTTGACGCAGAGCTTCATAGAGAACAACCGCCACAGAATTTCCAAGATTCAAAAGATCTGATCTGTCCCATCCTCGGAATGCGCAGGCAAGTATCTTCATGATCTACAAGAATCTCCTCCGGTATACCTGCGCTCTCTTTTTCCGAACATAATGTAACAATCCGGTTCATACGCCGCTTCGGTATATACTTTTTTTCGCTTTTGTAGTTGCCATATAGATTTTGGCACCCGGATTTTTCTCAAGGAAATCCGCATAATCAATATAAGTCGTGACATCAGATCATTCCAGTAATCCATCCCCGCGCGTTTCAATGCCTTTTCGGATAATTTGAATCCAAGCGGCTCAATCAGGTGAAGCCTTGTCCCGGTTGCCACGCAGGTTCTGCCGATATTTCCGGTATTGGCCGGAATCTCCGGTTCGTAAAGTACAATATTCAGCATAATTATTTTCTCTCATTTCTCAATCGCCCGATAAATCTTTCCAGCCGGCCGATTGCTTCTTTTAGATCTTCCAACGAATATGCGTAGGATATTCTCAAAAATCCTTCGCCGCATTCGCCGAACGCCGTTCCCGGAACAACTGCGACTTTCTCTTCATTTAACAGCCTGGTTGCAAATTCTTCGGATGTCATGCCAAATTCTTTAATACACGGGAAAACATAAAACGCTCCGAACGGTTCAAAGCATTCCAGTCCCATCTTTTTAAACTCATGCATGAGGAAGCGCCGTCTCTGATTATAGGATTTCCTCATTTCTTCTACTTCATCCCCACAGTTTCTAAGTCCTTGCACAGCCGCATACTGGCTGGTGGTAGGTGCACACATAATGGCAAACTGATGGATCTTCGTCATCTGAGATATGATAACTTCCGGTCCGCAGCAATATCCGAGTCTCCAGCCTGTCATTGCAAACCCTTTTGAAAATCCGTTAATAACAAGCGTCCTCTCTCATTCCCGGAAGGCTCGCAATCGATACATGTTCTTCTTTATATGTAAGTTCCGAATAAATCTCGTCAGACATGACATACAGATCATGCTCTTCGACAAATTTTGCGATCGGTTCTAAATCTTCCCGCGTCATGATCGCTCCTGTCGGATTGTTCGGAAACGGAAGAACGAGAACCTTGTCTTAGGCGTCGTATATTTTTCCAAAGTTCTTCTGCCGTCAGTTTAAATTCATTTTTTTCCTGAAGAGGAATGATCACCGAACTCCGTCTGCCATAACCGTACACGGCAGATAAGACATAACTCGGCTGCGGAATGAGCACTTCATCTCCGGGTCGAGCATACAGCGAAGTCCGACATCTCCCATTGCCTCGCTTCCGCCTACAGTGACAAGTGTTTCATGTACTGCATCGTATTTTACATGGATCTTTCTCTCAAGATAATTACAGATCTCTTTTCTCAGTTCTTTTAATCCGGCATTAGAAGTATAAAACGTCCTTCCTTTTTCAAGGAAAACATTCCTTCTTCTCTTATGCGCCATGGCGTATCAAAGTCCGTTCTCCTACTCCGAGGGAAATTGCGTCTTCCATCTCGTTCGCCACATCAAAAAATTTACGGATGCCGGACGGTTGTATCTCAACGATTTTTTCTTGATAATGGATTTCTCATTACAGTGTCACCGGTATCCTTTCCGACCCTTTTTCACGCCCATGATCGTTCCGTGGTCTTTATATTTTTTCAATATAAAATAAGTTGCCGTGCTCAAAACGCCGTCAATCGTAGACAGACGTTCAGATACGAATCTCGATACTTCTTTCAGCGTCTTGCCTTCCAAAGTTACAAGCAGGTCATAACTTCCGGAAATAAGATAAACCGCATATACTTCCGGATAGTTATATAACCGTTCCGCGATCCGATCGAATCCGCTGTCTCTTTGCGGCGTCACACGCACTTCGATCAGCGCCGTCACCATCTCTACGCCGGCTTTATCCCAGTCGATCAGCGTGTGATATCCACAGATGATCTTCTCTTTCTCCATATCTGCGATCTCATTTGCCACATCTGTTTCTTCCACACCGACTAACACTGCCAGTTCTCCAAGCTCTACCCGGCTGTGCTTTTCGATATACTTCAAAATCTCCATTCTCAACGCTTCTTTTTTTCTCGTTCATTTTCTGCCTCCTATACCTTTATATATCATTTCCGTTTTACTTGTTGTAAAATAATATTTTATCATGGATAAAACTTTTCATCTGTATGTATTTTTTATTTTTTTCACACTTTTATAATCCTTCTGCCATCTCGCCAGTTCATCCGGCGCAGGTCTGTCCAGATATCTTATCTCTTCTTTGCTTGTGATCACCCGCGCATTCTGCGCTTTGGCAACCCTAAGCCTGACGGCTCGCGCCCCCGCCTTTTCCAGCACTTCAATCACCTGATCCGCTTCATCGGTCAAGATCAGATAACTTCCGGCAGAAGTCAGCTGATACGGATTCAGACGATAATATTCGCAGATTTCTACAGTCTCCTGCTTCAGCGAGATCGATCCCATTGCAATTTCAAAACCGATCTTTTCTTCCTCTGCCATTTCCCATAAGGCCGCCAAGATGCCTCCGCTTCCGATCTGCCAAACCGAAATATCTTTCCTTTTGCCGCCTCTAAAATCTGCTCCGGCGTTATGAGCTGATCACGAAGCTTTTTGCCTGCATCAAAAATGTGTTAATAAATCTTTGCGATAATTCTTCCTCCGCCGCTTCTAAAATGCGAAGAGAACCTTCCAGACCTGCATATCCGCATAAGAGCAATTCTCGATTTTTAACAAACTTCTGTCTGTTTCCCGTTTTTTATCTGCAGTCTCTTCTAATGCATGCATCCCCGGATCTTGTACTTTCGTTCCGCCTGCACATGCGTACACGATCGGAGTTTGCACCGCCGCCGTTCCCTCTGCCGACAAAGACGTCAGCTTTGCTTTAATGCACTCGCAGCCTTTTTTGGATTTCCCCACAAACATCCGCAAAAACTCTTCCTCTGTCTCTTCCGGAAAAAGAATTCTTACCGATATCCCTTCTGCCTGTATTTTGCGGGCTGCCAGTTCTCCCGCCGCGCCCAAACCGCATAATACCCTATCCCGGCATGGCCGCCGCAAACACATACGTCTGCCCACGAAAAACTTCCGTCCGTCTGATCCATATGAACTTTCTTTTTCACCGACCGGTTCCATATAGTCGGTGAGATCTTTCCGATCTTCATATTTCTTTGCTTTTCCTTCCATTGTTATTTTAAAAATTGACAGCTCCGCCGCTTTCAGTATGTCTGCCTGTCCTTTACTCTGACAGATAATAAATCGCCGCGTTTCCTGTGAGCGGATCTCGGTTTTATAATCAAACAACACTGTTTTCCCGTCAATTCGTTCCAAATGAGTCATTTTTCTCATCTGGCGTCTGTCGTATCCTTCATATGCTTTCAAATAGGTCCGCTCTTTCTCTTCTTTTTTTATAAAATGCCGCCGCTTCATCCGATGAAACTCCGCTTTCTCTAAGAAATTCCAGACGTTTTTTCACATTATCCCTCAAATACATATCCAATGTCAACATTTCCATATATTGTTCCGATCTTTCTTTACACGTTTTCACGATAAAATCATATAAGATCTCATACCTTCCGATCCGTGAATGACTTACGGCAAATGCATTTTTCATCATAATATGCCGCCAGACATTCATACATACAAAACGGAGATGCAAATTCTTGCTCTAATGCCGCCATCGTACAGCAAAACTGCCCGCTGTTATAATACACTTCAACCATCTCTTCTATCTGCTTTAACCGGATGACCTCCGCATAAGTAAGCCATTTTGTAGAAAGGACTTCATACGGCGCACGATCCTGATACACAATCCCGTATTCCTGCGCCCTGTCATGCATAACAGATCCTTTTAAAACTTTCAGAAAACCAAGCTGAAGCTGCTCCGGATTCATTTTATATACACGGTCAAATGATTTTCCGAAGCTTTCATATCCTTCATACGGCAATCCTGCGATAAAAGATCGAGATGCTGATGCACATTGTTTCCTTTTTTAATTTTGTCAACAATCGTTGACAAAACATCGATTTTCATCGTTCTGTTGATTTCCCGGATCGTAATCTCGTTTTGCCGATTGAACACCGATCTCAAGCTGGATCAGACCCGGACGCATACGATTGATCAACGCGATCTCTTTTCATTCAATAAATCCGCGGAAACTTTCAAAATGAAAATTCGTAATTCCATTATCATGCTCATGAATATAAGTCCAGATCGCCATCGCATGATCATGCCGGCAATTAAACGTCCGATCCACAAATTTCACCTGAGGTACTTTCTTGTCGATAAAAACTGAAGTTCTTTTTTTACGAGCTCTATCTCCGGAAACGTAAACATTTGTCGATAGAGGAAAGGCAGTAACTGCATGAAAAAAGGACATCCTCTGCTCGATTCATAATAGATGATCCTGTTCTCAAAATCTTCAATATGATCATAACAAACGGAATCGTGCTCAAATCAATAACAGGACGAAAATCATTTTTGGATTACAGCTTTGTCCTTATTTCTATAAGCAATTCCCGGAATATCAGAAAAGAGTTCATCTTTTTTACTCCGGAACAAAGCGCCCCTTTTTCTTCATGATAAACACGGAGCAGTTCCGCAAACGTCTCTTCCCCCTTCTCCGCACATCACGCCTTCTACTTTCGGATACTGTTCCAGCACAGCCTTCGCATCGTAAGATACCTCAGGACCTCAAGCAGATTTTTGTATCCGGAAGAATCTTCCGGCAGTTCTCTCAAAAGCTGTCCTACATATTCAATATTCCACAAATAGCAGGAAATTCCCAAATAGGTCCGGTTTTCTCCTATATATATCCTGCAAGATCGCATCAAACGTCTGATTGATCGTATTCCCGCAACTTCGATTTCTTCCGTATAAGTTCGCGCATATGCTTTTTAAGCTGTGGACGGCAAGATTTGAATGAATATATTTTGCATTTACTGCCGCTAATAGTACCTTCATAATTTCTCCTATCTCTTTTTCCAACAAAATTTATACTCTATAATAACACTAAAAATAATCCGCCGCAAAGAACTGTTACATTTACTGTGATTTTGCGCTCTATTCATTGACATTTCTCTTAAAACCATGTAAAATTAAGACTCGTGCAGCCGGGGTGCTAGCGGTACCTTGTACCTGCAATCCGCTATAGCAGGGGTGATATTGTGCAGAGGGCGACAGCCCGGCAGAGCTGCCTTAGGTAAGTGGCGTTGATGTTTGGGTCTTACGCGACGGGAATCTGTGAATCGTGTCAGGTCGGGAACGGAGCAGCACTAAGCAGAACCTTCCGGGTGCCGTAAGGGCGCCTGAACTGAGTTAACTGCCTAAGTAACGTCTGTTAGCCTAGCTCGAAGCACAATGCACGAAAAAGTATTTATAAAGTTTATATGATCTCAAGAAAAGTCCGTGCCGAAACAGCTATACTGCTGTAACGTCTGCACGGGCTTTCTTTTTGTAATGGCAGCGAGCTAAAGTCCGACTTGCCGGAGACCTTGGCGACCGCTTACAATCCCGGAATGTGCCTTTAGCGCTTCCGGCGATTCTTTTCCTCAGTTCCCTGAAAAAATCCGGTCATAAGCGCACTGCACTCTTCCTCAAGCACTCCGGTTGTCAATTCTGCCTGGTGATTAAATTGTTTTATATCCAAAAGATTCAAAACCGATCCCGCACATCCAGCTTTTGGATTCATGCATCCGACAACAACGGGGTCAGCCTCGACTGAATGATTGCTCCTGCGCACATTTGACATGGCTCTAACGTCACATACATTGTACATTGCTCCAGCCTCCAGTCTCCCATTTTTTTGCTTGCCTTTTTGATTGCCTTAATCTCCGCATGTGCCAACGGGTCTTTATCTGTATTCCTTCTGTTATAACCTCTGCCTATGATCTTTCCTTCATAAACAATAACGCATCCGATCGGTGTTTCATTAATCGCATATGCTTTTTGCGCCTGTTTAATGGCTGCCCGCATATACTTTTCATCTAACTTCAACTTCTCATTTTCTTCCATTATATCCCTCCTGTATGTTCCTCCGCTTTCTTTCCTCCCATACGTTCTTTTTCTTTTCTTTCATGAATAGATTAGATTGAAAAGACAAGAATCGAGGTAAAAAGATGGACACGGGTACTTTTTATCTATATGAATATGAAAACAATGTACGAAAGCGCAATGCGGGATTTCTGAAAATCTACCGCCGCTATCAATCCTGTATTTTCAGGCACACATCCGAAGCATCAGCCTTGAAAATGTTTTCGAGGCGGAAATGTATGCGTTCTTTTTCAAGGAAAATCAAATCTGCGCAAAACAGATCGCTCATTTTCCCATTGACTCCATGACACACAGCATACGTTTCTGCGCTCCGCAATCTTCCTTCCCCGAATGCCGCCGTCTCGAATCGATCGACGGGTTTTTCCTGAAATGTTCCGAGTCATCCTCCCTTTGGCTTACGCCGAACTGTCCTGAAAACATAGATTCAGATCAAATTCATTTTCTGGATACCGACTCCACGATTCAAAGCGACTCATATCCCGCCTTCCTATCCACCAGAACGGACAGCCCGCAGAACAACTCTCAGGAGAAGGCGAATCCTCTCACAAAAAGCGAATCACCGGATGAGGCGGAGCCTCGCGCGAAAGACGAATCACCGGATGAGACGGAGCCTCCCACGAAAGACGAATCACCGGATGAGACAAAACCTCCCACGAAAGACGAATCACCGGATGAACCAGAACCTCGCGCGAAAAGCGAATCAAATTCCTCCATCCGGGGAGAAGTGCGGCAAAATGAGATCTCAAAAACCGATCTTTCTCTTCCGCGAAAACTATCGCTTTCCGATCTGACAGTTCTTCCTCGGAAATTTTGGTTTCTTTCAAACAACAGTTTTCTTCTGCACGGTTACCACAGTTACGGGCATCTTCTCCTTACCGAGCAAAACGGACGGCTCTGGCTCGGAGTTCCCGGCATATATGACTTAAGAGAAGCCCGCGCGGCAGACCTTTTCGGTTTCCCACGCTTCTGCAGATCTTACGCCGATTCTGATATGCTGACTGACGACGAGCGAAACGCAAACGCTGATTTCGGTCATTGGTTTCGCTGTGTCGGACTCCGGCCTAGATGATCCCGTTCATTTCCTGATAGAGACGTTTTTGCATAACTATCTGTCATACCGCACACATAATCCGTCACAAGCAGCAGGCGGAGATACAATTTCTCCGCTTCGCTTTTTGCCTTCTGATTGGATTCGGTATGCATTCTTATAATTATCCGATATAAACGATATTACTCTCCTGTCAATCGTTCCCTGCTTTTCTTTTGTATCGAAATACAAAGCCGCCTGTACAAGACGCTCCATCAAATAATCTATAACAGCCGACTCAGATACTTCCATCTTGTAGATTGCCATTGATGAAAAACATATCTGTCCGCCATGTCTCCAAGCAGTTCCATCAGTTCTTCCCCGTTTGTTCCGTAAAACAGATCCTGACCGAACTTTCCCGACATGATCGCATCGTAATTCGCCATAAATCCTTCTGTCGCACAGTTAAGCAAAAAATCCCTGTGCATTTACAATCCAATTTTTCACGGCGTAAGATTCCGGATCATGCACCCGCTTTTGTATTCCCCTCTCGTAAAGCTGCCGAAGTCTGTATGCGGGTCGAAACGTACCGTTTCGTTTCTTCTCTTCCAACTCTTTTAGTTCCCGCCCAGATCCGCATATCGGATAAATCCTTTCACAAAAAGAATCTTCAATATCCGCCGTCTTATAGGCAAGATCATCCGCCGCTTCCAACATATATGTCAGCGGATGCCGGTTTCTTCCGCCCCTGTCTCTTTTGTCACTTTATGAAATATTTCCTCGTCCGCAAAATAATATCCCATCTTCCGGTCTTTTATATTTCCACTGTTCTCATCTATCTGCAAAGATGATCCGGGGTATTTAATGATCGTATTCAGGAGCGCATATGTCAGATTCATACCATGCTCATCGACAAGATAGTGCAGTCTTGTCACAAGACGAAGCGCCTGAGCATTTCCTTCAAAGTGAAAAAAATCCTGTTTCATCTGCGCGGTAAACATCTCGGAAACATTCTTTTGGCAAAACGTAAGTTTCGGAAGATTTCTTTCAAACCATTCCCGGATCGCAATTTCTCCAAAATGTCCGAACGGAGGATTTCCGATGTCATGGATCAAGCCCGCACACTCAAGTATATGAGAAATATCCTCTTTCATCTGAGGCGTAAATCCTGAGTTTTTCCGATGCTCCAGTATATTTTCTCCTATCGTCTGCCCCAGTGATTTCCCAAGCGAAGATACTTCCAGAGAATGAGTCAGCCTCGTCCTTACGAAATCGCTTTTATCAAGAGGGAAAACCTGCGTCTTATCCTGCAGCCGGCGAAAAGATGCACTTCCGATTATGCGGTGATAGTCTTTTTCAAATTCACTTCTTAGATCGCCCCGCCTTTGCAAAATTCCCGCCTGCTCTCTCACGTTTTGTCGAAAGCAGCCTGCTCCATTCCATACGTTATCGTCTCCTTTCCTCCCGCAAACAGGCGGAGGCGCCAAAATCCACATTCCGAAGTTGTAAATGGCCGCCAAGTCTCAGGCAAGCCCGAACTTTGACATATCGCCGTTGCAAATCAACCCCACAGAAAACTCTGCGGGGCTGTATCACTTTCCTTATTGTTCAATTATCCGCCGAATTGAAACGAAACGTCAATCGAGATAAATCGGCGGTTCATACGCCTTGCCGAGTAAAAGCTTTCTTACGTTCCTGAAGTCCGAGAAATGCCCACTCTGTCATATCTGTCCATTTATGGATCGTACGGTCATACACCTGAACGTATCCGATCCTTGTCGGATGCATCCGCACGCTGTTCGACTGGTATTCTTTTCCGGTGTACGGATTCACATCGCCTGCCTGAGTATCCTCATCCGCATCATCATGTGTAATGACCGGCTCAAAATCTTCCGTGCTCCCGCTTTCTGCAAATGCCGTTTCATCTTCTGCCGCATCTTCTGTCCATTTTGCATCCGACGAAAACAGACTCATCTTGAACTACAGCTCCTGCTTTGTCGGCATGATCCGTATCGTTTTGATTTACATTTTCTCCGATACCGCTTTCTCCGACCGCATCCGTCTGCACTTCATTTTCTTTTGGTGAAACTTCTTTTTCCGCTTTTGACTGTGAATCTCTTCTTCTGAAAAAACTTCCGAGCCTGCGTTCTTTTTCGGCTTTTCGAGTTCCTTTTTAATCTCTTCTATCGACTCGCCCGCCTGCACGTTCTTTTCAAGTTCATTCAACTCTTCATGAATTTCGTATAATTCGCCGATCGTCATATCGCGATCGTTCGATACCTCTTCTCCCGGTGTCTCTAACCCTTCCGTATCCGGCATACTCATATCCGCTTTTTTTCCGGCTGGATATATTCTGCCTCCACAGATTCTTCCGGCTGGATATACTCTGCTTCCACAGGTTCTTCCGGCTGGATATACTCTGCCTCTACAGGTTCTTCCGTCTGAATATACTCTGCTTCCACAGGTTCTTCCGTCTGAATATACTCTGCTTCCACAGGTTCTTCCGGTTCAATATACTCTGCTTCTGCCTTGTTTTGTGCAAACTCTTCTGTATGCTCAAACATCTCCGGCACAGTCTCTTCGATCAGTTTTTCTTCCGGCTCTGCATACTCCGCTTCTGCCTGCTCTTTTTGCTGTCAGCTCTTTATGACCGGAGGCTTCTACAGCTTCAACTCTCGCTGCCGCCGCACGCACAACGCCGCAATGCTTCTTACTTCCCCTGCCCCTTCTGCCGACATGATACTCAAATGAAACGGACACTCAAGCATTTCCGCGATCATACGCATATCCTGTTCCTGAAAATTATCTCTGCCAAGACGCTGTGTCAGGTTCTGTCTCGACATTTTCTTCCCTGTTTTTTCCTCGATCAATTCCGCAAGCTGCTTGATCGTCATTCCTTTCCTTCCGAGAATGATCTTGACTTGTTCCCCAAATGTTAAATCCTGCATTTTTTCCTCCTTATGTATATTTATACTCTTTACCAACCCTTTACGGTATTCCCCATATACTTTATCCTATCTCTTTTTCCCAGTCTGCGTCAAGAGATTTTCCGCAATGCGGTTTTTAGAACCAGCGCGGACCGGACTGTTGCTTATACTTATACTTATGCGATTCTTCTGCACGGTACTGTCAGGCTTTTTATTGAAGAAGATATTCTTCCAGTGTCAGATTCTTTTTTCATGATCTCTTCCGCCGCCGTTTTCCCTACATACCGATAATGCCACGGTTCATAAATGATTCCCGTGATATCCACCTTTTCCGGAGGATATCTTAAAATAAATCCATATTCCCAACAATGTTCCATCAGCCATTTTTTGTTCGTCCGTCTCTCCCTGCCGGTCATCCAGACCTTCATACTCGGACGCTATAATATCCACTGCAAGTCCGGTCGCATGTTCGCTCGTTCCCGGAACTGCCACTGACTTTTTCGTCTCATCATAAGCTTCCAAAGGCGTACGTCCGTTTGCCATCCAGTCCTGCATGGTTGCATTAAACACTTCCTTCTGCTTCTCAGAAGAACGGTAAGCGGAAGCAACATACATACTAAGTCCCGCTTTTGCCCCATCGTCAAGCATCTGCCGAAGAGGTTCTTCGATACGCGCATCGACAAACCGTTCGCTTTCCAACTCCACCATAGATTCCGGCACATAAGAAACATCCAGAGGATGAGAGTCGTTGACAAGAACCAATGCCCACCCTTCTTTGTCGCTTCCTAAAGCCTCTGCGCTGTTATTCGCCGCCTCATGCTTCATGATCTCTTCTTTCAGCTCATTTGTTTTCTTTTTTAATTTTTCTTTTCTGCGGCAAATTCCGCTTTATTTTTTGACAAAACCGACTTCGCGGCAACTCCTGTACACAGAACTCCCGCCACAAGACCGATCGCTATGCCGATGACCAACATTCGTCTCAGCCGGAATTCTCCGGTCAATTTTTTCATAATTTCAACTCCATATCTATATCGGCGGCAATCTCTTTCTCTGTAGAACAGATCGCCATTTTATATAGTTTATTCGGATGCTCATATTCCCGGTAATAATAATCTTGCCGAAACAGATCCGGTTTCCGTATCAAAACCGGCGGATTTCCCAATCGTATCTCAAACGAGTCAAGCGAAAGCTTCATACCGAATCTTGTCGCTTTCAAAAACTTTCTTTGAGCACCCAGTATCTGTAAAATATATCCGCCCTCTCCTCCGGTGTCTTTCCCGACATCACTGCCTCATATTCCGAACCGCAAAAATACCGTTTTGCCAAAGGCTCCCCCGCCCTGCCGATCTGCTGAATATCACACCCGACGTGTGTGCGTTTTCCCTCTGCCAAATCCCTCCCATACAGACGGCACACATGACAAACTCCCCTGAATGTGACAGGTTAAACACTGTTTCCTTCGGAAGTCTGTATTTCTTCCTCAACTTCTCCCACAGACTCCATGCCGCCACGCTCTGCACTCTCTTTAAAGGATCTGCCTGCGCCATTGCCTTTTCTTTCCGAAAACGGGGAAGCCGTTCAAAATATTTTATATATATTTCTTTATCGTAAAGCGGCGTAATGTCCGCCGCCCATCCCTTTACCATACTTTTCCTTATCTGTCTCTTAAATATCTCACTTCAAACGTTTCAATCGTGATCGGTTTATTAAACAATGTTCCCTGTGCATAATCACAGCCGATCTCCTGAGTACATTAAACTGATCCTGAGTTTCCACGCCCGCTGCCTGAACAGACGCTCCCAACTGTCTGCATATGTCGATAACAGCCTGCGCCACGATCCGGCTCCTTCCGTTTCCGACAATATTTGAAATCACGCTCTTATCCAGTTTCAATCCGTCGAACTCCATAAGAGACAAGATCGAAAAAACTTGAATCTTTTGCACCGAAATGATCCAAGATCACTCTTACATTTCCTTTTCGTATCTTACTGCTCGTCTCTGCCAGCATCTCCTGATTCATATCGCTGCTTGATTCCGAAACTTCAACTTCGAGATACTCGCATCTGACATGATGTTTTTCTATGAGATGCAGCATTTTATCCGCAAGTCCTTCCTGCCGAAGAGTTGCCCCTGCAAAATTCACCGAAACCGGGATCATCGGAATATCTCTTACTTCCCATTTATGAAGCGTTTTGCACACTTCCTCAAACACATAAAGATCAAGGTAATGGGAAAGTTTTGTTTCTTCCAGCATATTAAGATATCTTCCCGGATCTACTATTCCGAGATCTTTGTGATGATAGCGCACAACCGCTTCCGCTCCGCCGACCTCGCCTGTGAGCGTATCGATCTTCGGAACAAGACATACGATAAAATTCCCGTTTTCAATATCTTGTAAAAGATCTTCTTTATGATCGGTTCGTGATGTCCTTTTTGCAAATTTTTTGTAATATTTTCTTTTTTCCTCGCGCATCATCACTTCCGCGTTGTTGACAAGCTTGTCTACCTCGATATCGATCTTCTCCCACGCATAGCCGATAGAAACAAGTCCGAGACTGATATTGTCAAGCTTTGTATGCACCGCATGAACCTGTTTTGTAAAATCCTGATAAGACGTATTTTCTACAAGCACGAGATACTCATCTCCCGTCAGCCGATATGCTTCCCCACTGTGAAAATACTCCTCCAGAACTTCTCCGACACGAATTACGACTTCGTCTCCGTAATCTCTCCCGAACTCTTTATTAAAATTTTTCAGTCCGTTGATATCGACGGAAAGCGCGCCGATCGATTTTAATTTCTTCTCATCCACAGTATCAAAATAGTGAACAAGACTGTTTCTGTTCAAAAGACCGGTAAGATCGTCATGATAACTCAGATATTCCTGCTGCTTCTGCATCTTCTGCAGTGCGATTGCCTGCGGAATATACTGAACGATAGCGCGCATCAAGTCGATGGTGCAGCCTCCCCTGTCTGACTCCGACAACCGCAAGAACAGCAGTCACATCTTCACTGATCGGAAGAAACACGCTATAATCCCGAGCCGTCGTATCGGTAATCTCTGTTTTCATCCATTTCGGCTGACGCTCTTCCGGGAGAAGTTTCATCCGATCACGCTGCCACTCGATATTCTCATCGCACCACTCGTAGATCGTCTCGATGTCTCCTCTGTCTTTTTCAATATAATAAGCATACTCCGCATCATAATAGCTGCGAACCGTACTTAATATTTCGTTTACGATCTCGCTAAGAGACCGGATTTTGTAACCTTCACTCATAATTCCCCGCCCGTTTCATTTTCTTTGATCTGTAAATCCATATATTTATTTAAACTGTTCTGTCTGACATTTTTCTGTGCATTTTAATGCAAATAATTTACTTTGCATAAGCATTATTATTTTAGTATACAGCCATATAAATGCAAGATAAAAAAAAGCCAGTCACTCGTGATCTGACTCTTTTATCTGTTTCTTTTCACAAACATGCTATCGATGTATCCTTTCGACAACCGTAAGCATCTGTCACACTTAATAGTGGATCAGGTCTTTCGCTCCCTGTGCAAGTTTCAGGCGGTTCATCGCCCGAGCAAGAGATGCCTGCGTGTGGTAATATTCCTGAATGCTTTGTTTCTGCCGCATCCGCTCTTGTGCATGTTCCCTTTGTTCTCTGGCATGACGCACGTCAATATCTTCCGGGCGTTCCGCCGTATCGACGAGCAGTGTCACACGGTTATTCACGATCTCCGCAAAACCTGTTCCGACTGCGATTTCCGTCACTTCACCTTCTGTTGATTCCATGCGCGCAATACCGACAACAACGGCGATCACCATATTTTCATGGTGCGCCAGTACGCCTTTTTCTCCGTCCGGCGCCGGAATCGTCAGTTTCTTACATCTTCCATTGAAAAATACTTTATCACTTGCTATGATTCTCAATCCAAATGTATCCATAATACACCTCTGCCTACTCCGCCGCCTTTGCTTTCTCGATCACATCGTCGATTGAACCTACATTGAAAAATGCCGACTCAGGATACTCGTCCATCTCTCCGTCGATGATCATCTTAAATCCTCGGATCGTCTCTTTCAGCGGCACATATTTTCCCGGAACTCCGGTAAACGTCTCAGCCACAAAGAACGGCTGCGACAAAAACTTCTGGATTTTTCTCGCACGCATAACGGTTGCTTTATCTTCATCCGACAACTCTTCCATACCGAGGATTGCGATAATATCCTGCAGTTCTTTATATTTCTGAAGAATCGCGATCACTTTGTTCGCCACTTCGTAATGCTCTTCCCCAACGATCTCCGCTTCCAAAATACGGGAACTTGACTCCAGAGGATCAACTGCCGGATAGATACCTTGCTCTACCACTTTTCTCGAGAGAACCGTCGTCGCATCCAAATGAGCAAACGTCGTTGCCGGAGCCGGGTCTGTCAAGTCGTCGGCAGGAACGTATACCGCCTGTACGGAAGTAACCGAACCGTTTTTCGTTGACGCGATCCTCTCCTGAAGTTCTCCCATTTCCGTAGCAAGCGTCGGCTGATATCCGACCGCCGACGGCATTCTTCCAAGAAGCGCAGACACTTCCGATCCCGCCTGTGTAAAACGGAAAATATTATCAATAAACAACAAAACATTTCTGTGTTCTTCATCGCGGAAATATTCTGCCATAGTAAGCCCTGTTTCCGCCACGCGCATACGCGCTCCCGGCGGCTCGTTCATCTGACCGAACACTAACGCCGTCTTTCAAGAACTCCCGATTCTTTCATCTCTGTCCACAAGTCATTTCCTTCACGGGAACGCTCCCCGACACCGGTGAAAATGGAATATCCACCGTGCTCTGTCGCTATGTTTCGGATCAGCTCCTGAATAAGCACCGTTTTTACCTACTCCGGCGCCGCCAAACAGACCGATCTTACCCCCTTTGCGTAAGGAGCAAGAAGGTCGATGACTTTGATTCCTGTTTCCAGGATCTCAACAACCGGGCTTTGGTCTTCAAATGTCGGAGGATCTCTGTGAATCACCCACTGATCTGCATCTGTGATCTGTTCGCCGTCATCTACCGTCTCTCCAAGTACGTTAAACAATCTTCCCAGCGTCTTCTCTCCGACCGGAACTTTAATCCCCGCTCCTGTTGCAGTTACTTCCATATCTTTTGTGAAGTCCTTCGCTTGCAGCCAGCATCAGACAGCGAACTTCATTGTTTCCGAGATGCTGCGCCACTTCCATAACACATTTTTTACCGTTGTTTTCAACTTCCAATGCGTCTTTGATAAAAGGAAGGTTCCCGTCTTGAAACACAACGTCCACAACAGGTCCCATAACCTGTATGATTTTTCCTTTATTCATGATCTTTCTCACTTTCTTAGAACTATAGCGGCATTCTGCCGCCTGTTTGACATACTGATCTTCCCGAGGTATCAGCCCCGGCTTTTTCTGCTGCATTTCTATTTTCGCTGTGCCCTTGCCCCGCTGCACACTTCTGTAATTTCCTGTGTGATCGCCGCCTGCCTTGCTCTGTTATATATGATCGACAAGTCATGGATCAGACTTTTCGCACTGTCTGTCGCAGATTTCATCGCCATCATGCGGGAGTTATGTTCACTTGCATAAGATTCCACAAGCGCTCCGTAGACGATTCCGGTCACATAATTCGAATGATACTATCCATTACCGCTTCTGCAGACGGATACAGCGCGATTGCTTCTCTGTGCACGTTCAACGGCATTTTCATTTCGTTAAACGAGCTTCTTTCAAGCGGAAGAAGCTTCATTACTTCTGCTTCTGCCTGAACAGAATTTTCCATCCTCGTATAAACAATATAGATCTCGTCCAATTCCCTCTCCCTGAACTGGTCGAGCAGAACCGCGGAATATCCCTCGCCCTGTGCATCGTCGGATTTTGTACCGTATATTTAAAGAAAATTGGTATCGATCTGCACGTCCCGCTTTGCTAAAGTAATGACGACCGAGTTCTCCTACGATAAACAATTTATGAATCCCCGGACGGGCCAGTATCTCTTCTTCTAATTTCACGATATTATGATTATACGCCCCTGCCAGTCCTTTATCCGCCGTAATAACGATCGAACCGATCTTGCGCTCTCCTTCCGGAACATTCTCGCGCGCCGAAAAAATATCCATGATGCAAGTCCGGCAAATGACTGAGTATTCTCGCTGATTTCGCCTTGCAGGCCATAAAAATACGGCTCTGTATCCCAGCTTTTTCCTTGCCTGCGTCAGCTTTGAAGAAGAGATCATATACATTGCATTGGTAATCTTCATCGTGTCTTTGACACTGTTGATTCTGTCTGTATCTCTGATATTTGCCATATTAACACCTGCTCTTCTTAAATTCCTTTGCGTCTCTACGAATCTTTTGTGATCAATTCCTCTGACAATACTTTTTTTCTTCGATCTCTTCGACCGATATTTGGGATTTCTGTATCAAACCACGTCATGAGATCATATCTGCCTGAACTGACGTTTTCTTTTTATCGATGCCGAGGAATATTTTATGTGTTGCAAACAAAGTGTGATTACCTTTCATGCAGTGAAATCGGATGATATAACGGCTGTTTCAAAAGTTCCATCAGACCGCTTCCATATTCCAGTTGTTCCTTCGTTGCATCATCAAGGTCTGAACTAAACTGTGTAAACACTTCCATCTCTATACTGCGCGAGATCGATACGGATACTTCCGACGCTTTTTCATTGCCTTTGTCTGTGCCGCCCCGCCTACACGCGATACGGAAAGACCGACATTGACCGCCGGACGCATGCCCGCCGCAAACAATCCGCTCTCCAAAAGATCTGTCCGTCTGTGATCGAGATCACGTTTGTAGGAATATATGCGGATACGTCGCCCGCCTGTGTTTCGATTATAGGCAGGGCAGTGATAGAACCGCCGCCGTTTTCATCACTCAATCGGCTGGAACGCTCCAGAAGCCTTGAATGAAGATAAAAGACATCGCCCGGATAGGCTTCACGTCCCGGAGAACGTCCAAGCAAAGGGAAATGCACGCTGTATGCAACCGCATGTTTGGACAGATCATCGTATATGATCAGGGCATCTTTTCCCTTGTGCATGAAATATTCAGCCATAGCTGTTCCTGAATAAGGAGCAATATACTGAAGTGGGGCGCAGTCGCTTGCCGTTGATGACACGACGATCGTATAATCAAGAGCGCCGTTTGTCTTTAATGTATTAACAACTTTTTGCTACCGTAGACGCTTTCTGTCCGATTGCAACATAGACACAGATCACATCTTTGTCTTTTGATTCAAAATCGTATCAAGATGCGATCGATGTTTTCCCTGTCTGTCTGTCTCCGATGATCAGCTCTCTTTGCCCTCTTCCGATCGGGAACATGGAGTCGATAGACAAGATACCCGTCTCCATAGGAACACTGACAGATTTTCTGTCAACGATTCCGGGCGCTTCCTGCTCAATCGGACGATAACCGTCGGCTTCTATACTTCCTTTTTCCGTCTATCGGCTCGCCAAGCGCATTTACGACTCTTCCTATATAAGCGTCTCCAACCGGAATCCGAAAAGAATACAGCCGATCTCGTTTCTTCGGATATCCTGAACCATTCCCTTCAAATCCGTTTTCAAACGTAACGATCTCACCGTACATCGCATGATCTATTCCATAAATCGAAGCGATCCGTCGCCTACTGTAATGACAGTTCCCACTTCACTGTCTTTGCTCATCATATCAAAATTCTCAATCTCTTCTTTTAAGATCGAAATGATTTCATTTGAGTTGATCGAACTCACCTCGCTCACCTCCGTGTTAATCTTTGTTCTAATCTGTCCAGACGGCCTTTCGTGCTCCTGTCATACTCATCGTTTCCTACCCGCAGAATAAATCCGCCTATCAGAGAATCATCTTTTTTTCATCTCAATATACGCGCGTTTTGCTCCGTATTTTCTGCACAAAAACGATTCCATGCCTTTTTTGTTCTTCACTTGGAAGCGCCGTGTAAAAAAGAACCGCTCTTATGATCTGTTCCTCCTCATCTGCCCGCATATCGTATGCGTC
>VOFB01003838.1_pt1 | contig 27562 bp, 42 predicted proteins | sample 5384141 | NCBI WGS metagenome assembly VOFB01 (sample SAMN12384721, study PRJNA508395) | human gut metagenome | isolation source: healthy gut A | host: Homo sapiens | reverse complement strand
GGATACGCCAGCAGAAAGCCTAACTCGTCTAACTTGGTTTTTGAACACTGTTTTTTCTGCCCCGTCTATGCCACAAGGCCAAGGCATTGAAATTTTAGCTTTTTCATTATATCATATTGCACGGAAATTTCAAGTGTTTTTTCTTCGTCTATTCCTATTATATATAGTCGCCGCTTGAGAAGCGAACGAAATGTGCACTGACGCCGCGCGGGCGCACAAGAGGGTAGGCACCTGCGGTTTGCCCGTAGGCTGCTAAACCTTTTTCCCGCGCCGTGCGCGGATTAAATGAGTGCCCACCCTCTTGTGAATCTCCCCTTTTCCCTTGGAGAGTCTGGCGCAGACCAGAGACCGGCGACCGCTCCGAAAAAGAGGAACGGCAGTCGGGTTACTCTTACATGACTTTCTCCGCCTTTTCGCAGTTCACAGATACCGTACTGCTACACAGGTGGTTTACTCTACGCAGGCGCGGCACAAGGTGAATTGCCCGAAGGGCAAGAGAGGGTCCCCTGGGGATACCAGTGCCGCGCAATTCGTAAGCGCGTTATGATAAACAGCACCTACGAGGATAAATTGTACCAAACGTCTAAATTCGTAGGTGCCGTGCGGTACAACGTGCCAGGATTTGCGCGGCACTGTCATGCCGCGCCTTGCGTTGATTAACCCGCATGTGTAGCAGAACGGTATCTGACCCTGCGAACAGGTTGCTCAAGAGGACGGACTCCGAAGGTAGTTCGTCCGTAGCAGAGAAAAAATCCTCTGTCGTCCCCCCTATTTCGCAGCGGTCACATGTTGGCAATCTGCGCCGGACTATCAAGCAAGGGAAAGGCAGGAGTTCAAAGAGGAAGGAAAACCGCAGGTTGTCCTTCCTTTTGCCCACCGCCGTGGGTACGGCGTCGTCCCCGCGGGCGGGCGCCGCACTCTCCCGCGCTCCACAGAGCGCAATTCCCTGCTGAGGTTCAGCGAAAACGCTCCGCCCGTTAGGGTGAACCGCCTGCGCGGTTCAAATACCCCGCTCGGCCGGTGCAGAAAAAGGTGCCGCCCTGAAAAGGACGAACACGCTTACGCAGTTCGCGTACCCCAGCCATTCGGTGTCCAGAATGCGCGACCGCTCTGCTGTTTTAGGCAAAAGTAAAAACCCCATTCCGAACGGAACAGGGTTTTGTACTTCGCTTTATATGTGTTCAGGAATTAGCCCTGAGAAATAGCGCCTACCGGGCAGCCGCCAGCACAGGTACCGCAGTCAACGCAAGCGTCCGCATTGATCTCGTACTTGCCGTCGCCCTCAGCGATTGCGCCAACCGGGCACTCGCCAGCGCAAGAGCCGCACATAATGCAGCCGCCACCGATAACATATGCCATTGGTATTGCACCTCCAAATGTATTTTACAATTATCATTTTACCACAAGATTTAAAAAAGCAACAAAAACAAGCGGTTAGTCTTTGGTAACTTTTATCATAGTACACAATTCGGGTCAGTTTATGAAAAATCGAGAAAAATCGTGATTCAAAGCGATATAGCGAGAAAACTCACGGTTAGCCTTATCTACCTCACTTTAATAGTCAGAAATGGTCAAATTTTTCTCTTGATTTTAGACGCCTCCGGATATACAATATAGACAATGATCAGGAAGGTCAGACGAGTGAGTACCTTCCCGGAAGGAAGTGAAACACCATGAAAATGTCCGATGTGATCGCCGACTTCATCGGTGAGATGCTGTCAGACGGCGGCGGCGTTGCTGAGCTGCAGCGCAAAAGCCTTGCTGACCGGTTTTCGTGCGTACCGAGTCAAATCAATTATGTGATAGAGACCCGCTTCACACCGGAGCATGGTTATCTGGTTGAGAGCCAGCGCGGCGGCGGCGGTTTCATCCGCATTATCCGTCTGCTGGATGACAAGCAGCGCACGCTGCTCGAAGCGGCCCGCGGTATCGGCGGACGGCTGAGCCAGAACGACGCGGCGCGGCTGACACGCGCACTCGTTTCCGCTGAGCTGCTTACCCAGCGCGAAGGTCGCTGCTGCTGTCCGCTTGCTCGACGGTGCGCTGGCGGAGGTTGATAAGACCGACCGCGACAGACTGCGCGCCGCCATCTACCGATGTTCGGTAATGGGCGTTGCGACAGTCTAAGGGGACGCTGTCCCCTTAGATACCGAAAAAGTTCCGAAGAAACTTTTTTCGGATAACCCCCTCGTTCGCACAGCGAACGAGGACGCCGCCACGGCGCGGGGCAGCGGTATTCAAATCCGGCAAAGCTGGATTTGAATGAAAATGAAAAAGCAAACCAATTTATCTTATATAATAGTATAGAATCTCTTGGAGAGGAGTTTTGACTTATGAAATGCGAAAAATGCGGCAAGAATGAAGCTACCATGTATTATAAGGAAACCGTAAACGGTGTCACCCGTGAGATGCACCTGTGTCCGGAATGTGCACAGAAGGAAAACCTCGGCGGTGCGTTTGAAAACGCATTTCAGTCGATGAACCACTTCTGGAGCGATCCGTTCCATTCGTTCCTTGGCGGCGGCTTTGGCAGCCTGTGGAATGACATGCTGGGCGAGCAACTCCGACCGCTACCATGCTCGGCACCGAGCGCAAATGCCCGACCTGCGGCATGACCGAAAGCGAGCTGCGCCGCACCGGCCGCGTCGGCTGCCCGGACTGCTACGCCACGTTTGCGGATATTCTGAATCCGTATGTACAGAAGATTCACGGTGCAACGCGTCATATCGGCACCGCGCCGGCGGCGCCCGAACAGCCCAAGGCTGACCCGATAGCTGACCTCAAGGCACAGCTGAAAGCGGCAGTTGAAAGCGAAGATTACGAGCGCGCAGCAAGCCTGCGCGATGAGATCCGCAGAATGGAGGGCGAACAGAAATGAGTATGTTTGAGATTCACGGCGGCTTTACCGGTCTGGCAGCGTCCAGCCGCGTACGCCTGGCACGAAATATTAAAGGTTATCCGTTCCGTCTGACCGAACAGCAGCACAGTGAAATTGCTGACAAGATATTCGCTGCACTGAAAGAAAAACCCGACCATCGGTCCGGAGTTTGACATGAAGCAGATCATCCCCCGTTCGACCGAAGCCTCTCAGCTGGTCGAGGAACACCTCATCTCCCCGAGCTGGCGCAGAACGGTGTCTGGCTGATTGTCTCCAAGGACAGCGGCGTGTCCATCATGGTCGGCGAGGAAGATCATCTGCGTTTGCAGGTCATCGGCACCGGCCTTTGCCCGAAGGAATGTCTCGAAACCGCAAATCGTGTAGCTTCGCTCATCGAAGCGGCGCTGCCGTTCGCGTATGACGAGCGTCTCGGCTACCTGACCGCCTGCCCGACTAATATCGGCACCGGCCTCCGCGCCTCCATCATGCTGCATCTGCCGATGCTGACCGCAACCGAGCAGATGGACCGCATCATTGGCTACGCGGGCAGCCGCGGCTGTGCCGTTCGCGGCACCTACGGCGAAGGCTCGCAGGCGGTCGGCGGATTCTATCAGGTGTCCAATCAGGTTACTCTCGGTGCGTCTGCCGCAGAGCTGACCGACAAGCTGGTAGAAACGGCAACCACCATCATCGACGCAGAGAAGAAAGCGCGCGAGCAGGTGCGCAGCCAGAATGAACCCGCACTGCGCGACCGCATTTACCGCGCAGCAGGCACGATGAAGAGCGCCTACCTCATCGACACGAGTGAAGCCGTACAGTGCATTTCCGATGTGCTGATCGGTCTGCAGATGGGCTTCCTATCCGGCATGGATGCGCAAAAGCTGTACGCACTGGAGGAGCACATCCGTCCGGCCATGCTGACCGGCGCACCGCAGGACCGCCATAAGAAGCGCGCGGAAATTCTGCGCGCGAATACCTCCGGTATTCACCCGCAGAATTAAATGGAGAATTGAAAATGGAAAATTGAGAATTATGGTACGCGCATAGCGCGTGATTTAATTCGGCGCTTCGCGCCGCACCTTCATTCTCCATTATCCATTCTCCATTATCAATTATTTTGAATTTTCCTACTCTGAAAGGAGTGTTATTTATGTTCTATCAAAACCGTTTTACCGAGCGTGCCCGTCAGGCGCTGACGCTTGCACAGGAAGCGGCCGCTTCGTTCGGTCACAGCTACATCGGCTCGGAGCACCTGCTGCTCGGCCTGCTGCGTGAGGGCGGCGGCCCTGCCGCAAAGGCACTCACTGCCGCAGGCGTGACCGACGAAGCTCTCGTTCATCAGATCGAGGAGCTGTCCGGCCGCGGCACCCCGGATTCCACTGCGCCGCAGGGCATGACGCCGCGCACCAAGCGCATTGTAGAGCTGTCCGTACAGTCCGCGAATGAGATGGGCACCGGCTATGTCGGCACGGAGCATCTGCTGCTCGGCATCCTGCGCGAAGGGCAGAATGTGGCACTGACCGCGCTTGCTAACCTGAAAATCACCCGCAGATCCTTGTCGAGAAGCTGAATGAAGCGCTCGGCGGCGTACAGGACAGCGTTTCCGGCGAGCCTGGAACTGCTGCAAACGGCGGCGCTGACAGCAAGGACGCGCTCAGCCAGTTTGGCCGCGACCTGACCGCCGCTGCCAAGGAGGGCAAGCTCGACCCTGTTATCGGCCGCTCCAAGGAGATTCAGCGTGTCATCCAGATTTTGTCCCGCCGCACCAAGAACAACCCGGCGTTGATCGGTGATCCGGGTGTCGGCAAGACCGCCGTTGTCGAGGGTCTGGCCCAGAAGATTGTTTCCGGCGACGTACCGGAGACCCTGAAGGGCAAGCGCCTGATCTCGCTCGACCTGACCGGCATGATCGCGGGCACCAAGTACCGCGGCGAGTTCGAGGAGCGCATCAAGAAGGTCATCGAAGAGCTGACCGCCAAGAAGGACACCATCCTGTTCATTGATGAGATGCATATGCTGATGGGCGCCGGTGCAGCTGAGGGTGCAGCGGATGCTGCGAATATCCTGAAGCCGGCACTGAGCCGCGGCGAGGTACAGGTCATCGGCGCAACCACGCTTGACGAGTACCGCAAGAATATTGAGAAGGATGCCGCTCTGGAGCGTCGTTTCCAGCCGGTTCAGATCAACGAGCCGTCCGCCGAGGATGCCGTTGAGATTTTGAAGGGTCTGCGCGACAAGTACGAAGCACATCACCGCATCAAGATTCCGGACGAGGCTATTGAAGCCGCTGTCAAGCTGTCTGTCCGTTATGTAACCGGCCGTTACCTGCCGGATAAGGCAATCGACGTAATGATGAGGCCTGCTCCCGCGTTCGCCTGTCCAGCCTGACCACTCCGCCGGATTTGAAGCAGCTCGAGGACGAAATTGCCGCCGTTGCTGCAAAGAAGGAAGAGGCCGTCAAGGGTCAGGACTTTGAGAACGCCGCCAAGCTGCGTGACGAGGAGAAGTCCAAGCGCGAAGCGATGGAGGCCCGCAAGAAGGAGGGGCCGACCAGCAGACCAAGTCGCACGGTGCTGTCACCGAGGACGATATTGCAGCCGTTATCTCCGGCTGGACCGGTGTTCCGGTTGCTCAGCTGACCGAGGACGAGGGACAGCGTCTGTTGCACCTCGAGGATACGCTGCATCAGCGTGTCATCGGTCAGAGCGAGGCTGTAACCGCCGTTGCTAAGGCAATCCGCCGCAGCCGTGTCGGCCTGCGCGACCCGGAAGCGCCCGATTGGTTCGTTCCTGTTCCTCGGCCCGACCGGTGTCGGCAAGACCGAGCTGAGCAAGGCACTGGCCGAGGCCATGTTCGGCGATGAAAATGCGCTGATCCGCATTGATATGTCCGAATATATGGAGAAGCACGCTGTTTCGCGTATGATCGGTTCGCCTCCGGGATATGTTGGCTACGATGAGGGCGGCCAGCTTTCCGAAAAGGTTCGCCGTCACCCGTACTCGGTTGTTCTGTTCGATGAGATAGAAAAAGCACACCCAGATGTATTCAACATCCTGCTGCAGATCCTTGAAGATGGTATCCTGACCGACGGTCGGGGCCGCCATGTAGACTTCAAGAATACCATCATCATCATGACCTCCAACATCGGCGCACAGAAGATCACCGGCAGCGGCCGCAAGTCGCTCGGCTTTGCGGACGGCAAGCCGGAGGACGCTGCAGAGCGCACCTTTGAGCAGATCAAGGCCGACGTTATGGCGGAACTCAAGACCGCGGTTCGTCCGGAGTTCCTCAACCGTATCGACGACATCATCGTGTTCAACCGTCTGAATGAGGACGAGATCGCCCAGATCGCGGACGGTATGCTGCGCAAGGTAGCCGAGCGCATGAAGGACATGGAGATCACCATGGATTGGACCGAGGCCGCTAAGAAGCATCTGGCTAAAGCTGGTTTTGATCCGGTTTACGGTGCCCGCCCGCTGCGCCGCGCTGTTACCAACGAGGTCGAGGACCTTGTTGCCGAGGAATCCCTCGAGGGCAAGATCAAGAAGGGCGACAGTGTAACGCTCGATGCTGCCGACGACAAGCTGGTACTGACGCATAAGGACGCAAAGGCTCCGGCAGAAAAACGAAAATAAGGACGAATAATCCTTATCTGGATAGCGAAAGAGGTACGATTCAGGAGAATCGTACCTCTTTTTTGTGCAAAATTGAGAATTGATAATGGATAATGAGCGTAACAATTATGGCTGAAGCCACGAATCAAAGCAATTTTCGTCCTGCTGCTCGCCACCATTGCGATGATGGCTGTAACGGTCAAAAACACGCCGCCGATTTCGGAATATATGCAGACCGGAATCCGGCTGTGCGACCTGCCAGACCTCGAACGCACTGAATTTATGGTAGCAAAAGGTGCAACCGCAGTACCATATAACTACAAAACCTCTGCCGGTTTTCAAGAGTTAACAACCGATCTTGTTGCTCGATACGAAGAAAATCCGTACAAAATATTAACCGGTACTTATGGCAGTTCTTCTACAAACCTCTACGCCGAGGAAGTCCGCAAAATCGTAAACGATTACTATGGTATTTATCACGTCGAATATTATTTCGACCATTATCCCGAATATCCGCCGTATTCTCCGGATAGTGAAACCTAAAACAGCACAAAAAAGCCTCTGTCCATCGGACAGAGGCTTTTCTATCAAATCTAACCTCGCCGCCGCAGATGCCGTAGTCAGCTACGTCGAAGATCGGAGCGGAATCAGACTTGTTAACTGCTACGATGCACTCGGAATCCTGCATACCAGCCTTATGCTGGATAGCACCGGAAATGCCCAGAGCAACGTACAGCTTCGGATGTACGGTCTTGCCGGTCTGACCAACCTGGTGGTCAGCAGACAGCCAGCCGGAGTCGATAGCAGCACGGGAACCGCCAACAACGCCGCCGAACACGCCAGCCAGCTCTTCAGCCAGCTTGATGCCGGTGTCAACGTCCTTGGAGATACCACGGCCTACAGATACAACTACCTCAGCGCCGGTCAGGTCAACCAGCTCCTTAGCTTCCTTAACGACCTCGAGAACCTTGGTCTTGATGTCAGCCTCGGACAGCTCGAAAGCTACCGGCTCAACAACTACTGCGTTAGCCTTAGCTTCGTTGTACTCGCCCTTCTTCAGGACGCCAGGACGGACGGTTGCCATCTGCGGGCGAAAACGCGGGCAGATAATGGTTGCCATCAGGTGACCGCCGAATGCCGGACGGGTCATCTTCAGGTTGCGGTCCTCACGGTTCAGAGCATCGATCTGAGCCTGCGGCAGAGTAGAAGCATCCTGCAGGAATGCAGCGTACTTCTCTACGTCTACGTCGAGGTGGGTGCAGTCTGCGGTCAGACCGGTGTGCAGACGAGCTGCGCAGCGCGGGCCGAGGTCACGGCCAATGTTGGTAGCGGCGATCAGCAGGATCTCCGGCTTCTTAGCCATAACGGTGTCGCACAGAACCTTTGCATAAGCATCGGTGGTGTAGGTATCGAGCAGGTCGCTCTCGCAAACCAGAACCTTGTCAGCGCCGTAAGCGCCCAGTTCCTTTACCATCTTCTCGCCTACGCCCTTGCCGCCAAGCAGCAGGCCGCAAACTTCAGTGCCCATGTCGTCTGCCAGCTTGCGTGCCTCAGAGATCAGCTCGAGTACGGTCGGCTGCAGCTCGCCCTGGCGCTGCTCACAGAATACCCATACGCCGGAAAAATCGGCGAGGTTCGTATTATTGAAATCAGCCATTGTTCAGTATTCTCCTTCCGATTAAATGATGTGCTTCTTCAGCAGTTCAGCAACCAGAGTCGTCGCAGGTAGCCTTGTCAGCGCCCTCAAGCATCTTGCCCTGACCCTTCTGGGGGGGAGTGAAGGACTTGAAGATGTTCGTGGGAGAACCCTTCAGACCAATGGTGGTCGGATCGATCAGCGGATCGTCCTTCAGGGTGTTGTAGTCATAAACTGCGATCGGATCGTAGCAGCCCATGATGCCGCTTGATGGACATGTAGCGGGGCTCGTTCAGCTCCTTGATGCAGGTCAGCAGGCACGGGGTCTGGGTCTCGATGGTCATGTAGCCATCCTCCAGAGCGCGCTTAACGGTAACGGTGTCGCCATCGATCTCGACGTCAGCAGCGTAGGAGATCTGCGGGATGTTCAGCTTCTCAGCGATCTGGGAGCCAACCTGTGCGGTATCGCCGTCGATTGCCTGACGGCCGCACATAACGATATCGTCGTCCTCAGGCCGATTCTTCTTGATCGCAGCCGCGAGGATCTGGGAGGTTGCGAAGGTATCCGAACCGCCGAATTCACGAGCGGAAACCAGAACGCCCTCGTCAGCGCCCATAGCGATCAGCTCACGCAGCATGCCCTGTGCCGGGGGAGGACCCATGGTGATAACAACGACCTTGCAGCCGGTAGCGTCCTTCAGCTTCAGAGCAGCCTCAACCGCGTTCTTGTCGTCCGGGTTGATGATGGTAGCCATGGATGCGCGGTTCAGAGTGCCATCGGGATTAACAGCAACCTTACCGGAGGTATCCGGAACCTGCTTTACACAAACAATTGCCTTCATAGTTCAGTTTTCCTCCTATTCTTACTTACCGCAGAATGTTGACCAGGAGATAACCATTCGCTGAATCTCGCTGGTGCCCTCGTAGATCTCGGTGATCTTGGCATCACGCATCATGCGCTCAACCGGGTAATCCTTGGTGTAGCCGTAGCCGCCGTGTACCTGAACTGCCTTGGTGGTGATCTTCATAGCAGCCTCGGAAGCGAACAGCTTAGCGGTTGCAGCGTCCACAGTGAAGCGGCCGCCCTACAGACTTAGAACAGCAGCCTTGTAGGTCAGCAGGCGAGCAGCCTCGATTGCAACATGCATATCAGCAAAGAGGAACTGAGGTTCTGGAACTTTGCGATCGGACGGCCGAACTGCTCACGGGTCTTAGCAAAGTTGATGGACTCTTCCATAGCGCCCTGTGCGATACCCAGAGCCTGCGAAGCGATACCGATACGGCCGCCGTCCAGGGTCTCATAGCGATCTTGAAGCCGCCGTTCTCCTGCCCAGCAGACGGTCTGCCGGCAGATGAACGTCCTCAAACGATCTCAGCCGTCGGTCTGAGAACCACGGATGCCCATCTTGTGCTCGATCTTGCCGATGGAGAAGCCCGGAAGTCCTTGTCAACGATGAACGCAGAAATGCCCTTGTTGCCCTTTTGGTCTTGTCGGTCATAGCAAATACAACGTAGGTATCTGCACGGCCGCCGCCGGTGATGAACACCTTGGAGCCGTTCATGATGTAGGAGCCGTCCTCCTGCTTAACAGCCATGGTCTGCTGTGCAGCGGAGTCGGTACCTGCGTTCGGCTCGGTCAGGCCGAATGCACCGATCTTGGCGCCTTCCTTCGGCTCGATCAGCGGACGCAGCCACTTCTCCTTCTGCTCAGGAGTACCGAATGCGTAGATCGGCCATGCGCCGAGGGTGCCGTGAGCGGACATAATGCCGCCGGTGGTACCGCATACGCGGCTCATCTCTTCGATTGCGATAGAGTAGCAAATATAGTTACCGCCGGAACCGCCGACTTCCTTCGGGAACTGAATGCCCATCAGTCCGTACTTCATCAGCTTCTGAACGGTTTCCCGGATAGCGCGGATAGTCGCTCTGCGATCGGCTCTACTTCGTTCAGAGCGAACTCGCGGCACATCTTCTGGAACAGTGCTTCTTGTAAGCCTAAAATCCATGCCATAAACCTCCCAAATAAATAAGTAATGCGGATACGCACAAAAACACAGCGCACACGGTCAGTGGCCGCAGCGCCGCGTCCAGCGATACCCTTGTTTGGAGCATGTCTATCTCTATTATATCGTCCGAAAACCATTTGTCAAGGATTTAACATTCTTTTTATCGATAAAATCCGCACTCCATTTTTTGTGCGTTTCTGCCAAATGTCGGCAGGGATGAACGCACATTGCACGCATCCCTTGTCTTGTTTGGCTGCTGTTTATATTTTTTTCAGAAAAATTACGATTTTACTTCATATTTTTCACATTTAACGCATATAACAGAAGGAAACCATCAATCAGAGGAGGAATCGTCTATGTGTGGTATCGGCGGTTTTGTCGATTATGAACGCGACGCACGCCGCGGCGGACCGATCCTTCACGGAATGAAGCGAACGCTTACGCCGCGCGGACCGGATGCCGAAGGCACCTATTTTGACGAGGACGCAGCGCTTGTCCATCGGCGGCTGATCGTCATTGATCCGGAGGGCGGCAAGCAGCCGATGCACTCTCCCGACAGGAATACTATCATTATATATAACGGAGAGTTATATAACACACCGGAATTGCGTACAGAACTTATGTCGCGCGGGCACGAGTTTGTCGGACATTCGACACTGAAGTGCTGCTGCACGGCTATCTTGAGTGGAAAACCGACGCGTTTGCACGGCTGAACGGCATTTTCGCCTTTGCTATCTGGGAGAAACGCGAACGCCGACTGACGCTCTGCCGCGACCGGCTGGGCGTGAAACCGCTGTTTTTCGCTCCCATTCGCAACGGTCTGACCTTCGGTTCGACCATCGACACCGTGCTGTGCCATCCGGAGATCGAGCCTGCGCTCGACGAGGATGGTCTGCGCACTCTGCTGCTGCTCGGGCCGGCGCGCCCGCCGGAATCCGGTGTTTTTCGGCAGATAAAGTCGCTGCTCCCGGACATTTTGCGGTTCTTACGCCGGAAGCCTTCACTGATCACACCTACTGGAAACTCGAGGCGCACGAGCATGAGGACGACCTGCCGACTACCATCGAGCGCACGCACACACTCATCTGCGATGCCGCCCGCCGTCAGCTGGTCAGCGATGCCGTTGGCGTGTTTCCTGTCCGGCGGGCTGGATTCGTCCATCCTGTCCATGCTGGCGGCGAAAGATTACGCGGCCCGCTGCGAAACGCTGCACACCTGGTCGGTGGATTATCGGGACAACGATAAATATTTTACAAAGAGTATATTTCAGCCTAATAGTGACGATTCGTATATTTATCAAATGGTGGATTTTCTCGGTACGCACCATCATCGCGTTGTGCTCGAACCGGAGGCACTGTGCGCAGCTCTGCTCCCCGCGACGGATGCGCGTGCGCTGCCCGGCATGGCCGATGTAGACTCCTCCCTGCTGCTGTTCTGTGCGGCCGTCAAGCGCGGCGGAACCACCGTTTGCCTGTCCGGCGAGTGCGCCGACGAGCTGTTCGGCGGCTACCCCTGGTACCACCGTGAGGAAATTCTGTTTGAAGATACGTTTCCATGGTCACGGTCGGTCGGTCTGCGTCTGGGTCTGCTCACACCGGATGCCGTTAGAAACGGCGAGGAATTTGTGCGCCAGCACTACCGCGACACCTGCGATCGTGCGCCAAAGCTGTCGTCCGATGACAAAAAAGGCCGCCCGGATGCGCGAAATGTTCGTACTCAACCTCGACTGGTTCATGGCAACCCTGCTGGACCGCAAGGACCGCATGAGCATGTACTCCGGCCTCGAGGTCCGCGTGCCGTTCTGCGACCACCGCATTGTCGAGTATGCCTATAATATGCCGTGGGACTTCAAGTCGCTCGAGGGGCGTGAGAAGGGCATCGTGCGCCGCGCATTCGCCAATGAACTGCCCAAAGAGATCGTTTACCGCAAGAAAAGTCCGTATCCGAAAACATTTCATCCGGTTTATACCCGCTTGTGCGCGGACTATGTCCGCCGTATTTTCGAGGATAACACCTCGGTCGCCGCTTCCCTGTTCGACCGGAATGCCGTGCAAAAACTCATGCAGCGGCCGGAAAGCCTTGCCGAACCGTGGTTCGGACAGCTGATGCGTACCCCGCAGATTTTCGCGTATATCATCCAGCTCGACCGGTGGTTTCGGCATTATCATGTCAAAATAGTATAAAATAATGGAGAATGAAAAACGATACGTTCATCTTCCATTCTCCATTTAAAATGCTCAATTATGCGAAATACTCCGCCAAGGTGTTAATGATAAGCTGATGATCATCCACATGATCCGGATAGCCGGAAACGCAGATGGAACCGATCACGCCCGTGCCGCGCAGCCGGATCGGGAAACCGCCGCCTGCGGCGTACTCGTTCGGGTCGAGCTTACGGTCGGCAAAGCTCTCACCCGCATCCTCCAGCTCCGCGAAAAACCGCAGCGAGGACGTTTCCATCAGGTCAACCGCATTGCGCTTGCGCGCGAGCCACAGCTCGCTGTCCGGCTTTGCGCCTTCTGCGAAGTAACGGAACACGACCAGACCGTTCACCGTAATTTCAACCGCAACCGGCTGCTCCTTTGCGTTTTCATGCAGCTTGAGACCGATTTTCAGCGCATCCTCGCGTGAAAAATGCTCAAACTGAAACTTCTCCTCCTGCTCTGCGCACATGGAGATCATCGTTTTGTAATCCTGCATACTGTCCCCGCCTTTCGAGATTTTGCCGCCTTTGCGACTGTTACCTTTAGTATATCTGTTTTTCCACCTGCTGACAAGGAGGTTTTTCATGGCTGAACTGACCGACGGCACCGCCGAGCTGCGTGTACTCGTCACGACCGCGTTAGGCGCACTGCCGCTCGAAAACGCCATCGTTTCCGTTTCCACCGTGCCGGACGAGACCGGCATGCGCACGCTGCTTTACTCGGTCACGACCGACTCCGGCGGCATGACGCCGTCCATGGTGCTGACAACGCCGCCGCGCAGCAACTCGCTGAGTCCGGGCAGCGGTCCGCCGTTTGCGGTGTACACGGTCGAGATTTCCGCCGAGGGCTACACGCCGCTCACCGCCCTGCACATCGCGATGTTCTCCGGCGTGCCGACCATGCTGCCCGTGGCGCTCACGCCGCTCAAGGAAAACCAGAGCTTCGCGCCGACCGACCTGACCGCCACCGGCACGCCGCAGGCCCTCGATCCGGCTCTGCCGGAGAATCCGTAAAAGGAGGGACAGTTTTGCCCGAACCCTATGTTTCCATCCCCGAAACCATCACGGTGCACCTCGGTGCGCCGTCCGAGAACGCGCAGAATATCACCGTGCCGTTCGCGGACTACATCAAGAATGTGGCCTCATCCGAGATATACCCGACATGGCCCGAACAGGCCATCCGTGCGAACGTGTACGCGCAGATCTCCTATGTGCTCAACCGCGTGTTCACCGAATGGTACCGCGCACAGGGCTACGATTTCGACATCACCAATTCCACCCGCTACGACCAGTCTTTCGTGCCCGGACGCGATATTTTCGAGAACATCTCCACCATCGTAGACGATATGATCGGCACTTACCTCACCCGAGGCGATTCCATCGAGCCGCTGTTCACGCAATACTGCAACGGCACGACCGTCACCTGTCCGGGCGGGCTGAGCCAGTGGGGAACCGTGCCGCTGGCCGAGCAGGGACTTTCCGCCGAGCAGATCTTGCAGTCGTTTTACGGCAGCGACATCAATTTCGTCACCGGTGCACCGCTCTCGCCCAACCTCGGCGGGTCGTTCCCCGGCGTGACACTACGGCTGGGCGACTTTTCCGAGGATGTCCGCACTGTCCAGACCCGCCTCAACCGCATTTCGACCAATTTTCCGAACATCCCGAAGATATATCCCACGGACGGCGTGTTCAGCGCGGACACCGAACGCGCCGTGCGGGCGTTCCAGCGGCAGTTCAACCTCACCGAGGACGGCCTTGTCGGCCAGGCAACATGGTACCGCATCGCGTTCATTTATAATAATGTCAAGCGCCTGAGCGAGCTCAACAGCGAGGGACTGGCCTCAGTGAGATCTCCCGCCAGTATCCCGAACGGCTGACCGAGGGCATGAGCGGCCCGGGCGTACAGCTTTTTGCAGTATTTTCTTGCCATCGTCGGTGAATTTACGATGCGCTGCCACGCTGGCAGGCGGGACAGCTCGACGGCGTGTTCGGCCCGCAGACCCGCGAGGCAGTGACCGCCTACCAGCAGCTCGTCGGGCTGCCCATGACCGGCGCAGTGGACAGAGAAACGTGGTATGCTCTGCTCTCGACCTACCAGTCCGTGCTGCTCTCCCAGCCCGAACAGGAATGGCTCGGGCAGTTCGTCGGCCTGCCGGAAACCTTTCGTCAAGGGGATGCGCGGCAAAGCCGTGCGGCAGGCGCAGCAGCTCATCAATATCATCGCGCGCGGCTACGCCGAGGTGCCCGCCGTCGCGGAGGACGGCATTTTCGGGGATCCGACCGAATCGTCAGTCGCCAGCATCCAGTCGCTGCGCGGCCTGCCCGCCACGGGCGCCATCGGCCCGCTGACATGGGAGGGCATGGCCGATCTTGCCGAAAACGTGCTGGCCGGCAGCCAGAATGCTGCGGACAGTACCCCGGCTATCCCGTTGGAGAGGAGGCAACGTGATTGTACACCGATGCACAAAAAACGCAGCCATATTTTCGATTTGCAGACCTTTCTGCGGCGCATCCAGCAGTCTGAGGGCAGCGCTGCTCGCTCGTGCCGGACGGCATTTTTGGTGCACAGACCGCCGCCGCTGTGCGCGAATACCAGCAGCAGCACTGCCTTCCGGTGACGGGCATCGCCGACCAGCGCACATGGAACGCCATCTACGCTTCATATGCCGCGCTCATCGCCGCCGATGCACTTCCCATGCAGACGGCGTTCTTCCCGCCGGAGAGCGATACCGTGCTGAAGCCGGGCGCGAAAAGTCCCTCGGTGTATGTGCTCCAGCTCATGCTGAGCGAAATTGCGCCGCATTACAACCGGATTGCCGCCGTGCCGCTCACCGGCGAGTACGACAGCGATACGCAGGCCGCTGTCCGGCGGGCGCAGCAGATCTTTCAGCTGCCGCAGACCGGCCTGACCGACCGCGCCACATGGCAGGCGCTGGCCGGACTGCACAATGCGCTGTTCCGGCGGACACCCCTCGGATGGAGCATGAAAGAGTGAAGAGTGGAGATTGAAGAGTGGAGAGTTTTTGAGATAGGAGGTAGGAGGTATCGTAATCTCCACTCTCAACTCTTCACTATACACTCTTTTTCCATCTTAAAGAACCCGAAACGGTGTTTCGGGTTCTTTTTGCTTATTCGCTCAGGAGCATACGGTCGCTCTCGATATTGAACTTCTCGAGCAGATCGCGGACGGTGAGGTTCTTCTTCCTCACCGCGGATATCAACGCCAACTCGACCGGCATCCATCATAATCAGACGGTTGCCGTACTGGATGGCGTTCTTCATGTTATGCGTTACCATCAGTGTGGTGAGATTGTCGCGTGCGACGATCTCTTCGGTGATCTGCAGCACCTTATCTGCGGTTTTCGGATCGAGCGCTGCGGTATGCTCGTCGAGCAGCAGCAGATCCGGCTTGCGCAGGGTGGCCATCAGCAGGGTCAGCGCCTGACGCTGACCGCCGGACAGCAGACCAACCTTACTGGTCATGCGGTTCTCTAATCCCAGACCGAGCGTTGCCAGCTTTTCGCGGTACAGCTCGCGTTCCTCGTTCGTAATGCCGGAGCCGAGGCCGCGCTTCTGACCGCGGCGGTATGCCAGCGCCAGATTCTCCTCAATGCCCATGGTAGCGGCAGTACCCGTCATCGGATCCTGAAAAACGCGGCCGAGGAAACGCGCGCGCTTATGCTCGGGCAGATTGGTCAGGTCGTAGCCGTTCAGATGAATCATACCCGCATCCACCGGATACACGCCTGCGATCAGGTTCAGCGTGGTGGACTTGCCGGCGCCGTTGGCGCCGATGATGGTAACGAAATCGCCGTCCTCAAGGGTCAGGTTCAGGTTGTCAATGGCACGCTTTTCGTTTACCGTGCCCGCGTTGAAGGTCTTGTAAATCCCTTTGAGCTGCAGCATTTTACTTGGCCTCCTTTGCGTCAGTCTTTGCGGCGCTCTTGGCTGCACCGCGGAAATACTTGCCCTTCCAGTACGGAACAGCAAGGAAGATTGCAACGACGAAAGCCGAGATCAGCTTCAGGTCGTTGGTGTTCAGGCCGAGGTTGAGGACCACCTGAATAACCAGATAGTACACAACCGCACCAAGCGATACGCCGAGCAGACGCATCGCAAAGTTGCGGAAAATACGGCTGAACAGCACCTCGCCGATGATGACAGCGGCAAGGCCGATAACGATAGCGCCGCGGCCGGCGTTGACATCCGCGAAGCCCTGATACTGGCAGTACAGCGCACGCGCCAGCGCAACCAGGCCGTTGGACAGCATCAGACCGAGCACCTTGACAAAATCAACATTGATGCCCTGCGCGCGGCTCATATTCGGGTTTGCGCCGGTCGCACGGATGGAGCAGCCGAGCGCGGTACCGAAGAACCAGTACAGCAGTGCGATAACCACAATCGTAAAGACAGCCGCAACGAAAATCGGATTTTCGATGGTCAGCTTCTTGACGTTGCGCAGCGATACCAGCAGCTTGTAGTTGTCCGGATTGATCGCTACATTTGCTTTTTGTCCATAATACGCAGGTTAATGGAGAACAGCGCCAGCTGTGTCAAAATACCGGCCAGAATCGCCGGAATACCCATACAGGTATGCAGAATACCGGTGATAAGTCCGGCCAGCATGCCGGCAAGGAAAGCGCACAGCATTGCCACCCATACATTCGCGCCGTGCGTCATCATAACGATACACACCGCACCGCCGGTCGCCATCGTACCATCGACGGTCAGGTCGGCCAGATCGAGCACCTTAAAGGTGATGAATACGCCGATCGCCATCAGTCCCCAGATCAAACCCTGCGCCACTGCACCGGGAAGTGCGGAAAGCAGGCCCGAGAAAAAGCTCACTTAAATTCCCCAAACAATAATGTTATCTGATAAAGCGTAAAAACGCTATCTCCATTATAGCAAATTTCCGGGGTATTGCAATGATAACTTGCTGTTTTCGCGGATTATTTTGTTCCCCTACCGTTTTTCTATGCTATTTTTAGCAGAAAAAGGAGATGCGAAAGCACCTCCTTTTTCTGCTCATTATTTGCTTATCACATCTGATGATCGAGCGTTACAACCGGATTATAGCGCGAGTCGATCGCTTTCAGGCCGTCATAGATCTTCATCAGCAGGTCGCGTTTGGCATCCTCATCATAGGAAAACGGCACAACAACGTCGAAAATCAGGTTGATCTGGCGTTTGCCATCCACTATGCGGAAGTCGTGCATGGTAAGCTGTCCGTCAATCTGACGGAGCACGCCGTCGGTCTGCTCACGCAGCGCGTTGACATACGCATTATTGATATCGATCGGATCCATGTGGATGACCAGATACACACCGGTCTGCTGCCAGACACGCTTTTCGGCCTCGTCGATTTCCTCGTGCACAGCCACAAAGTCCGAGTCGCTCGGCACTTCGGCATGCAGCGACGCAATTGAGCGGCCCGCACCGTAATTGTGGATAATCATATCGTGTACGCCGACAATATGGTCGGACTCCATTACAATCCGCCGAATATTGCGGGCAACCTCCGGATCGGCGGCTTCGCCGAGCAGCGGCGCAACCGTATCCTTCGCAATGCCGATGCCCGACCAGAGGATAAACGCGGCAACGGCAACGCCCACATAGCCGTCCACCGGCAGCGTGGTAAACCGGCCGGCTGCCATGCCGAGTACGACAACAGCCGTGGTAATAACATCATTACGGCTGTCCTGACCGGCAGCCATCAGCACCGGAGAGTCGATTCTGCGGCCGATATTGACGTTGAACGTGCCCATCCACAGCTTAACCAGCATGGATACGGCAAGAATCCCCATCAGCACCGCCGAGAACGCTACGGCAGCCGGATGCAGGATGCGGTCGAGCGAGGTTTTAAAGAACTCGAAGCCGACCAGAATGATGATGAACGAGACGATCAGTCCCGCGATGTACTCGGTGCGTCCGTAGCCGAACGGATGCTTCGCATCCGGCTCCTTGCCGGAAACCTTGAAGCCAACAATGGAAATCAGGCAGGACAGACCGTCCGACAGGTTGTTGAATGCGTCCGCCGCGATGGAAATCGACCCTGTAAGCAGACCAATGATCAGCTTGAGCGCAAACAGGAACAGGTTGCATGCCAGTCCGACCGCACCGGACAACACGCCGAATTTTTCACGCACCCGCGAATCGCCGGTGTTTTCCGCATCGCGGATAAAAATATGGATAAGTGCGTTTGTCATAGAAGTCCCTTCATATACAGAATGTTATAAATACCAACAATAATTGCTCCCTGTAGAATCATAATTGCCGGTATGCCGAGCATGAAAATATGGTGCAGCGTCTTGTGACGGATGATGAGCATGGTGGCGTACACGCCCGGCCCGCCGCCGATCAGCGCCCAGAAAACAGCGTGCGCTCGGGCACACGCCTCCAGCCGCGAGCCGCGGCGAGCTTATCGTAAATGCAGACAATCGCGCCGATGACGCTGACTGCAATAAAATAGTACAGCACGTACTGCACGGTTGCTGCACCTCCTTTCGGATTTCCTACAATTTTACCACAGGCATCGCCGTATTGCAAAGAAATTAGGTCAAAAATAGCCGTGACTAACGGAAAAGTAGCGGTGTCTAACACAAAAGGCGCCTTTTCAGGCGCCTTTTGTCTTTTACAGTCTTTTTTCCGTTGCAATCGCAATGACAAATGAAAAATGCACTCACATTTCATTTTCTCAGTATCATTTTTTCGGGTTGCCGCTGTCGAACGGCTCATCAAAGTGATAGTGCATCAGCCAGCCTGCGTCAAACTGCGCGGCGTACTGTCCGGCAAGAGCGGCGGCACGAATACGCGCCAGGCCGAACAGCTCCGGCACGGAATCCGTGCGGATTTCGTCCGGTTTCCACAGGTTATGCCACGGCTGATGAGCCAGATTGAGCGCATCCCACATTGGGCGCTCGAGCTTCATGTGACCGGTGAGCAGGGCGCCCCGACCGAGCAGGGCTTCCGCCTTTTTCGCTCCGCGATAGACGGCGCGGCTCTCCGAATAGAGAAAACTCTCCCATGAAGTCATTTCCGTGAACGAACGGCGCAGCTCATGCGTGGAAATATCGGCTCCGTACACGGTTTTGAGCACTGCGTGCAGCACAACCGACAGCACCGCCTGCTCGACCGGTGACAGCTGATAGCGTTCCTCCGGATCGAACTCGGTGATAGGACGGTGGCATGCGCGTTCGTAGAGCAGATAGTCAATGTCGCTTTCAATACGGCTGTGCACCGCCGACGCGGACAGCTTCGGATTTTCGGTGCAGAACTGCACCTGCCGGCAGTAAACGTAGGGATGAATCTCACTGTCAAGCGCATAATGGCACACGAAGCCGTAGAAATAGGCCGCTGCGATCTCCTGCGCGTCGCCGCTCAGGTCGCGCACCGCACGCGAGAGCGCCGCCGCAAACAGCTCGTCCGTTTTCTCCGAGTGCATGCGGTTGCCCAGCTTGTGCAGCGGGCTGCCAAGCAGGATTTTCCGGTAAACAGCGGGTCCGGTCCCTGACAGCCCCAGAAAAAGCATGCCGGACGGCACGCCGCTGCCCGCTGCGCCGGTGCGGGAAACACCGTCAGCGCCTGCCTGCCAAATAGATGATGCGATACAAAATCCGCCATACTGTTTTCCTCCTCGCTGTGCTTTTTCTTTAGATGATTACAGTATACCACGAAATCCGACTTTCTGTAAAAGCATGAGAAACGCGCCTGCCGATACTCGACAGGCGCGTTTCTCAACGGATTTGTTTACTTTTCTGCCATATGGCGGCCGAACGAGGTCGAATTCATCGCCTTCTGCAGCGCCGGCAGAAGCGCCATTGCAACAACTACCGCGATAACGATATTCGGAGGCGAGGTCATCAGCTTCGGAATATTGGCCACAAAAGCCGGAACCAGCGCACTGCCGCCGATCATCAGCTCAATAATACCCTTTGAGCATGTACAGCAGCGACGAGAACACCGCACCTGCAAGGCACGCCACGAGGTTACGCGCAAACTTCTTTGCGGCAGCGGCACCGGCGTAAGCGATCACGCCGCACAGCCATGCCATCAGGAAAAAACGCAGGAAGGTGATCCACGCCTCCGGTGCGTACTCCGGCGTCATCAGGTCGAAGATCATCGAGCCGATACCGGCTGCAAGACCGCCGCGAACCGGTCCGAGCAGCAGGCCGCACAGCAGCACGAACGCGTTTGCAAGCTTGATCATGGTGGTGCCTGTCGGCGTCGGAATGCGAATGGACAGGAACATGGTAACAACGAATACCACTGCCGCCATCAGACCGATCATCACGATGTCGTACAGCGAAAACGCTTTTTGCTTGGATTCCATCATAAATCCCCCTGATCTGATATGTTTTATTTATCATACCGCGAATATGGTCTGTCGAAAATGGTCAGTTCGCATTTATTTTACAGGGTCAGATGGATAATCCCGGAACGGCTGGGCAAACTACGCGTACAGAAAGGGGAACCTTGCATGAAACTGGATAAACAAACCTATCAACAGCTGCTCGAACGCAAAAGTCCGAATTCGCCGCTGTGGCGCGACTGCCTGCTGGCGTTTCTGATTGGCGGTGCGATCTGCACGGTTGGCGAGGGGGTTCGGCAGCTGTGGCTCTCCCGCGGACTGGATACCGAGGACACAGCCGCCGCGACCGCCATCACGATGGTGTTTCTCGGTGCCCTGCTCACCTGCCTGCATTTGTACGAAAAGCTTGCAAAATATGCGGGAGCAGGCACGATTGTGCCGATCACCGGCTTTGCAAACGCCATTGTTTCTCCGGCGATGGAGTTCAAAAGCGAGGGGCTTATCCTCGGTCTGGGCGCAAAGCTGTTTGTTATCGCGGGACCGGTGCTGGTATACGGCATTTCGGCAAGCGTCATTTACGGTCTCATTCTGTTTTTGACGGGGGCGGTTCGGTATGATAAAGCACATCGGCAAGCGCACGCTTGCGCTCGAAAACCGGCCGTATCTGCTCGGACACGCGGCGGCAGTCGGCAAAAAAGAGGGCGAAGGCCCGCTCGGTGAGCGGTTTGACTATGTGGCGAAGAATGACCGCATGGGCCAGCGCTCGTGGGAGCTGGCGGAGAGCGAGCTGCAAAAGACCGCCATCCGGCTTGCACTGCGCAAGGCCACCCTGCCCGAACGTTCGCTCGACCTCATCCTTGCAGGCGACCTGCTCAACCAGTGCATCGGCTCGTTTTTAGCGTCCATGCACGCAAATGTGCCCTATCTCGGGCAGTACGGTGCATGCTCGACTATGGCACAGGGTCTTGCGCTCGGCGGCTGTCTGGTCGAGAGCGGCGCGGCAGACCGCCTGCTTGCGGCAGCATCCTCGCATTTCTGCTCGGCGGAGCGGCAGTACCGTTTTCCGCTTGCCTACGGCGGTCAGCGCACACCGACGGCCCAGTGGACAGCCACCGCGGCAGGCGCGGCAGTGCTCGGCAGTGAGCCGGTGCCGAACGGCGCGGAGCCGTGCGATGTGCGCGTGACGCATGTCCTGTTCGGCAAAATGGTTGAAATGGGCGTCAAGGACGCGGCTAACATGGTGCGGCGATGGCGCCCGAAGATGTGAATTTAGACCCATACATTTTCAGGCGCGCTGAGCGCTGTGTTTTGCAGAAAATCCGCTATTATCATAACCATTCACTGGTATTCCCGTTAGAACGAACAGAAACAGAAAACAGACAATCCCACTTTGATACCGTACCTGGCATCAAGTGGGATTTTATCTGCGCAAATGTTTTTCTTATCCAAACACCGGCGGTGAGACCTGCCGGTTTCCGTGTTTCCCTGCTTTTAGACTGTCCTGCTGTTTAATCGGCCCAGACTTCTTCTGCAATCTCCTTGACGAGCGCCAGCTTGCTCCACTGATCTGCATCGGTCACAAGATTGCCTTCCTCGGTGGAAGCGAAGCCGCACTGCGGGCTGAGCGCCAGCTGCTCGAGCGGCACATATTTGGAAGCCTCGCGGATACGCGCGATAACGTCTTCCTTGTTCTCCAGCTTGGCATCCTTGGAGGTTACCAGACCCAGAACGACCTTCTGCTTGCCGATGTAGCGCAGCGGCTCGAAACCGCCGGCACGGTCGCTGTCGTACTCGAGGAAGAAGCCGTCCACGTTGCAGTGGCCGAACAGGATTTCCGCTACCGGCTCATAGCCGCCGGTGGATGACCAGGTCGAGCGGAAGTTGCCGCGGCAGATGTGCATGGTGATAACCATATCCTCCGGCTTTGCTTCGAGGATCTTGTTGAGCACATAAACGTACTTGCGGCCTACCTCATCCACGTCGATGCCCCGCTCTGCGTAGGCTTTGCGCTTTTCAGCGGAACAGAACTCACCCCAGGAGGTGTCGTCCAGCTGGAGATACCGGCAGCCTGCGGCGTAGAACGCCTTTACCGCCTTCTGGTAAGCCGCTGCCAGATCGTCCAGCAGAACCTGCTCGTCCTTGTAGCGCTCGATCGGCTGGTAGTCGGTCGAACGAACACAGCAGATCAGATGCAGCATGGACGGAGACGGAATGCACTGCTTGGGCTGTACGAGGTCGGAGGCCACGCTCTGCAGGAATGCAAAATGCTTGAGGAACGGATGATCATCCGGGAAATCCAGCTTGTCCACGATCTTTACGGTCTCAGCCTTCGGCTGGAAGCCCTGAATGCGACGGAGAAGTGCTCGGACTTGACCTTCTGCGTACCTGTCAGACCCCAGAGGAAGTCCATGTGCCAGAAGGAACGGCGATACTCGCCGTCGGTGACAGCGTGCAGACCGACATTCTCTTCCTTCTTTACCAGACCGGTGATCTCGGCATCTTCGACCTTGGTCAGTTCTTCAGCGGAAATTTCGCCGGCTTCAAACTTGCTGCGAGCTTCGTGGATAGCCTTTGTGCGCAGGAAGCTGCCGACAATATCATAACGATAAGGAGCGGGATTTTTCATGGGGGTGTCCTTTCTAATCTATGCAATGAGCGGTGGCTCGTTTATTTTATGATATTAGTATAGAGGCTGATGACCCATTTGTAAAATACGAGAAACTCGTCATTGTCCATAGTTTGAAGCTATAGACAGCAGTTCAACGCAAACGTTCATCTGCCATTTATATACCATATCATTTCCGGGAAATTATATCATGAGAAAGCCAAGAAAGCGGCTCGAGTTAACGTACCGAAAGTGAAAAACGTTTCGCTAAAGGCTTGCTTCCGGAGATTTGGGCGGCAGTGTTTTATGCATATAGCACAAAATATTTCTTTATAAATTAAACAAAATGCTATATTTGTGAAAAATCAAAAATCGTCCCCCCCATATGTGAAGATTGTGTGTTTTCCTATGTGCAGCAGTTTGATAAAATAATGACAATAAAATGACACATGAGGAGGGAAGAACAGCATGGAGTATGTACTGGAAATGAAAGATATCAGCAAGACCTTCCCCGGCGTGAAGGCGTTGGATCATGTGCAGCTTCAGGTTAAGCCCGGCGAGGTACACGCTTTAATGGGCGAGAATGGTGCCGGTAAATCCACTCTGATGAAAATTCTGATGGGTATTTACACAAAGGACAACGGCGGTGAGATCATCTTTAACGGTCAGCCGTACCATGTATCCAATCCGAAAGAAGCCATGGATCACGGTGTTGCGATGATTCATCAGGAGCTCAATCCGATTCTGGATATGTCCGTGTATGAAAACATCTTCGTCGGCCGTGAGATCCGCAAAAACGGTCTGGTCGATGCAAAGGCTGAGATCGCAGAGGCCGAAAAGCTCATCAAGGAGTGCGGCCTGCACGTTTCTCCGAAAGAAAAAGCTGCGCAACCTAACCGTTGCACAGTGCCAGCTGATCGAGATCATCAAGGCAATTTCCATTAACGCAAAGGTCATCGTCATGGACGAGCCGACAGCCGCCATCACCGACCGCGAGGTCGAGTTGCTGTTCGAGCATATCCGCAGCCTGACCGCCAAGGGCGTTGCCATTATCTATATTTCGCACCGTATGGACGAGATCTTCTCCATCTGCGACCGTGTCAGCGTTTACCGCGACGGTCAGTACATCGGTTCGGGCGACACCAAGGACCTCGACGAGGCTCAACTCATCAAAATGATGGTCGGCCGCGAGATTACCGATGTATTCCCCAAGCTGGAGGCCGAAATCGGCGATGTCGTTTTTTGAGGCGAAGAACATCGTCCGCGCGGACAACAAGGTAAAGGGCGTCAGCCTTTCCGTCCGCCGCGGCGAGATCCTCGGCATCGGCGGTCTGGTAGGCGCGGGCCGCAGTGAGCTGGTCGAGGGCATCTTCGGTATGCACGAGCTGGCCTCCGGCGAGATCTTCGTCAAGGGCAAGCAGGTCAAGGTCCATTCTCCGAAGGACATCATCAAGGAGGGCGTGGCCCTCATCACCGAGGACCGAAAAGTCACCGGTCTGAACCTCAGCGGCTCGGTAAACGACAATATCGCCATGGTAGCCATCAAAAAGCTGCTCAGCCACGGCCTTTACAACAAGAACAAAGCACGCGCCGCTTCCATGGAGTACATCAAAAGCTGAACATCAAAACTCCTTCCGGCGACCAGATTACGGGCAACCTGTCCGGCGGCAACCAGCAGAAGATCGTGATCGCAAAGTGGATGCTGAACGACCCGGATATCATCATCCTCGATGAGCCGACCCGCGGCATCGATGTCGGCGCCAAGCGCGATATTTACCTGCTACTCGGCAAGCTGGTACAGCAGGGCAAGGCCGTTATCATGATCTCGTCCGAGATTCCCGAGCTGATGGGTGTCTGCGACCGCATCATGGTAATGTGCGAGGGTAATCTCTCCGGTGAGGTACAGCGCGATGCGTTCTCGCAGGAACGTATCATGACACTGGCCTCCGCGATTGAAGTATAAGGAGAAAAGAGAAATGAAACAGAAAAATATCAAGGGATTGATCAGCGAATACTTCATTTTCCTGATCTTCATTGCACTGGTCGTTGTGCTTACCTGCCTGAAGCCCAGCTTCATCGCACCGACCAACCTCGTGAACATCCTCAAACAGGCTTCCATCAACGGCATTCTGGCGTTCGGCATGATGTTCGTCATCATCGCAGGCGGCTTTGATATGTCAGTCGGCTCCACCGTTGCATTCACCGGCATTCTGGCCGCGCTGCTCGGCAAGGGCGACCTGCCGCTCATCGTTCCGCTCGTTGTTGCGATGCTGGCCGGTCTGGCAGTCGGCATGGTAAACGGCATCGGCGGCGTTGCCATTGGCGATTTACCCCCGTTTATTATGACACTCGGCTCGATGACGGCAGTTCGCGGTCTGGCTCTGCTTACCTCCAACGGCAAGCCGATTACCGGCATCAGCAAAGGAATACAAGGCGGTCGCTGCCTCCTCTATCGCAGGCATCCCGATGCTGTCCATCTTTCTTGTAATCGTTATCATCATCTGTGCATTCGTTCTGTCCAAAACGGTTTACGGACGGCGTGTTTATGCCTGCGGCGGCAATCTTCAGGCGGCCCGCGTTTCCGGCATCAACACCACTGCCATCCGCATTTCCACGTTCGCCATTGCCGGCCTGCTGGCTGGTCTGTGCGGCTTCCTGATGACCTCCCGTGTTACCATTGCCCAGCCCACAGCGGCTGAGAGCTATGAGATGGATGCCATCACGGCCTGCGTGGTGGGCGGCGTCTCTATGACCGGCGGCGTGGGCAAGCCGTGGGGCGTTGTCATCGGCTGTCTGCTCATCACGGTCATTGCCAACGGTCTGGACATCATGGGCGTGTCTTCCCACTGGCAGAAGATCGTCAAGGGCGTTATCATCGTGGTAGCTGTCCTGATCGACGTGAAGGGCAAGAGCAAGAAAAACTGATTTTTGCTGATAAAGAGGCAGCGGGAGTGCTTCGCGCTCCCCTCTCCTCTTCATCATATTCACAACGTCTCTAAGGAGGAAAAAGAAAATGACAAAGAAGAGATTTCTCGCTATGCTGCTTACCGGTGCCATGACTCTGAGTCTGGCTGCCTGCGGCGGTACTTCCACCGGTTCGGCTGCAGGCACCGATTCCGGTGCTGATTCCGGCAGCGATTCCTACAAGATTGCCCTCATCCAGCAGCACCAGACCAACGCATTCCAGATTGCCGTATCCGAGGCTGCTGAGGCCAAGGCTGACGAGCTGGGCGTTGACCTGACCATCCTGAGTGCTGATCAGGACGCTGCTACCCAGATCAGCCAGATTGAGCAGTGCGTATCCGAGGGCTATGATGCCATCCTGTTCGAGCCTGTTGATCCGGACGGCCTTGCTGATGCTGCAAAGTCCGCAGCTGATTCCGGCGTTGTTATGATCAACATCATCTCTGCCTGCACCGACTGGCAGAACAACGGCATCTCCGCTGTTTCCTACGGCAACAACGTAAAGGCCGGCGAAACCGAGATGGAGCAGGTTGCAAAGCTCCTCAACGGCAAGGGCAACATCGCTATCCTGACCGGCCCTCCGGTGATGCAGGCGGTCTGCAGCGCATGGAAGGCTATGAGAACATTCTGAAGAACTATCCCGAGATCAAGCAGGTCGTTGCACCGGCTGACTGCCAGTGGGACACCGCAAGCGCTCAGTCTACCGTTGAGAGCTGGCTGTCCGCTTACGATCTGGACGCAATCGTTTGTGAAAACGACGGCATGGCAGTAGGCGCCGGCAACGCAGCAGGTGCAAACTCCGGTATCGTTATCGCAGGCGTTGACGGCACGCCGGACGGCTTCGAAGCTATTCAGATGGCCGTATCTCCGGTACGGTTTCTCAGAACGGCGGCGCTATGGCTGCAAACGGCATCGAGGCTGCTGTTAAGCTGCTCAAGGGCGAAACCCTCGATACCACCGAGATCGTAACCGACAACACCTGGATCGACTCCAGCAACGTTAAGGATTACGAGTAATTTCTTGAAAATGCTTTGCAAATCCTTGCAAACAGTGTTATTATGAATAAGAAAAAGGGAAAACGGTTACGTTTTCCTTTTTCCTATCAACAAGCAAAAATCTGTTTTCCTAAAATTACCTTCAAAGGGGAATATGTATGTTAAGGGTCGTACTGGCAGATGATGAAAAAAAGGTCCTGCTGCTGATGTGCAAGCTGATTGACTGGGAAAGTCTTGGCTTTGAGATTGTCGGCATGGCAAGCGACGGTATGCATGCGCTTGAGATGATACGCGACAAACAGCCGCATTTGCTCGTAACCGATATCCGGATGCCGGGCTTTGACGGCATT
>VOFB01001613.1_pt1 | contig 27573 bp, 42 predicted proteins | sample 5384141 | NCBI WGS metagenome assembly VOFB01 (sample SAMN12384721, study PRJNA508395) | human gut metagenome | isolation source: healthy gut A | host: Homo sapiens | reverse complement strand
GCGATCAAATGAAAAAAGGGTGATGATATGACCTGGTTAACACAAATCACCATGGGCAGCCTGTTCGACGGTATCGGCGGATTCCCTTTGGCAGCGGTTCGCAGTGGCATCACGCCGATATGGGCCAGCGAGATCGAAGCCTTTCCCATTGAGGTGACAAAGCTGCGCTTTCCTGGCATGATCCATGTAGGCGACATCACTAAGCTGCGTGGCGCGGAGCTGCCGCCTGTGGACATCATCTGCGGGGGCAGCCCATGTCAAGATCTCTCCGTTGCTGGCGCAAGGGCAGGTCTTGCGGGGGGCGCGTTCCGGTCTGTTCATGGAACAGGTCCGACTGGTAAAGGAGATGCGAAATGCAGACATACAAAGAGGCCGAACAGCTTTCGATGTTCGGCCAAGATTTATGGCATGGGAGAACGTGCCCGGCGCCTTCAGCTCGGGAACGCCAAAGGGCGAGGACTTCCGGATCGTTCTGGAGGAGATCGTCCGCGTTAAATGCGATTCCGTTTCAGTCCCTCGACCTGACTCCGGGCGCTGGGAATCTGCTGGGCGAATTCTATTGGGAGCTGATTTCTCCCTGGCGTGGCGGTGCCTCGACGCTCAATACTGGGGTGTCGCCCAAAGACGCAAAAGAATCTTCCTTATCGCAGATTTTGCAGGCAGATCCGCCCCTAAAATACTATTTGTCCCCGAAAGCCTGCCTGGGAATCCTGCGCCGAGCCTTTGAGCGCGGCAAGGAGCTGCCGAAGATGCTGGCGCGTGCGCTTAAGATCCAAGCGGGGCTCATGCGCCCGGACGGACAGCCCACAGGATTAGAGGCGTACCACATCAACCAGCGAGACGAGGGCATCGACCTGCACGGCGTGTCAGGTGCGTTGATGGCAACGACGAATATGCAGATGCAGACCTTCGTGACACAGCCGGATGAAGCTGTGGAGGGTTTCGACGGCTACAACGGCGACCTGACCGGCGATGTAGCGGCCACGCTCGGCGTCAACTGCGTGATGTCTACTGGAAGAAATGGCGTTATGGCCTTTGCCGCCAATCAGCGGGACGAGGTGCGCGACCTGCACGATGTAGCTGGTGCGCTGGGCGCACAGCCGGGGATGAAGCAGCAGACCTTCGTAGCTTCAGGCGTTGTGACCAAAGGCAACGGGGATTGCTTTCTGACCCCGGAATGGCACACGGCATTGACTGCCGGAGGTGGGCAGGCAGGCCATGGGTACCCCTGTGTGCTGACTGCTGCCTTCTCCGCTGGTCAAGGCAGCAAGGCCGGTGGTATCATCAGGAGGAGTGCTCCCTACGCTGAAAGCAGCGGAAAGCGGCACGAACATGGTGCCGTCTGTTTTATGCCTCAACGACCAGGGCGGCAGCGTGATGGATTGCTCTGAAAATGTATCCGGCACGCTGCGGGCGCAGGAGCATGGACACCAGCCTCTCGTATATGAAAACCACGGTATTGACAGCCGTTACACCGGCCCCTACAAGGTAGCGCCCACCATATCCGCCGCTTATGGATTGGGCGGAAACAACACTTCTCTTGTCGAGCAGAACGCGGGTGCCATCTGCATTGCCGGAAATATTGTAGACCGCCAGCCGGAGAACGGCGGCAACGGTCTTGGCTGTCAGGATGACTTGGCGTATACGCTCACCGCCACGGATCGGCACTGCATTTATGCCCGTCAGCGTGTGGATGAGTTCAAGGACGGTGAGGTATTCAGCACCCAAAGTGCCCGCCAGCATAAGGACGCCACCGACCTTGTCGTGGATGTGGCAGGACTTGACTGCCGCAATGCTGCCGAGAACGGGGATTTATGCGGGACTCTCCAGAAAGGAACTTCCGGCAGTTCCCTCAACTCCATTCATCCAATCCGCAACGGACTGCTTATCCGTCGTCTTACCCGCTGGAGTGTGAAAGACTGCAGGGCTTCCCGGACGGCTGGACGGATATACCCGGTGCTTCGGACAGTGCCCGTTATAAAGCGTTGGGCAACAGCGTTGCCATTCCCTGTGTGGAGTTTATTATGTCGCGGATCGCTGCGGCCATGCGGGTAGCATAGCCTCTTTGTTGGTATCGTCGCTGTTTCATACCGCTTCTTCGTTGGCTTTGGTAATAGCTTTCGCGCTTGCTTTCGGGTATCTTGGCTTTACCATTAAAAAGACTGGAGGAACTGCTATGGCAGAAAAAACGCGCAACCTCTGCGCGCAAATCCCCGTGGAGCTGCATACCAAGGTACGGCAGCGACAGGCGGAATCCGGCGAGACATTGAGCCGGTACATGACCGCGCTCATCACCAAATTTTATGAAATGGAGGAAAATGCGAAGATGGACAAGGACAATGTGAGGACGGTGGCGTTTCAGGTACCCACCGAGCTGTTTGAGCAGCTCAAGGCATACCTCAAGCGGAACGGCATCAAGCAGAACGCCTTCTTCCTGGACTGCATCCGGCAGGCGCTGGCAAAGGACGCCGGCGCTGCTGAAGAATAAGAAATACATCGTGCGAACCGCTGCTGAATTTCGGCAGCGGTTTCGCTTTGGAGGAACCAAATGTTTATTTACCCCGAAAATCTGAAAGCCAAGCCCATGCTGTGGCTCTGGCTGCTGCGGGACATCGCCGTGATTGGCATCGGCGCTTTGCTCTCTGTGCTGGCGCTGACACAGGGACTCGGCATGGGACTGCTGGTGGTCACGGTGCTCTACGCCTTTCTCACCATTCAGGTGGATGGCTCCAGCAGTATTATCTGGACTTCCTGCGCCGCGCCGCCTGTTTTCTCTTTCTGCGGCAGCAATACTATGAATGGAGGCTGGACCCATGAATCGGAAACAGAAAAAGGAGCTGCGCCAGCGGCAGTCGACCCGGCAGCTCATGGGGATCGTCCGCGTGACGCCCCACGGCATCGTGACAGATTCCGGAGAGCGGGTCTTCTTCCTGATCCAGCCGGACAACCTCTCCGTCCTGTCCCCAGAAGTCATCCGGGGCCGCGTCCGCTCCCTGACCATGCTTCTCAGCACACAGCCCTCGCTGGAGATTCTGGCGCTGGACTCCCGTGAGTCCTTCCAGCGAAATAAGGAGTATTACTTGCGGCGCTTGGAGGAGGAAACGGAGCCTGCCGTGCGGGAGCTGCTGGAGCGGGACATGGCCCATCTGGACGCCATCCAGTTCTCCTCCGCCTCCTCCCGCAAATTTGTACTGGTGCTCCCACTGGATGAAAAATCCGGTGCGGACGAAAGCGCGCTGCGGCAGTTGGAGAAAGCCATCTGTGACCACGGGCTCCGCGTGCGTCTGGCGGAGGAGCAGGATGTGAAGCGCCTGCTGGCGATCTACTACCGGCAGGATCTCACCACGGAGGTATTCCGTGATTTCGATGGAGAGGAGTATATGGCACATGGCTAAAAAGAAACAGAAGAAGAAAAAGAAGATGCCGGAGCAGATCCAGCGCCCGAAGACTTTCTGGACATGATCGCGCCCGCGGCGATAAAATTCAACACCGACCACTTCATCCTTGGCAGCCGGTATCACACGGCGATGACACTGAAAAGCTACCCGCCCATGACGGACGAGCTGGCGCTGCTGCGGGGCCTTGGCGATATGGGCGGCGTCAACCTGCGCCTGACGGCACGGCAGGTCACCCCTGCCGAGGAGGACGCCATTCTCCACGCCGCCACCAACAAAAGCCGCATGGAGCGGAGCAACACCAATGATTACAAGCAGAGCGTCACGGCGGAGGCCAACCTGCGGGATATGGCGGAGCTGCTGGCAAGCAGCGGCAGGAAAAGGAGCCGCTCATCCACTGCGGCGTGTATCTGGACATTGCCGCCAGCGGATACGGAAAAGCTGCGCGCGGCGCGGGACACCGTATCCGCACAGTTGGTCCGCTCCCGCATGGGCGCCGATCCGCTGCTCCTGCGCCAGCGGGAGGGCTTTCTCTCCGCCAACCCCGCGGGCGGCAGCCAGCTTGCCAATTTTGTGGAGCGTGTCCTGCCTGCCAGGAGCGTTGCCAATCTGTACCCCATGAACTACTCCGGCAAAACAGATCCCAAGGGCTTCTTCATTGGCCGTGACCGCTTCGGCTCCAACATCATTGTGGACTTCGACCGCCGTGCCGCCGACAAAACCAACGCCAGCGCCCTCATCCTTGGCAATACACGGACAGGGCAAGAGTTATCTTCTGAAGCTCCTGCTCTGCAATGTGCGGGAGGCGGGCAAAAGCGTGATCTCTCTGGACTCCGAGCATGAGATGGAGGATGAATGCCGCGCCTGGGCGGCTGCTTTTTGGACTACTTAAGCGGGCAGTACCGCATCAATCTGCTGGAGCCCCGCTGCTGGGATGATGGCAGCGGGCCGGAAGACCCGGACGCGCCGGACGCTTTCCGGGGGACGCTGCTGTCACAGCACATCTCCTTCCTGCGGGATGTGTTCCGCGTCTACAAGGGCTTTGACACGCCCCACATCGACACGCTGGAACTGATGGTGGAGCGGCTCTATCAAAAGTGGAACATCACCGACCGCACGGACTTTGCCGGAATGCAGCCGACCGATTACCCCAATCCTCTCTGACCTCTACAACGCCATTCAGGAAAGCTATGACCACTACGATGGTGCAGACAGCCTCTATCCGCGGGAGATGCTGCGGGATCTGCTGCTGGGGCTCCATTCCATGTGCCGCGGCGCGGATGCCCGGTTCTTCAATGGGCATACCAATATTGACCGCTCCAAATTTCTTGTTTTCTGCGTCAAGGGACTGGATAACATGGCGGAAAATCTGCGGAACACCCTGCTGTTCAGCCTGCTGTCCTATATGTCGGATCAGCTTCTGACGCTGGGCAATTCCGTAGCCGCTATTGACGAGTTATATCTGTGGCTGTCCGATCCCACCGTCATCACCTACATCCGCAACGCCCTCAAGCGAGTGCGAAAAAAGGAATCCGCCCTGTTCCTTGCCAGCCAGAATCTGGAGGACTTCACCCAGCCGGGAATACGGGAGCTGACACGCCCCCTCTTTTCCATCCCCGTCCATCAGTTCATCTTTAATGGCGGCAATGTGGACAAGAAATTCTTCATGGATAACCTCCAGTTAGAGGAATCTGAGTATGCCCTGATCCGGGACCCACAGCGCGGCTCCTGCCTCTACAAGTGTGGCAATGAGCGCTATCTATTGCAGGTGCAGGCCCCGGAGTACAAAGCAGGCGCTTTTCGGAACGGCAGGTGGACGATGAATATTGTGGCATATACCCTACGGCTATGATGATGGAGAGTGATGGAATGAATAGGAAAACGAAGACGATTTGTATTCATGTAGATGAAGAACGATTGAAAGAACTTCATATTCGCGCGGCGCAGTCACAGAAATCTTTGCAGGATTACGTTACGGATCTGATACGCAAGGACTTGTGCCCATATCAACAGTCCTCGTTGCTGCCGGAGCAAAAGGCGGCGCTGAATGACCTTTCAAAAGAGGCACTGCGCGTGGTGGAAAAAATGGAGGATATCCTGCGGCCGGAACAGCAAGAACACGGAGGAATGCGCTTTGGTTAACCCTGCATGGATCATCAGAGCGGCGGCTGTAGTTTTTGCGGACGAGGACACCCGGAAAAGGCTGGGCTGGATTGTGGCGGCGATCTGTTCACCGTTGATCCTGACGCTGGCGTTGATCTGCTCCCTGCTCTCCGGCAGTGCGGAGCATAACAACTCCGCCGTTCTGCTGTGCTTTCATGGTGGAGATATTCCGGGCAAAACACCTGCCGAATATGTTGCTTACATTGAAGATATGCGCCGCAGCTTCACACTGCTGGACGATGCCATCGCCGCCGTTAATGACATGGTAGAGGGTGACAGCAGCCTTGACGATATCCGCGTCAAGGCTGTTTTCTATGCCATTTTCTTTGGGGAGGACACACCCAGCCGCCGAGCGCACAGCCAGTTCGTGGACTGCTTTGTGACCTACGAGGAGCGAACCCGCACCGTCACCGATGAGGATGGACGGAAACCGAGGAGAGCTACACCGTGGCGATTCCCGTTGCGGACATAGCCGCCGTGTACGGCAATCTTGAAAACACTCTTCACTTGGAAATATCTGTGGAGCAGAAGTCCAACGCCGACAGTATCTACAGTCTCGTGCGCTATGGCATAGCCGGTGGCTCCGAGGGATGGATTCCCGGCGTGGATGTGCCGTTTATTGGTGCGGACGGTTTCTGCTCCCCCATTGGCTCCGGATGGGAGCGCCTTGTCACCTCTGAATTCGGAAACCGCATCGATCCCATCACCGGGAAGCGCAAGGGGCATGGCGGTATGGATCTGGCCGTCCCAACCGGCACGCCCATCCGCGCCGCGCGCTGCCGGGGGACGGTGACGGTCTCAAGTACAACGCCGGAGGCTACGGCTACTACGTATGATCGACCACGGCAACGGACTCGTTACGCTGTACGGTCACTGCTCTCAGCTTCTGGCGAGAGTGGGACAAACCGTGCAGGCGGGAGATATCATCGCCCTCTCCGGCAGCACCGGGCGTTCCAACCGGGCCGCACCTCCACTTCGAGGTGCGCGTCAACGGGGAGCGAACGAATCCCAAGAGAACGTATTTGCCGAAAGGCTGAAAGGAAGGAAATGATTATGAATATAACAGCAACGCAAATCACGCCGGAGCGTGAGCGAGAGCTGGTGGAGAAGCTCGTGGATCTTCTCAGCAGCCGCTATGACGCTGGGAATCTCTATGACATCCTGCGTCACGGGCTCGGCATGGATCACAGCGACATGGAGGCGCTGGGCTTCCAGCTCCGCGACTACTACGAGGAGGTTGAGTGATATGGCATACGAAAAAGTCCCCAGACCGTCCACGGTCTATCATTTGACGCAAAAAGGCAATCTCGACAGCATTCTGGACGACGGTGTGATTCGCCGCTTCAACGATACGGAATGTTGGTTCTGCGAGAGCATCGACAAAATGAAAGCGTACATGGAGCAGACCGTGATGTGCGAAGGCAAACCGTATCGCACCGCAGATGGACAGCTCTGCCATTACTCCAAATTCAACCCGGAAGCATACATCCTTCTCAAGATTGCTCCCATCCGGCAGGAAAATGCATGGTATCTGGGATCCAGGAACATTCCTCGCAGTTCCGATGAAGTACTCAGCAGAAAGCAGAATTCTTCCCTTGAGTATTGGATATCGCGGTGATATGGCATTTCAAAATGCGGAAGTGATTGATGTGCCAAAATTTCTTGCCGGCGAAATCGTCAGCCACAAAGAACTGACCTCCAGTGAACTGTGGGGCCTGTTATTTGAGCGAACCGAGACAGAGATGGCTGCCTATATGCGTGGGCTGGATCATCTGGAACGTGACGAACTGATCCAGTCCGCGGCGGAGATCTCCGCCATGCAGGTGTGCCGCAGAGGACTGATGGCGGAGAGGAAAAACTGACAAGAAGAAACGTTCCTATTTTTGCTGCAGGTGGAAAAGCCGCTGGGATTAATTTCTGAAGTGTGGATGGAGCAGCAGAATGCCGGAGAAGGTAATGCTTTTTCCCGATTGCTTGCGGAACTGTACAAGCAGAAAGGAAATGGGTATCTGATCGATGATGAACAGCCAGAAACCGTGAAGCAGATGCTGGAATCCTGTCCAAACAATTGCTTCATGCTTCTGATGCCGCAAGGTATTTTAAAGCTTGCCTCCGATGAAGCTGAAAAGGCTCTGCGCGGTGAAGAATACACTGTACTTCTGGACTATTCCGGAGATTCGAACCGATTAAGACAGCAGGCTTGCTTTGAAATGGTAGTCATTGATATGAGGAAGGATGAGCAGGGCTGCTGGTATGTCCTGGTTGTCCATCCAAAGCTGTTGGAGGCGCTTAGACGGGAAAAGAAAATGACCTGATATGCTCATTACTGACGAACACATCGAAACTTATGCGATGATCGACCACGGCAACGGACTCACCACGCTGTACGGCCACTGCTCTCAGCTTCTGGCGAGAGTGGGACAAACCGTGCAGGCGGAAGACATCATCGCCCTCTCCCGGCAGCACCGGGCGCTCCACCGGGCCGCACCTCCACTTCGAGGTGCGCGTCAACGGGGAACGAACGAATCCGAGGGCGTATCTGCCGAAAGGCTGAAAGGAAAAATTGATTATGAATACTGCAATAAAACCGATCACGCCGGAGCGTGAGCGGGAGCTGGTGCGAAGCTCGTGGATTTTCTCAGCAGCCGCTATGACGCTGGGAATCTTATGACATCCTGCGTCACGGGCTCGGCATGGATCACGGCGATATGGAGGCGCTGGGCTTCCAGCTCCGCGACTACTACGAGGAGGTTGAGTGACATGGCATACGAAAAAGTCCCCAGACCGTCCACGGTCTATCATTTAACGCAAATAAGGCAATCTCGACAGCATTCTGGATGACGGCGTGATCCGCCGCTTCGGCGGATACCGAATGTTGGTTCTGCGAGAACCCTCGCCCAAGATGAAATCGTACATGGAGCAGACTGTGATGTGTGAGGACAAGCCCTATTATGCCGTGGGCGGTCAGCTCTGCCGCTATCCCAAGTTCGTGCCGGAGGACTATGTCCTTCTCAAGCTCACTCCCTGTGGCTATGAAGATAAGTGGTACCGATGGGAGCAGGAGATTCCGCCCGGAAGCCCCAAGGCACTCATCCGTGCCGCGAGGGAGTTTTCCGCTCTGAAAATTGGCTACCGCGGTGACCTCGCCTTCTGTAACGCAGAGGTCATCAATGTGCCGAAGTTCCTCACAGAAGGGATCGTACAGAGCGATTCGGTGCAGACCACATCGAGACTGCGGGATATGGTGCAGCCACAGACCGTGGAGGAACTACTGAAAAGCTATCCGAACGACTACTTTCAGCTCATGACGCCTTGTGGCTTTGTGGGCTGACTCCATCCGAAACGGAGAAGCTCTTACGCGGCGAAGCGACTATGGCACATCCCGGAGTCAGCGGATGCCAGATGCCGGTCGAAGCGCAAGAAATCCTGGAGATGGAGGTGTGGTCCTTAAAAAGAGACGAGCATGGTCGCTGGTATGCGCTGGTAGATTATCCGCCGCAGCAAATGGAGCAGGCTCCGCAGAGGAGCCACAGATGGCGATGTGATTGGAGGAACATCATGAAAAAAGAAATATCACGATCCCATTCGAGAGCGAGCAGCTTGCCGCTCTCGAATTTTCTCTTAAAAAGAAAACACAAGTGTGCAGGCGCAGATGGAACACTCAAATGCCTCTACGAATCTGAGGTGCCGGAGCCAGTGCGGGAGTATCTGGACAGCCGCGCGGCGCCTGCTGCCCGCCCCCAAGCCGTCCGGCAAGCCGGCGAAGCACCGAAGCCGCAGGCCTCCGGCCGATTGCCTGCGGCTGTCGAAAGGGAGGGTGAACTGAGATGGCACATGTAGAGATCACACTGTGGATCGACCGGCGATGGAAGATGCCATTGAAAAGCATCTCAAGGATGAAACCTTGCAGGAGCATCTGGAGGATGTGCTGGACGAGCTGTGCAATCAGCTTCCAGAGCGTGAGTATGAGCGCATCAGTGCCGAAATTTACGCGGAGGACGTCGCGGAGCGTGAAGAGGAAGAGGCTGCCCGTACCTACGCCGCCTACCATGTGACCGAGCGGACAGGAGTGGTACTTCAAGACCTCCCGGTGAGGAGCTGCTGGATGCCTGCAAAAAGCTGCGCGGCTATTCACCGACGAGAGCAATGGTGCTGCACCGGATCTGTTCATCAAAATGTTTTTCGGCGGGCAACCCATCACAGCAGAGGAGTACAACGCGCTCACCGCCCTTCGCATGGAGAACACCGGCAAAAAATGCGCGGCGTGTTCGATCCTCAACTTCGACAAGCGCGAATTCTCCGCCGTACACATCATGGACGGTTGGTGGACATGGGCGATGCGGGATGTGTCAGCGGCGGTGTACCATGCCACACGGTCGCAATTCGCGTCGAGCGATGATAAGTGGCGCAAGCTGCTGGATCATCTGAGCGGTAAAGAGATCACCTCGGCTTTGGGACATCTCTCCGCGCGAAATTTCTCTTTCGGTGATGAGATCATCGATGGAGGACAACGGTAAGCTCAATTTTTTTGTACAGACGGATTCGATGTGGATGCTGCCTTCGGACATTCGTCTGCACGGATAAAAACGATGACCTCAACATCTAAGCCAACTACGACATCGCGGAGGATAGACCCTGCGACACGCTGGAGCTGACGCTCTGCAAAAGGGGACGGTTCCGGCCTTGGGCTATCCGCTCAGCAACGCAGTCGAGCAGGATGTCCTGCTGAAGGAAGATGGATTGATTTTGTCAACAGCAGACCGGCCGTGAGTTCTCCGTGTCTACGCGCAGCAATTCGATCCCAACCGGAACAGCAGCAGGGGCCGGTGATGAAATTGTGGACAAATCTATTTTGGCACATTTCAAAAAACCGCAGTCTGGTTTCCAAAAGGCACGGTGTTTCCGGCACTCGCGCCCCGACCGACGGCAAGGAAAGGAGAACACCGATGGAAGAAAAAGTGAAAAAAGAAAACGACATTCTGGCTCCCGCCCGACAGCGTGATCGACCGCATGGACAGCTGGCTGAAAGCTGATAACTGCCGCAGCCGCAATGAATTCGTAGAAAAGGCCCTGCGGTTCTACATGGGCTATCTCGGCACGGAGGACAACACCGCCTACATCTCCCAAGCCATCCTCACCGCCATTCAGGGTACGCTGGACGACAACAACAACCGTCTGCGGACGATCCTCTTCAAGTGCGCGGTGGAGCTGAATATGCTCTGCCACACCATCGCCGCGCACTTCCGTACCGATCCCATCCACACGCGGGAGCTGCGGGCCTACGCGGTGGATGAGGTGAAGCGCACCAACGGTCAGGTGAGTTTTGAAAACGCGGTGCGGAGCCAGCGGCGCATCGAGCCGGATGACGCATGGCCCGGATCGTACTGATCTCCCCCTACCTCAAGGGCGGGCAGAACGCCGCAAAGCTGGCCCAGCGCACACGCTATGTCGCTACCCGTCCCGGCGTGGAGCTGTTGGCGGATGAACGCAGTTCACTTCCCGCAACAAAAAAGCAGCAGGATTCATCGCACGGCTGCTGAAGTCCTTTCCCTCCTGTTGGGAACTCATTGAGTACGAGGAGTATCTGGAGCATCCCACTCAGGGCAGCGCCTCCGCATTCATTCAGCAGGTGCGGGAAGACTACATGGAGGCGCTGGAGCAAAAGGAAAATTTATCGACTACATCTCCCACCGTCCCGGCGTCGAGAAGGACGGCGAGCACGGGTTGTGGGACGCCAACGGTAAGGTAAAGAATCTCGCGCAGGCGGTACGGGAGGTAACGGAGCACACCGGAAATGTGGACACCGGTGGTGGCGCTGCGCCGTGAAGACGCGGAGCGGCTGGGCTATGACAGCGCGGAAAACTGGCAGGCTCTGGTGAACGCCTCCATCTGTGACATCGCAAAGGCGTATAAGATCCGACCGGAAAACCTGCGTTGGTATGCTGCGTTCCACCAGAAGCCAAATCAGGTACACATCCACATGATCATCTTCTCCGCAGATCCCAAAGGAGGGCTACCTCACCAAAGAGGGTATCTGGGAAATGAAATCCGTCTTCGCCAGACGGATCTACCACGCGGACCGGATGCACATCTACCAGCAAAAGGATACCGCGCGGCAAGAGTTGCAGGCGCAGACTCGCAAGGCAATGGTGGAGTGCATCGCGCAGCTGGAGCATGGCACATCGGATAACCCGCGTCTGGAGCAGCTCACCGAGGAGCTGGCGGAACGCCTGATGACGGTCAAGGGCCGAAAGGTCTACGGCTACCTGCCGCCACGGACAAGGCCATCGTGGATGCCATCGTGGAGGAGTTGGCGAAGGATGAGCGGGTGTCCGCCGCCTACGAAACGTGGCAGACGCTCTACGAGCAGGTGTGCCTGGACTACGATCAGCGGCCGCGCAAGCGACTGCCGCTCTCCCAGCAAAAGGAGTTCCGGAGTGTCCGCAACATGGTCATTCAGGAAACACTGCAATGGATGGCGGAACGTCAGCGGTACGCGGATGTGCGGAGAACACCTTCCGCGCAGGAAGGAATCCTATCATTAAAAAGGATGCCGCAGAAGCCGCGCCAAAGAACTCTGAGGTTACGGCATCTCTTGCGTCGGCGCAGCCCAAATCTGACCGTGCGGCGAGTGCCGCACCAGAAGATTCCGCCTCCGCTGATGATGCCGCATCTAAGGGTACCACACCGCCTGCGGCTGGAGATGCACCGGCTTTCTCTCAGTGGTCAGATCACCCCAATCAGCAGAAAAGCGTACCGGCAGGAAGCGGATTACCATGCCCCCACGGTGAGCGAAGCCATCGTGCGGATGCTGCACCACATGAGCAGGATCTTTGAGGACAACAGCAAGATCGATCAGATCCACCGCGGCTTGCAGATCGACCGCAAGCGCCGACAGGAATTGCAGCGCAAGCGGCTGGCGATGGGGCACAAGCCGGACGACCATGAGGAGCAGACGTTCAGATAGCGCAAAGCAGAATTATGAAAGGAAACATCATGAGCAAATTTATTTATTTTACGCCGGAGGAAAAAGCGCGGGCGCAGAACACGGACCTCGTGTCGCTGCTGCGTGCCCAGGGGGAGCGCCCCGTGCGCTCCGGCCGGGAGTTCCGTACCCCCAACGATCCCAGCATCACCGTCCGGGGCAACAAGTGGTTCGACCACTCCAAGCGCGAGGGCGGCTATGCCGTCAGCTTCGTGCAGCACTATTACCGTCTCCCTTATCAGGAGGCGGTTTTGCTTTTGCTGGGCAGAAAGAATGGAAAATCGTATGAGCAGGCAAAGCCCGCAAAGGAGGCTCCGAAGCCCTTCGCGCTGCCGGAGCCTTACGGAACCATGCGGCGTATGTACGCCTACCTCATGCGTCAGCGCCACATTGACCGGGAGGTCATCTCCTATTTCGTACATGAAAAGCTGCTCTACGAGGACACGCACCACAACTGCGTTTTCGTGGGGCTGGATGGCAGCGGCGAGGCAAAGCACGCCCACATCCGCAGCACCAACAGCGAGGGCCGGGTGTTCCGCATGAACATTGAGAGCAGCGCCAGCGAGCACTGTTTTCATAAGAACGGCACGGACAAGTCCCTCTATGTCTTCGAGGCCCCCATCGACCTCCTGTCCCACATCACCCTCTACCCATACGGCTGGCAGGAGCACAGCTACGTTGCCTGCTGCGGGACTTCTATTCAGCCGGTGCTGGAACGGCTGCGGCAGAATCCAAAGCTGGACACGGTGTATCTGTGCCTCGACAACGATGACGCGGGCAAAGACGCCTGCGACCGTATGACGGATACGCTGGAGGAGATGGGCTTGGATGTGGAGCGGCTCTGCCCGGTGCGCAAGGATTGGAATGACGATCTATGCGCCAAATTCGAGAGGAAGGAGAAAGACGCATGAACGAAAACATATGGCCCCTTTCTGCCCTTGGCGGCGGACTGCTGGCATTCTTGCTCGTAGTGTCCTTCCTCTCCAAATTATTCTCTCAACGACTTCAAGAGCAAGACGGTGGGCGACGGTCAGCACGGCACGGCGCGTTGGGCAACCCCCAAGGAAATTCACACGACCTATCATGTGATTCCGTTTCGTCCCGCGCCGCTGGCGCAAGGGAGAGGATCTGCCTATGGTGCAAGGCATCATTCTCGGCAGCATGGGCGGCAGAAAGCACAGAGTTAAAAAAGGCATGATTTCACAAGCCACGCACAAGCTGCTGGAGAGGCTCCGCCGTCCTACAGCAGGGAAAAAGGAACAACGAAAGCCGAAGAAAAAGAAAACAGCAATTTCCAAAATCAAAAATGCGATTGAAAATCAGCAGGATGTCCGCGCACTGGTGGACAGCGATGATATCCATTGCCTTATGATCGGCGCTTCCGGCGTGGGCAAAACCGCGTATTTTTTATACGCAAATTTGGAGTACGCCAGCGCCAGCGGTATGAGCTATCTGGCGTTGGACACCAAGTGGACTTGGCGCGCAATTATGGAGCCATTGCCTCCCGGTACTATGGCTACCGGGTTTCCGTCATCGACCTGCGTAATCCCAACCCGCTCGGACGGCTTCAATTTCCTGACGCTGATGAATCACTACATGGATATTGCGCGCAAGCATCCGGAGAATCTCGCTGCCCGAGCGCGCGCAGAGAAATACGCCAAGATCCTCGCCAAGACCATCATCAGCCCGGACGGTGACGCCTCCCAATACGGTGATAACGCCTACTTCTATGACAGCGCGAGGGATTGCTGACGGCCGTTGTGCTCCTGCTGGCGGAGTTCGCACCGCCAAAGGATGGAGAGCCGGAAAAACGGCATCGTGTCAGCCTTCAAGCTGGTGCAAGATCTTCTGGCGGTGCCGAAGTCAAGAGGCAAGAATGGTTTTCAGCTGCTCATGGATGAACTGCCGCCGGAGCATAAGGCACGGTGGCTGGCTGGCGCAGCCCTCACCAGTGCGGATCAATCTATGGCTTCGGTCATGTCTACCGTCCTCTCCCGTCTGAACGCCTTTCTGGACACGGAGCTGGAGCAGGTCATCTGCTACGACAGCCCCATCAACGCGGAGATGTTCGCCTCGGAGAAGTGCGCCATTTTTCTCATTCTGCCGGAGGAAGACCCGGCAAAGAATTTCATCGCGGGCCTTATGATCCAGAACCTCTCCCGTGAGCTGTTCTCCGTGGCGGATGAACCCGGCGGCAGACTCAAGAACCGCGTGGTGCTGTTCTGCGATGAACTTGGCACCATGCCGCCCTTCGACATCCTGCCCCTGTTCAGTGCGGGCCGCTCCCGCGGGCTGACGCTGGTTCCCATCATCCAGAGCCTTGCCCAACTCGAAAAGAACTACGGAAAAGAGGGCGCGGAGATCATTTGCGATAACTGCCAGGACACCATCTTCGGCGGCTTTTCGCCCCAGAGCAAAACCGCCGAGGCCCTCTCCGCCGCCCTTGGCAGCAGGACCGTGCTGTCCGGCTCTGTCAGTCAGGGAAAGGAGAGCAGCCAGTCCTTGCAGATGATGGAGCGTGCGCTCATGACGCCGGATGAATTGAAATCCATCCCCAAGGGAGAGTTTGTGGTGATGAAAACGGGAACTCATCCCATGCGCACCAAGCTGCGTCTCTTCCTGGATTGGGGCATCACCTTTGACCCGGACGGCTATCGAATGCCGGAGCGGGCAGCCCGAAAGATTGCCTATGTTGACCAGAGACGAACTCATCCGCAGCATCCATCGGAGCTGCACAAAGAATCCCTATAACATGGAGGGAGGCAGATGAGTCAATTCAACTTTATCTACGCTGAGGAGCATCTAAGCCACCGGGAGAAGACAGTCTATATCTACCTTCGGGACCGGGCGGATGCCTCCGGTGTCTGCTGGCCTGGGATCAAGACCATTGCCCGTGAATTGGGACTTTCGCCGCGGACAGTCCAGCGGGCCTCTGGCAGATCTTGAGCGCAGGCAGCTCATCGAGAAGCAGAACCGCCACCGTCCAACGGCAGTCTCACCAGCAATTTATACCGGCTGACAAAGCAAAAACGTCACAGCCTCCCGCCAAGGGGGACTGTGACGTTTTTATTCTCCTAAAATTCTGTCCATAGGGTAGCGTCACCATGGCGCATCCAGAAGAGCCTACTCTACCGGAGGATACAGGACAGAGAAAGAACAAGAATATGGAGGAACTTATGAAGATGATCGTTAGAAGAACAGCGTTGGCTGTCTGCACCCTTGTCCTGGCAGTGATCCTGCCCACAGCTGCTTCCGCTGCCTGCACAGGCTTTGATGACGTACCGGAGTCTGCGGACTGCTATGAGAGCGTGATGTATCTGGCCAAATGTGAGATCGTCGCCGGAATGGGGAATGAATGCTTCTCGCCGGAACAGCTCATCACTGTGGAGCAATGGGCTGTCATGCTCTGCCGCGCCTATGGTGTCGAAACTATCGGTGACAACTGGCAGGATGTGGGTCGAAGCAGCGTCGCGGAAGCCTACCGGCAGGGCTGGCTGAACGAAACCGCACTCTCCGTGCCGCGCTCACCGATATGTCGCAGCGTGCTGGTTGAGAACTTTTGCCGCTGCGATGTTCCGCGTTTATGACAGCACGCTCTACGAGGGAGAGACATCGCTCAGCACGGCTGACAACATCCTGCGCGTGGGGCGGGAGCTCAGGCTGTGCTCTGATGATGCGGATACCAATGCGCTCGTGACGCGCGGAGAAGCGGCAATCATTCTTCATGCTGTCCTGACACAGAGCTTCCACGTCGAGGAACCGCCTGCACCGGTGACGATGGTGAATGCGGCAGGTGTCAATGTCAACGATTTCCTGCTGGAACTGCGGAAAGTACCCGAACAGGTCCTCGATGCCTTCAACGCCACCGGCTGGACATATTGCATCGACTTCGACTACATGGGCGGCCTCAGCAAGAAACTGAACATGAGCTGCATTGGAGCCACCAATTACAGCCGGAAAACCATCTACATCTCAGAGGCCGATGCGACGCTCCACGAGTTCGGGCATTTTCTGGATTATGCCCTGGGTTTTCCCCAGAGCATGAACGGCTGTATCTGGCAGAATCGCAGAACTCCAGTCTGCGGGACTATGCCAAGACCAATAGCCGGGAATTTTTTGCCGATTGCTTCGTCCACTGGATCACATACAGCGGCAATGAAAAACGCATGGAAACCTTTCGGAATGCCGCGCCGCAGACTTGGGCCTACATGAAGAAACTGGCAACAAACAACTGGGGAGCCTGATACATACGGTTCGCCACGGGGCGTCACAGAAATGGCAGAGTCCCGCAGTTGACAGATTCTCCCTTTTCCCGCTATAATACAGGCATACTGCAACAAAAAGGAGAATGATTTCCATGAATAAAACCGAACTGATTGCCGCCATGGCGGAAGTCAGCGGCCTGACGAAGAAGGACTGCGAAGCGGCCCTCGCCGCCTTTACCGGCGCAGTGGAAACCGCCATGAAGAGCGGAGATAAGGTACAGCTGGTGGGCTTTGGCAGCTTCGAGGTAAAGGAGCGCCCTGCCCGTGTGGGCCGCAACCCCCGCACCGGCGAACCCATGACCTACCCTGCCTGCAAGGTGCCGACCTTCAAGCCTGGCAAGGCACTCAAGGATGCCATTCGGTAAAGCCACATAACAGCAAGTTCCCTGCGTCCTTCCAAGCATTGAGCGGGCGCAGGGGTTTTTTTTGGGAAAGCCGCTGGTAAGCACCGCCCTCATGTTTCCAGATGGACAGAAACCGCACAGTATGGTATTCTTTCGATAAGGACTGACGTTTTCCAATACATTTTTGAACACATATTCTCACTCAGAATAGCCCGCCTATTGAAAATAGGCGCCTTAGTACGAGAAATCCATGCAGGCAGAAAGAACTAAATCTGTGGACCGACTGATGCTGCACCAAACGCAGATACCGGCTTTCATACGAAAGGATGTCATATGGCAAAGAAAAAAGAACGGCCGCAATCCACGCAATACGATGGAAAGTACAGACAGGAAGCTGATTGGCAATGCTTTTGATGACGCCATTCGCTTTGCGCGGAAAAACAGTTCCCATCCCAATGTGCCTAAGATCTATGATCTTGTCGGCCCTATCCTGAAGCGCCGCAAGGCCGCTGTTTACAACCTGCTACCTGAAATCAGAAAACGATTCGGGTCACTCTATGAAAATTTAGATACCGGCCTATTAACAGCGTGGATCAATGAATGCAGCGCTCTGAACCATTCTGTTGACGGGGTGGATCACCTGTATTACATCACGCTGGCAGCTGCAATCTTTATGCTGGATGAGTTGAAACATGACGGAAGGCTCCCCGCTGCGTACCGTTATTTTAATTCTTCTCAGGAAGCGCTGATGTCTGTTCGACTGCCGGATATTTATGACCCATGTCACGAAGAGATCGTGCTGCGGGGCATGATGGAGCTGATCCGGGAACGTGACCCGCGGGACAATCCATTTCAAGCCTATATCAATGACGTGTCTGCCCAGCGCACGGAACCGGTGGCTCACCAGAAACCGGAGCAGGATCTCGGAAGTCTGTCCCCGCGGGGGCGCTTTTTTAACGCTGTCATGGCCTTGGTCCCTTCCGTTGTAAAGGAACGGGCTATGAAGCGGTTCATAGAGAAGTATTGGGAGTTTCTGGGCATCTTCTTCGCCTGTGACGCTCCGCTGTGTAAGAAGCAGACCGAATTACTGCGACAATCGGATTCCATCATGAGCGAGTGCCGCAAACTGCATAAGAGACTCGTGGAAAAACGGGAGGAAAAGAAATCGCCAAACATACCGCGCTATGTATTGGCTCCGAAAGCCGCGCTTCCTTTCCAAGAGCTGCAGGATATAAGCGGAAACTGCGGAATGAGCAGAGCGGAAACCTTCGCCATAGACGAAATGGATCGGCTGCAAGCTATGGCTATGCAGGGCCTCGCTATGGAGGATGCGGCCGACGATGCAGGGCACAGACGGTTCTCACTCGCCCTGTTCGCACATTCCGCACAGATGGTTAAGCAAGAAGACCTTATAGAAAACCTGGACGCCGACATTGCGGAATGCCTTTTGCGTTTTGAAGTCAACGACCCGTATGAAACCTGCTTTGGCTATCTGTGCCTCATAGAAGCCGGAAGCGATATCCCATGGACCTATAATGCTGCGGTTGCCGTTCTGGTGGCCGCGGCGCGCAAGCTGCCATGGAACGCACGCGCACTCGATGAGCAGGATAATCTCACGGATGGGTTTGATGAAGAAAGCAATCTGGAACATCAGCATAAGCGTGCGGATGCGGATTTTGCAAGGGATGAAAGACATCGTGCCCATCGACTGGAACGATCGAAAGGCGGACCTATATCGACTCAACTATTTGAACACGCCCCTCTACGCGCCATTGGAATCATCTGTGCCTGACTGGAAACTGAATATTCCGCAGATCCTGTATGGCCTTACGGGAATCGTAATGCCGCGAACGGTTTCTGACAGCGACGGAATGGCAGAGGTTTTCGAGGCATCAGGCGTGGAGAAAGGCACTGCGAAGGGTCTGGAGCTATATCTTCAAATCGCTTTGGACATACAGATGCAAAGCAGGGACTGGCGGCATGACTTCCGACATCCCTCTGCCGCACTTCCGAAAGGACTCAGCGACTCTGATGCCGAAAATGCAGTCAACATTGATAAGGAAGACGACATTGATGAGCTGAAAGCTAAAAATCAGACGGCTAAGGGAATCCAACGAGAAATACAGGGAAGATCTCTATCAGATCCGGCGCGAAATGGAAACGGTTAAGGAGCGCACCGAAAACGTGGAGAAGCGGGCGGCTGCCGAGAGGACGGAACTCGCTGAACTCCGGGAGCTGGTTTTTACGCAGGCCAATGCCGTTGAAATGGGAGGACGGAACCGGATAAAGCGGCAGAACTGAGATTTCCTTATTCCACGCGAAAAGAGTCGTTGCCTTCGGCGGCCATGACTCCTGGCGCAAGGCGATTCGCCCGCTTCTTCCCAACGTCACCTTTATCAACCGTGAGCAGAGACCCAACGCGGATATGATCAAGGCGGCGGATGTGGTCTGGATTCAACCCAACGCGCTCTCTCATCGCAGCTTTTACAAAATCATCAATGTGGTTCGAACCAATCAGGTGCAGATCCGGTACTTTGGCTATGCCAGCGCAATGAAATGCGCGGTGCAGGTGCTGGAGGATGATGCTTCCGATGGAAAGAGCTGAGCCGGCGCGGTGAGGATGCTGTGCTCAGCAACACCCCACCTGCTGAATCACGCTTTTTATGAGAACGCTGTATGGCTGAAGGTTTCTATATCAGATTTCATGGAATCACAAGTGAAAAGTGACACAAAAGCCTTGAAAAAACGGAATTGACAACAAATGACAACTACACTACAATAAAAAGTGAGATCAGGCTTCGGCATCCGACTACAAATAGCGCATACGAAATGCAGGTCTTGTGAAATGTTTCCCAGCTTTTGAAAATAACATTTTTATAAAAGTGAGGATCAGGATATGAATCAGGCGGTGGCAAAGCTCATTAACGAGCAGATCAACAAGGAATTCTATTCGGCGTACCTTTATCTGGACTTCGCCAACTACTATGCGCAGGTGGGTCTGGACGGATTTGAAAACTGGTATCGCGTGCAGGCGCAGGAGGAGCGTGACCACGCGCTGCTGTTCTATCAGTATATGCAAAACAACAACGAGGCGATCACCTTCGAGGCGGTGGCCAAGCCGGAGTGGGAGCGCGGGGATCACATGACTCCGCTGAAAAAGGCGCTGGAGCATGAGAAGTATGTCACGGCCAGCATCGACGCGATCTACGCCGCCGCCTACGAGGTTCGGGACTTCCGCGCCATGCAGACACTGGACTGGTTCATCAAGGAGCAGGGCGAGGAGGAGAAGAACGCCTCCGACCTCATCACCAAAATGGAGCTTTTCGGCGGGGACAGTAAGGGGCTCTATATGCTCAACAGCGAGCTGAAAGCGAGAACCTATGCCGCGCCCACGCTGGTGCTGGACTAAAAGCCAACGGACAAAGAAAGGAGATCACCGTGAAACAGAGATTTTTTATTTGTAAGCATTGCGGAAACATCATCGCCATGGTGAAGGACACGGGTGTGCCCGTGGTCTGCTGCGGCGAGAAGATGCACGAGCTGATCCCCGGCACCACCGACGCATCGATGGAAAAGCACGTCCCCGTCTATACCGTCGAGGGGAGCACCGTTCATGTCAAGGTGGGCGAGGCGGAGCATCCCATGCTGCCGGAGCACTACATCGAATGGATCTCCATCCAGACGAAGCAGGGCAACCAGCGCAAGGAGCTGCATCCCGGCGAGAAGCCGGAAGCCTGCTTCGCCCTGTGCAAGGGCGATGAGGTGGAGGCGGCCTATGCCTACTGCAACCTCCACAGTCTCTGGAAAAAATAACAGCCATATTGAAAGAAAGCCCTTACATATAAGAGCAGAAAGATGCTCTTGTTTTCAGAACGGACCGATCAAAAACAGCGAATGGTGACCGGCCTGCAATGAGCAATCCATTTCACCGCAAATAATCATTGAGCCGTGCAGCGCCGTTCGCTCTGCCTGAGAACAGGCAGAGTTCGTAGGGGCTGTGCGGCTTTGTATCAACGCAAGGGCAGGGAAAAAGCGCGGGGAGCACCCTTGCCAATATTGCTTCCGCCGGGGACAACGATATTGCAAATGCAACAGTTGTTTTTACAGAGTTCTGATATACTACTATTAAATAACGGCAAGGCCAAATACGACAGGAGGACAACGCCATGATCGACAAGAAAGCTTACCAAAAGATGGACTACGCGCTGTGCCTGCTCAGTACCCACGCTGACGGAAAAGACAGCGGCTGCATCATCAATTCATTCCATCAGGTGACCAGCAGCTTCCCTCGCAAAGTTTACCATTGCCGTCAATCGCGAGAATGCGACCGCCGCAGCGGTCGAGCAGGCGGGCAGCTTCTGCGTAACGCTGCTCGCCCACGATGCGCCCGCGGCGCTCATCAACGATTTCGGCTACCGCTCCGGCCGTGTCGCGGATAAGTTTTCCCCATACGTGGTCAGACGCGATGAGGTCGGAAACCCCTACCTTACCGACAGTATGGTCTCCCGGGTATCCTGCCGTGTAATTGACCGGCTGGAGATCGGAAGCTACGCTCTATGTCGGGCAGGCGACGGAGGCAGAGGTGTTCGGCAGCGGCGAGGTGCTGACGCTCAACGCCTACGCCGCGCGGGGCAAGGCTGTACCACCCACCGCCACGGTGTACCGCGAAATGGTCGGCGGCGGCTTCAAATGCAGTGTCTGCGGGTACATCCACGAGAGCGAAACATTACGCGATGACTTCATCTGTCCCATCTGCCGCGCCACGGCGGACAAGTTCGTCCGACAGAAATAAGTATTTGGAACCGCATTGTGAAAGAGAAAGGAGTGTTTTATGAATTACATCGCCATGATTCAAAACCGCAGATCCGTGCGGGCCTTCCGCAGCAAAAAGAGGTGTCGGACGCAACGCTTGCCGAGCTGCGCACGCACTATGAAAGAAAAACTGCCGCCGTCTGATTCCGGAGCTTGCAACAGAGCTTGTAATTCTTGATGCGGACGCGCAGAGCGCACTCGAGGGCGCGGCCGGGTACCAGCAGTTCCTCATTGGCGCGCCGCACTATCTGATGCTCCTCAGCGCCCCGCATATCCACGCAGAGGAAAACGCGGGCTACATGATGGAGGAGCTGGTGCTCAAACTCACCGAGCTTGACATCGACAGCTGCTGGCTGACTTTTACTGACAGCGCACGTATCAAAGCTGCCCTTGGGCTGACCACCCGCTGGAGGTCGCCGCCATCGTCGCCTTTGGGCTATGGGGAAAAGACGCAGAAAAAACTGCGGCTGAATATTCTGAATATGTCAACGGTCGATGTGACCGTCGAGCAGCAGTACTTTGCACCGAAAAAAGGGTATCAGGGAACTGGTCAATGTAGATACCTGGGGCAATAAGGAGGGGCTTGACGAGATGCTGGGCTTCTACGACGATATGCTCTGGCAGGCGTTTTACGCCGTATCCCTCGCACCGAGCTATCTCAACCGTCAGCCTTACGGATTTCTGGTAAGAGATCATGAGATTATCTTCGTGCAGATATCCGACCCCTATACCGACGGCACGGATGCCGGTCTCGACGCCGGCATTGCCCTGCTGCACTTCGCGGCGGTCGCCGCTCAGCTGCTTGGTAAGGGACGCTGGGAACTGGATCCGGAGGGAGTCGAGGGTATTCCAGAGAGCGGCCGTGCATTGGCACGCTATTGGATGTAACTGTAATGAGGGTAAAAGAAAGGCTGGCCGCAGCGCAATGACATCAGGCATAAATAGCAGGAGAACATCCCAACACGCACATCCCGATCATCCCTACAGGCACTATGAATATTAAGCGAGGAGGAATGATGATGAGTTCCATGCGTATCAAATCCAGAGAAAATCCAAATCTGGAGATCTCCGCGTTTTCGCGGACATTTTGCGACCCGCCACTCCCACAACAGTCACTACCTTGACATAACCCGCATGAAGCATGAGTACGGCATGGCGGCTGATGCGGCCGGTATCCTTGTGCAGCACTACATCTATGAGAAGCAGATCGACACGATCGTCTGTATGGACGGTAGCGAGGTCATCGGCACATTCCTCGCGGGGAGGCTCGCTAAAAACGACCGCTTTGCCGTGAACTCCGGAAGGAACATTTGTATCGTCACGCCCGAATATGACTCCAACGGCCAGCTCATCTTCCGCGACAATCTGGCGGGCATGGTTTCCGGTAAAAACGTGCTGCTTCTGATCTCCACCGTAAACTCCGGCAAGAACGGCGCGCCGAGCGATGGAGTGCATCGAGTATTACGGCGGTAGCCTGCAGGGGATCGCCGCGGTATTCAGCGCGATTGCAAAGGTGGACGAGGTGCCGGTGATGAGCATCTTCTCCCCGAGGACATCCCCGGCTATATGACAAGCCTTGTGCCTGATTGCCCGCTGTGCAGAGCCGGACAGAAAATCGACGCACTGGCCAACAGCTATGGCTTTTCCGCTCTGAAATGAAATGACAATATGAAATAACCTGCGGACTTGCAGCTCATCCATTGTATATGTTTTAGGGAAGAATCACCCCAAAACTAGAGAGGAGTGCAGAATGAGGCGGATTATCACTGTGGGTCGTGAATTCGGCAGCGGAGGACGGGAGATAGGACGAAGAATCGCAGAAGAACTGCAAATTGCTTACTACGATCAGAAATTATTACGGAAATCGCAAAAAGAACAGCGCTGTCCGAAGCATATATCCGGCAGATAGATGTCTGAATCCTTATGCTGTTACATTAGGCTTATTATTAACGAATAAGTGAACTTGCATATAATTAGCACACAGTATTGCAGGTAAAGGCTTTTCGCAGGCGGAGAGATCGTGCGAAAGATAAGGTGATGCTCGAGTGTCTGTACAGTATAGTCTATATAAAAATGTTGAGGCATTCAGGTTCATCTACTCAGTTTAGTTTGGACTCATACAGCACAACCACAACGGAACTCAACCCATTATGGATAGACAGGATACCGGCTCAATGCCAGATTGGAGCAAACTTCGCTATGGAGGTGTTCCTACGAACGGAAATGTAAATGTTTTCAGCATAGACTGTAGACCGCAGTAATAGCAAACAGGAGGAGCTGGCTCTCCCAGAGTCAGCTCCTTTCTAATAAAGGGGGTATTTTAAATGTATAAGAAAATAATGTTTTTGATTATAACGCTTAGTATAATAATAAACGTTGGAAATTCGACTGTTGTAATGGCAAAAGAAAATATAGTTACAGAAATTGTGGATTTTCCTGTAACTATAAATTACGAAAAAATATAATGTTGATGATTATAATGCTAACGATATGATGTTATGTGAATACCCAATGGTTGTGTATAAAAATATGACTTATATTCCCCTCACATACTATAATTGCATCTTGTTAGGACTGGAGGTGCAATTTGATAAAAATATCTTGTCTGTAGAAAAAGGATTCTGAAAAAACCAACAGAATATTTGAGAGACCAATCTTCTGAAAAAAATACAGAAAATATAATAAATATGGAAGTGTCTCCATTTATTGTCAATATACAAAGATAACAATTATAATGATGAAGAATATCCGGCTCTTTTTATAAAAATATAGTTTATCTTCCTTTGACATGGAAAGTGGTTTATGATTGTATGAAATGGGATTACTTTTATGGAAAAAAATATTCTGATAGTATAACGGGAATTGAATTGTATACAGATAGTTTTTTTTATTACTATTCAGGGGGATGCGTTTTTTGAAATAAGAAAGATTATAGTTTGTCAGCAAGGAGCGCCTTATGCAAAAACATATTATTAAAAAAGATGATACAAGAATATTCTTATATCGACCTTTATATATGGTAGGGCCGGCACAAAATAATATGGATATTATAAAAGGGGAAAATAAATTACCGTTCCAGGATATACAGGACACACGGGCAGAAAAGAGAGAGCTTTATTTACCGTTAATGGAGAATACATATATACAGTTCATTCAGATACAAAAATATGCTCTTGAAATAAAGTGATACTGGAGAAAATTTATACAGATGGAGAAAAGTGGCATATAATGTGCTAATGATATGATGAGGTGTATTACGCTGTAACAAATCAACTTTGAGGCGGCAGGACAGACTCTGTCTGTCCGCCGCTCTCGCGGTCAAAGTTTCAGATAACGATGCGGTTCCAGTCGTGCCATTGAGCGCTTACCTTGGCGGCAGGCGGCTGCTTCGTCCGCCTCGCGCTCTGGTGCGCGGGCACAGCTCATCAATCTCGATAGAGTCTCCTGTTTCTTCCGTGGGAAGGAGTTTTCACCCAGCAGCGCCATGAACTGCCCGCCATCTCATTTTTCCGCCCTAAAAGCTCCGCTGCGTCAGTCAGGTGATACTGCTCTCTCCTACGCATGCGCTTTGAGAAAGAAACACACAGCACTAGCGCCTCCGCCAGCTGTATGTCCAAAATCCATGGAGTGCTCGTCCATCCTCTTAGCAACAGGCGTCAGCAGCCACCCGCAATCGAAGAGCGCAGGTCAGACGGCGCATGAAAGCCACCCGCTTTCCCCATCTTACCACATCACGATACTTCTTTAAGTTCTTTATCCACCACGGCGTATTCCGCAGCGGCGGCGAAAGCCGGTCAGGAGCATACTGATCACCATGAGGATAGCCACCTCGCGTCACCTGCATGCACAGATCTTTATAGTAATTTTCGAAACTTGCACCGTGCATCATAATTCGTATCTGTCCTTCTCCTTCTTCATTCCTTAAGCAAGTCCTCCCATGCACGAGAAGATGCCTTTTCAATCAATTGTGACAGCGGCGATGCTTGCTCATGACTCCGCACAGCCTCTCTACATGATGTTGACTTCACCTCTCCATCTGACCAGTGAGCTCGCTGTCCGCTTCTCTAGGTTTGAATAAAATAAATCAGGAAGGATGTTGCCGGTCCTGCAATATCCGTCAACGTCCCTGGATCGATCGGCAGCAATCCGCTGGCTATCAGCACGATGCGCTCCAAAAAAGGTTGCACGGAGCCTTGAAACTTGGAAGATCGGAAGCAGACCGACCATTCCGATAAACGCCGTTAAGCAGCGCTGATCGCCATAGAACAAAGCACCTGTCGAATTGTTCACATTAACGGAATTACAAAGATCGGGTTCAGTCAAAACGCTATACGGCACGATATATGCCGCGATCGAGACGTGTCGCCATCACCGGTCTTCATCAGTTAAGACTAAGCAATACCGGAGCCTGCAGTGCAGCCAGCGCAACAGGCAGGGTGATGTCACAACGATGCCAAAGTAGAACACAGTTTATATGCGCGGCAGGCAGGCACACGAGGCCAACCAGCAGCGCGAAGGCGCAGAGATCGTAGCCTGAATGATGTAGTTCGCGGTGGTGGGAACGCCATACCGAGAACGATGAAACAAAACATGGTGAAAATCGCCAGTAAGCCAAGACGCCGCCGGCCATCGCAGCAAGACCGTTCATCTTCCGGAGGCCGGGCCGGTCATCGTAACGACACCAGCTATATGCCGGCGCGGCCGGCAATATAGTTGAGTGTCACGTGACCGATGTAACTGTAACGAACATTCTGCGATGGCCAGCGTATGTGCTGCTATCGTTCCAGCAAAACTGCGATCCCGCTGGCATCGTGCGAACATCACCACCCGTTGCGCTGGCATTGCGAACTCCATCGATGGCCAGCATCATCTGTTCGCTATTATTGAACAATGCCAGGTATTTTGTTCTTATAACGATAACGGCGCCTTTCAGACGACTCCGTCTGGGCACATCGTGCGCGGTAACCAGCAGTTGCTGCTGATCCGGGGACTGGCCAGTATTACGAGGAATCGACCTGTTATTCAGAAAACCCGAGCAGATAAATGGTCGTATATGAAACGACGGTCGCCGCAATGTGAACATCTTCCGATACAGGCGCAAATGAAGAACGGGCTGCAGTATATTCTCGATGAACAACTTCAAGTATGTCCATCGAAGTGGCGGTGTCAATATGTTCTGACCATTCGCACCGCGTCGCCGTGGTGCAAAAGCTATCTCGGCGTGGCTGAAGCGAGTGATTGCTGACCTGCGCTGAACACCTGTTGCCAAGGTAGGACGTTGAACAAGCTGAAGGCTTTTGCGCGCACGGAAAAAGAACAATGTTGGCAGGCGGAATGCGGCACCGAACTCCTGGCGCTGGGTGAAATCACGAAGTAGGAGATCAGAAGATGATGAGCTGTTTTCGCAACTGTGGCGCGGGCACGGGCTGGCCGCCTGCACGACAGAACTATCGTGTATCTGTTTGACCGCTAACAGGCCCGGCTGGGACGAACAGGAGGTCTGTCCTCTACTCGCGGTCAAAGTTTCAGATAACGATACGGTTCCGGTCGTTGCCGTTATTGACGCTTACCTTGGCGGCAGGCGGCTGCTTCGTCGCGCATCTGGTTAA
>VOFB01002154.1_pt1 | contig 27585 bp, 54 predicted proteins | sample 5384141 | NCBI WGS metagenome assembly VOFB01 (sample SAMN12384721, study PRJNA508395) | human gut metagenome | isolation source: healthy gut A | host: Homo sapiens | reverse complement strand
TCCACGATCTTCCTGCCATATTGCCCATGCCCGACGCCGATCACCGGTGCGCTCTGCCCGCCATACTGAGAGCCACAGATTTCGCCGGGGGCTCTGTTCGCTAGATTTTGACATTTATGCTCCTCTTCAGCCAGGTGGGGGAACACATCGGTGATGGCCAGAGGCTTCTCCTCCTTGATCACCCGGATGCCTTCCCATCCAGGCCATGGCTCTTCAGAATCTCCTGCATATCCTGGGCGATCACTTCGCCGTGACGGGACATGGTCTCCGGCCCATAGACCTGAAAGGTCCACCTTGACTGTCGATCGCTCCCAGGGCCATCTCCGCTAAAGCCCAAGTTCTGGATATCCATCTGAAGAGGAACTGGATTTCTCCCTCCTGATTTTTTCCGGCTTCCGATCCTTTCTCTTCATCCTTGGGCATCTGGTCCACCTAAAACTCCCCATAGACAGCTTCTGTCCCATTCCATGGGCAAAAGCCCATGGCGCAGGGGCATATACACGCTCGTTGATCAGAATGGCCCGGATGATTTCCTGGAAGGCCTCCTTGAACCACGCTGCATTCCGCCCCGCAGGGCGTACTGGCCAGACTGGCCAGGCGATCGGAGAACACATCCTGCCGAGAGGCCTGGGTAAAGGGATTTTCCGCTTCAGCAGGGACGCATCGTCCAGCCGGTTGAAGCCCTCCAGCACATCCCCATAAACGCCCATGGTGAATGCAGAAAGCAGGCTCTCTTCCTCCTCCCTCTGCTTTTCATACCGGGTGATGTTGAGGACCAGCAAATTGGGCAAAGAGGAAATCTGGCCTGTCCCAAATCGGGGTACGCCCACATAGCCTCCTTCAGGTAGGCACACTTCCCCTGAAGCCGCCTGGTACCCGCTTTTCCAGGCTGCCTTTCAGCTGGCCGTCATGCCAGCTTTGGGCAGAGATAATCGGGAAGTCGCCAGGATTCATCATGGCAACTACGGCTTGGTGAAGCAAAAAATCGCTGTACTGCTGAGAAAAGCCTGCGATATCCTGCCGCACCCTTCGCTGGGGATGGTCTGATATGCCTGGCGCAAAGAAAGAGAGCAACGGGCCGGAAAAACCGGTTGCCCGATTCCATTTGGGTGAGAAAAACTGTCGGAAGCTCTCTCCGTCCATGCGGAACAGCTTGAGAAATTCAGATATTTCCTCTACCTTCACCTGAAGGCCAGGCGTCATCGCCAGTCCCCGCGGCCAAGTGACCGCCTTGCTCCCAGATCGGGAGCTCGCAGATGCAAAAAGACCTGAGATTGAGTCATACCGCAGGGCCGGGACTGCGACGCATCATCGGCGCCGCTTTGGTCGGTCCTGGCATCCGGCGGGCCCACTCAGGTAGGGTGGGAATATTTTGGATCTGTGTATCGTTGGAGCTTGACGGGTGGGTACGGTCCGGTTGTTGTTTGGCCCGTCATAATTGGGTACCGGATTTGTGACCCCCATCAAATTCGCCATAATCTATCACCTTTTCTTTGGGGCGCGCCCCAAGCCGTCTGCAATTTTCAGGATGGAAATGACACTTTCTATCTGTATGCTCTTAAATCTTTGAAAATCCTGCCAGATAAAAAATCAGAAGTAATATGAAAAAAGGAAGGGTTCACATATGAGTACAGGGCAACGACAGCATCTTGATGCATACCTTTTGAAACCAACGGCCTTCTGGAGCAGCTGGCTCAGCAAGACACCTTCTCTGCATCCATCTTCCGCATCATGCACACCATCATGGTTCTTCGGCCATGATGGAATACAATTCCCTCATGACCATTGCGCATCGGGCGGAGGATCTTTCGCCATTATCCGGGAAAAGTCCATCGACATTGTACCGGAATCGCTCCGTCCGAATCTGTTCGATCTTCTTTTCAGACCATCGACTTCTTCCGTCAGGAGATCGACCACATTGAAAACGGGCAGTCCCTTTACAGATGATATCGACACCCTTTACAAAAAATTAATAGCTTTATCGCACAAATTCGCGGGGGGGATAAGGCCCAGGCCGATGCATCGTCGGTCGCACCTTCCGCTTCCGGCGCCTTCCCTATGGGCTCCAGATCTTTTTGACGAAGGCTGCATGGAAAACCTGCGGGCCTTCATGCTGGTGACCTCCATCAAGGACATCTGCGCCGAAGAGGAGTTTTCTTATTATCCCGCCGATGTGGAGCATGATGCCTCCACTGCCGCCCAGATCATCGAATCCGGTTTCCGCCTGTCCTTTGCCAAGGCCAGCGACCGGGCCAATGCCATCCATGTGGTCACCGATATGCGCTTTGTGCGCACCTATCAGGTGATCGATGAGTCCCCGGAAAAAGGCCGAGCCTCAGCCGGCCCCGGAAACCGGCCCCCAGCCGGAAGCCGCCGTGCAAAGCGCGCCCCGGCTCAGCCGAAACCCCAGCCGAAGCCTGTCAAGGCCACTTTCCCGGCCCCGGCCCCTGCGGCCCCTCCCGCTTCAAAAGCAGAAAACACCGTCCACCACAAAGAGAGCCTGATCAGCGTCAACCTGAGCAGGCTGGACCACCTGGCCGCTGTGGTGGGAGAAATCGTCACCGAATCCATGGTCACCGCTTCCCTGATCTGAAAGGGACTGAAGCTGGACGCCCTTCACCAAATCGCCCCAGGCAGCAAGCTCACCGACGAGTTTGCAGGATGTGTCCCATGTCTCTGCGGATGGTGTCGGTGTCGGGCACTTTCCAGAAGATGCACCGTATTGTGCGGGATGTGCAAAAAGCTGAACAAACAGGCCCGCTCTTTTACCCTGATCGGCGAAGACACCGAAGTGGATAAAACCATCGTGGACAGCATCGGCGATCCCATCATGCACATTGTGCGCAACTCCATGGACCACGGTATCGAAAACACGCCCAAGAGCGGATCGACGCCGGCAAAGACCCGGTGGGACAGATCATTCTGTCGCCCGTCACACCGCGCCGAGGTCATCATCGAGGTCCAGGACGACGGCCAGGGGCGTCAACTACGACGCCGTTCTGAACAAGGCCATCCGCCAGGGCTGGCCGTTCGACGAGGACTATTCCCACAAGGACATCCTCAATTTCCTTCTGGCCCCGGGCTTCTCCACCAACACCGAAGTCACCGAGTATTCGGGACGCGGCGTAGGCATGGATGTGGTGAAGCAAGAACGTGGAAAAGATGTGGGCGGCACCATCTCCATCGACAGTAAGGCCGGTCAGGGCACCACCTTCACCCTGAAGATCCCGCTGACCCTGGCAATCATGGACGGCATGGAGGTCTCGGTGGGCACCGTCTTCACCATCCCCATCCACAACATCCGCCAGTCCTTCAAGATCCAGCCCAGCGAGCTGATCCAGGATACGCCTCCGGCGGTGAGTTGTTCAAGCGCATGGGCCAGTTCTATCCGGTGGTGCCTATGCGGATCTGTATCAGATTCCCACTGAAGGCCGTGAAAATGTGGAAGACGGCATCCTCATCTGGCTGGAGTCGGGAGAGCATTCCCTGTTGTCTGTTCGTCGATGAACTGTTGGGCGAACAGCAGGTAGTGGTCAAGCCGCTGCCCAGCTATCTCAACAGTTTCAACATCAAGAGCCATGGCATCGCTGGATGCACCATTTTGGGTGACGGCAACATCAGCATCATCCTGGATGTGGGCAATTTGTATACCCCATTCAGTAAGGCACAGGAGGCACAGGACAATGGACGAATATGAAATCTTCTCCTCAAACGCGACTTCGAGACATCGGATGCCGCCGCCCTTCAGACCAATCAAAAAATATCTGCTTTTCCAATCGGGAGGGCTTTTGTTCGGCGTAGTCGCCGATTATGTGGTGGAGATCATCTACAAACCACACTGTCACCACCTTCCCCTGGTACCCGATTATGTCAAGGGCATTATCAACCTGCGGGGACAAATCATTTCCCATCGTGGACATCCGGAACCTGCTGGACCAGCCTGCTGACCGTGCCGATTGCATCATCATTCTGAACATCGACGAAGTGATGGTGGGCATTCTGGTGGACACCGTCCAGCGCATGATCGATCTGGACCAGCAGAAAATCCTGCCCTCCCTCCTCAGAATGTCGCAAGCTGGTATTGGGTATGTGCTCTCTCTCCGATGGCCAGACCATGCTGGCCTTTGACTGCCCTTCCAAAATGATCTCCAGGGTCATCCTACTAATCTAAGTCGATAGAAAAGGCCGTGGATCGTTTTGGATATTCTCCATGATATTCTATTTCCGACAGAGACTTCCACCGGCTGGTGGATTTCATTCAAAAAACATTACGGCATTGATCTGAGCAAAGAAAAAGACGCTGATCACCAGCCGTCTGTCCCATTCACTGCACCAGCGAGGCTAGCTTCCGAAATGGCGCCCTTTCTGGAGCATCTGTTTTCCACCAAGGACCCGGATGATCTGGAACTGATTCTCAACAAACTGACCACCAACTACACCTATTTCCTTCGGGAAAACGATCATTTCACCTATTTCCAAAAAAAAATACTGCCCTATCTGGAACGAAAAACACAAGCAGGACAAAGTGCTTTCCATCTGGAGCGCCAGTTGTTCCAGTGGTGAGAGCCTTACACCCTTTCCCACCCATCTATCTCAAGAATTTTCGGCTCCCAGGCATCCCAGTGGGATACCCGCATTCTGGCCACCGATATTTCCCGGCAAGCGTTCTCTCCAAGGCCAAACAGGGCCTTTACCAGATGCCCGCCGACATGTCCCGATGCTGGGTACGCCGGTACTTTACAAAGACCGGGCTTCGGACGTTGTATCAGGTGGCTCCCCCATTCTGGCAACAATGTGATTTTCCGTCCTTTCAATTTGATGGACCCCATCCATTTCCCGCATTAAATTTGATGTGATTTTCTGCCGGAATGTAATGATTTATTTTGACCAAAACCCACCCGGGATGCTTTTGGTGCGCCGGTTCTGGGAAGCCATGCGTCCGGGCCCCACCTCTTATTTCTTCATCAGCCACTCCGGAATCCCTGGGCCAAACCCGCTGTTCCGCCTGGTAGCCCCCTCCATTTATCAAAAAGTAGCGGTTCCCGGAAAGTAGCGGTTCCCGCTAGAATAAAGAAAGGATCTTTTTTATGTTGTCCCAGCAAAAACCCATCCGCGTTTTGGTAGTGGATGATTCGCTGGTCGCCCGCAATATGATCACCAAAGGCCTGAAAGCTATCCCCCGTATCCAGGTGGTGGGGACCGCCATCAACGCCGTGGACGCCCAAACAAAATTGCTCAACTGACCCCTGATGTGGTGACCATGGATGTGGAAATGCCGGGGATGAACAGGATTGATTTCCTGAAAAGTTTTCTCCCCATCATCCCATCCCGGTGATTCTGGTCTCCTCATTGAACCTGCGGGTGTTTGATGCTCTGGCCGTGGGCGCGGTGGACTTCGTCCGCAAAGCCCGGCACCGGAAAGTCAACATTCTTCCTTCCTTCGCTCTCTTTATAGCAAGATTCTGGTGGCTTCCTGTGCCAAATCCGCCAGGAAACGCTCCGCCGACCCGCTCCGTCTTCTGCGGCGGCCGCTCCTCAGGGTGGCCAGCAGCGGCCTTTCTCCCCATGTGCTGGACAATGTGATCATCGGCCTGGGCGCTTCTACCGGCGGCACCGAAGCCACTTTGGAAGTGATGAAACGGCTCCCAGCCGATACCCTGGGTATGGTAATCGTGCGGCATATGCCTGTGGGCTTTACCAAGATGTATGCTGACCGGCTCAACCGTCTGTGCCAGATGGAAGTGCGAGAGGCGGTAAACGGCGATGAAATTCATCGCGGCCTGGCTCTCATTGCCCCGGCTGATTATCAGGCCCGGGTGGTGCGCATGCATGCGGCCAGTACACTCTGGCCTGCCAGAGCGGCGAAAAGGTCAGCGGCCACCGGCCTTCGGTGGATGTGCTCTTCTCCTCCATGGCCTGGTGTCAAATGCCCCATGGTGGGCATCATCATGACCGGCATGGGCCGGGATGGCGCCACAGGGCTTTGCAAATGCGCCAGGCAGGGGCTTACACCATCGGTCAAGATCAGGATTCCTGCGTGGTTTACGGTATGCCTGCCGTGGCCAAAGAGATCGGGGCCGTCACCGTCAGGCCTCCTGCGAAAACATCGCCAGCGTGCTGATGACCCATCTGAAAACCTTGAAATAGTTGCAATATTGATACCCCCCTTTGCGCATACAGAATGCACAAAGGGGGGTATTCTTACTGTGATATTTCTCCCTTTTTCCCCAAAGGAAATATTTCATCCATCACAACAGTTATTTTTGACACCGGTCTGCAATACAGGAAAATTGCGTATAATAGTTGATTTGTTATCTGGATCCGTTTGGACGATACCTGACCCATCTGATTCCTCACTTTTTAAAAAGAAGGCCGGTTCCGAAGAACCGGCCTTTTCCATTCGATTTGAATGTTTACGGATTGGCTTACTGCGGCGGCTGCGGCACACCCTGGGGAACCTGATTGGCCTGAGCCAGCATAGCCTGGGCGGACTGGATGAGGATGTTGTTCTTGGTGTAGGCCATCATCTCGTCGGCAACGTCGGTGTCGCGGATGGTGGACTCGGCGTCCTGGATGTTCTCGGTCATGACGCTGAGGTTGTTCTGGGTGTGCTCCAGACGGTTCTGAACGGCACCCAGATCACCGCGGGTGGAGGAGACACGGTGTTGATAGCATCCTTGATCTTGTCGATGGCGGTAGCGGCGCCGCTCTGGGTGGAGATGTCCACATCGCTGATACCCAGATTCTTGGTGTGCATATCCTTCACATCCACGGACAGCTTGTTGTAGTCCTTAGCGGTGTCGCCGATCTGCAGGGTCAGACCACTGCCCGTCTCCAGCTTGATATTCTTTTGTCCTGCACTTCCCCCATTTGCCGTCCTTTTGCCTTGGAGCCTTCCATTGGTGGTAATAGTGACGGTCATGCCTTCAGTCCGCATTCTCAGCCTTTGCGGTATTCTTTAGCGACCTTCGCCAAAAAGGGCGTAGGTGCCGCCTTCTTTAGCCACATCTACATCGGTGCCGCCTTCCTTCAGTTGCCGGGTAATGCCGTCCAGGAGCACCACCTGTCGGCTGGTAACCTTCAGCTTACCAGCGAAGAGTCAGACAAAATTGAAAAAGCAGTTTCTTCCTGAGTAAGGCCAGTCAGCTTGCCGCCGGTGACCTCGATGTTTTTGATGCCATTGGCCTTATAGTCAATGTTGTTAGCAAACGCCCGGAGGTGCCGGACAGAGATCCGTCCAGCAGGGCTTTGCCGTTGAAGTTGGAGCTGTCGGCGGCTGCGGTCGATCTCGCTCTGGAGGGCCTTGACTTCCTTCTGCAGGTTCAGGCGGTCCACATCGTTGTCATAGGTGCCGTTAGCGGACTGGGTAGCCAGGTAGTCCATGCGGTTGAGCATGTGGACTTCCTGCAAAGCGCCCTCAGCGGTATTCACCAGGAAACGCCGTCCTTGACATTCTTGGAAGCGGGCCTTCAGACCAGTGATCTGTGCGCGCATCTTCTCGGAAATCGCAAGGCCTGCCGCGTCGTCGCCCGCGCGGTTGATCTTGTAGCCAGAGGACAGCTTTTCCAGATTCTTGCTCACGGCGGAGGTGTTGTTGTTATAGTTGCGATAGGAGTTCATCGCCATGATGTTGTGTTGAATGCGCATAAAAAATCTTCCTCCTGAAAATTTAACGAAGCAAGCTCCATCTTGCTCCTTAGGTATTCTTCCGTCCCTTCCGCAGGCCTGAACAGAAGGGACGGCCGAAACCTTACACTACTTATATCGCACCTGTTTTTCAAAAGATAACGGCTTTTTTGAAAAATTTTTTCCATTACGCATAGGTGTCGATATATTTACCCCATAGGCAGGTCGCCTCCGGCGAAAGATCTCCAACAGCTGCTGTACTGCCGCTTCCTGGGAATCCATGGCCTTCTTGGTGACGGCTGGAATAATCCACCGAAAGCTTGGCCGCCGAAAGGGACATGGCTGTGGCGGCACCTGTTCATCATATCCACAAAAAACACCTCCTTTCGGTGTTTTTCCATTCTTATTCCGGCTTCTCCGCGTGAGCCTCCTTGGCTCCACCCAGAGAAAAGATCGATTCAAGCCGCTCCACCGTTTGAAGCGAGGCCACATCCTCTGCAGAATCCCGGTTGGCATTGGCGGCCTCGCAACTCACTGCGCAGAATCAATACATCCCGCGGGGCGTCGATGCCAATGCTCACCGTTCCGCTGGGGTCTACCCCCAAAATGGTGATATTCACCGAATCGCCCACCGCAAAGCCATCGCCCGCTTTTCTCCGTAAAACCAGCATTATTCCGCACCCCCATTGGGAAAGCTCCCCAAACGGTGGCGCATGGTATAATCGCTCTGCTCCATCACCTGTACGGCCCGGCGGCTTTGATCGTTGATGACCACCGGACACTTCATATTGACTGTGCTCTCACTCACCGGCTCCCCACGACGCAGAGCACATAATAACAAAAGCTCCTGACTGGTCTCCACTTCCATGAGTTTCAGCTCTTCCGGAGTAAGCACCGGCGCATAAGTGGGATCAAAGAAAAGGGGTTCATGGCGATAAAGGCCAGGGGCAGGGGTCTTCAGGCTCTGAAAGCAAAAAGATTCCCTTGGCTTCCCGCAAAGGGCGGCATCAAAAAGTCCTTTTCCTCCTCAAAGCCAAAAAGCCCGCTGGGAAAAAGAAATGACCTCTTCCTGCTCATACTCCACAGGGCCGAAGTATTTCGTCTCGGTCTTCACGGAATCCACTCCTTACGCTTTCACATCCATCGGTTCATAGTCCGGATCGGAAGAGGGCGGCACATACAAAGGCCCACCCACATATTTGATCACCACATCGGGCCGCTGAGTCATGGTGAATTCAATATCACCAGGCACAAAGGTGAAGTTCATCTTCTCCATCCGCCAATCGAAATTGAGCTTATCCATCTCATAGGATATTCATCTCCCCGCCGTCCCAGGAAATATCCGGGGCCGCCGAAGGCAAAAACTGTACATTCAGCTGAACCGGCTGCGCAAAAGTAGCTTGACGGGCCAGCTCTGGGATGTTTCGCTCTCCCCGATCTTGGCTTCCATCATCATCCGCCCTCCCGGGCCAAATACCAGTGGCCTGATAGGCCGCCTGCATTCCCTTTGCGCACCCTGCTGGATGTTCTGGGCCGTTGTAGGCATCACCGAGTCATGAGCCTCAAAGGTGTCGATATTCACCCGAATGGGTTGGTCGCGGATCTGCAATCCACCCTTATCCCGGGATACCTCCATCTGGGCTGTGCCTCGGGCATATTCCAGCATGGCATCGGTCACTTTCATCTGAATCTCAATAGGTATTGTTTGAATTTCTATCAACGGATACATCTAAACCGCTCCTTCCCCTGCATCCGCAGTCATTTACAAACCCCTGGGCTCTTCTTTTTATTTCATATAATCCATCAGCGACTGAGGAATCACATTGACTCCCACCTGCAAAAGCGGCGCTGTAACACAGCTGGGCCCAGGACAGGGCCATTACCGCATCAGCCGGCTCCACATTCTCCAGGCTCTGCCGCTCGGTGTTGAGCAGAATCAAAGGTGTTTTCAGTGTGGTTCCGTTGGCTTCCAGGGAAGTGGTCTTGGCCATCAGCTCCGAATGGGCATCGCTCATGCACTCATGGGCATCGTTGAATTTATTGATCAGGCGGTTGGCCTCTTCTTCGTAACCCCTTCCAGGGATCCCCCTTGTTCTCCGGATCATAGCTTTCGAATACCTCGGGCCATGCCTTGCCGGCATGATGGAAAAAGCCAGATTCTTAGGGTCTCCGTCCTTATCCACTCCATATCCCAGCACTTTGATGCCGGAAATGGAGGCGTCAAAACAGTGGACTTCACGACCTTCCCATCGGCATCAACTGGAAACCCAGTCCGATGTCCACATAAAGAGGATCCTCCTTGGCCCACATATCCAGCACTTCCTGATTGGTCATTTCATGACCATCTTTCGCTTTGATGGGATTGCCATCTTTATCGTGGTAGACCTTATCCAGTTCTGCATCCACTTTGACGCCCCAGATAGGTCACATGGCCATTCTCAATGGCAAAAGGCGCCTCCCTGGTTGTCCGAACCGGCAAAAGATAAAGTCCTGATCATAACGGCCGTTCAGGCTCTGGATAATGCTTTCTGCACCGGCGCAGAATCTGAGCCTGGGTGTCCAGATTATCCAGGTTGGTGCCGTTCAGCCCTTCCATGGCCGGTACTTTACCCAGTTCATGGGTCAGGTCGTTAATGACGCCATCCATAATGCTCCAGGCCGTCTCAAATTTGCTGGTCACCGTCTTGTTGTTGTCATACTGGGCCCGGGTGGCATTGAGCGAACTGTGGATCTTGAACGCCCGGGTAGCTCCTGCAGGATTTTCTGCATAAGTGCTGAAGCTGCGCTGGGTCATGACCTGGGTCATGGCCTTGTTCAGCTGATTGGTGGTGGTCATCAAATTATAACGGTAATTGAAGAGCGTACCGTTTGTGGTAATGCGTGTCATGGTGCGTTTCCTCCCTTTCTCCCATTACATGGCCAGCAGGGAATCCAGTGCCTCGTCCAATGTTGTCATCAGGCGGCAGGCCGCTGTATAAAGCTTTCTGGTAGACCATGAGGTTTGCAGGCTTCGTCATTGAGATCCACGCCGGACAGGCTGTCCCGATCGGTATAGATCCTCATTGGCGGTGACGATTGCATAGTTGTTATACACGAGCTGGTGCTCATCTGATCCTCCGCCAAAGTGGACTGGATGTGCAGCGACATATCTTCTAAAAAGTGCCTTCATAAGGAGAGCCTACCGCATCGCCCACCAAAGTTTTGGGGTCAAATTTCACTGTCTTTTCAAACAAGGACAGGAAGGCTGACCAGATTGCTGGTATCACCGCTGGAAGCACCAGATCCTGGGAGGGATGGAAACGAACCCTCACACCAGCCCTTGGACACCGAAATATTAATTGCAGTAATTCCCCATTGGCATCAGTGGTGTCATTGGTGTCGCCGCCAATGCTGAACAGATTGCCCTCTCCAGGATTTGTTCATTTTTCACATTGTTCAGCGTGTTCATCTCTGCGGCCAATTCCGGGCCAGGCTTGTCCAGCGCATGACGGTATTAGGGGGATACCACGCTTGACAAAGCGGCATTTTGTCCACCTTTTCCACTGTGGCCTTGGTGGTATATTCTCCGCTTTCTGAGCATCTCCGCCGGGCCTGCAAAGAACCGTACAGGTCATTATCCCCCAACTTCACAGGGTCCGTGTCCTTTATCGTTCTTCTTCTTCCCATCGGCATCCCAGGCATACAGCTGAATATTGTAATTATCATCATCGAAGCCGACCGATCTTGGCCGCATATTTTCCATCGATCCAGTGTATTCTGTTCCCGGTGCCCAAAGGTCACAGTGAGTTTCTCCCACCATAAATCCGGCACCCAAGATCTTCCATGGTGTATTTCACATCGATGTCCATATACTGGCTCGCTCATCCAGCAACATATTCAGGGAATCCCGCAGTTCCAAGGCATCATCGCCCCGGATATCGGCATCCCGGATAGATGTATTCAGATTCTGGATGTTCTTCAGGATATCATTGACCTTCTGGATATCCTGATCCAGATAGGTCACATAGGTACCCTGAGATTTTCCAGCTTCTTCGCGGTGCTGTTCAGGTATTATGTACACAGGGCCAGAAGCCGACTTTCACGAATCAGGCTGTCATATCCCTGGATGCCGTTGGTCACCGCTTTGCTGATCAGATCCCCTGCAGATCGTTGAAGCTGGCTGAGGATGACGCCGTCGTCCTGCTCCCCCGTCGCCTTTGCCCACTTCGTCCAGAATGGAGGCCAGAGCGCCCAGTCCTTTTCAATTTGCCGCCGCAGGCGCCCAGATCGGCATGAGCCTCCCGGTAGATCAGATCCAACCCCGGATCCCGCTTGCTGACTTGGCTCCGGTGGTCAAAACGCCCTGTCCCACCCGGTCATGTTCTGATTGAAATATTTATCCGACAATACTGGAGATCAAGCTGACCTGATCCAGCCGCTGACGGGTGTAGCCGGGTGTGCTGATGTTGGTGATATTGTTGCCGTCACATCGAGACCCTTCTGGGCCGCATCCCCCCAGACAGGCTACGCCAACGAGCCGAATGTACTGCTCATGCTTGTTTCCTCCTCATGCCCTAAAAATCGGTGCGCAAGCCCTTGGGCGGCACGCCCGGGGCAGTGTGATATCCTTCTTCCACTTGGGGATCAATCCCTGCTTTTCCAGTCTGCTTGTTCACCCGGCGCAGGTCTCCTTCCACCACGGTACGGGCGGCCTGCTGGGCACTGCGGGAGCGCTCCCACAGCCGAAGCAGCTGTTCTACCTTCTGCTGGGCCAGGACCCGTTCTTCCAGCGGCAGAACTTCCGGCACCTTGCTCAAAGGCGCTTTTTCCAGTCCCAGCTTCCGGCTGAGACTTTCCCGTTTCTGCTCCAGGCCCCGTAATGCCAGAGAGGCCGCTTGCTCCTGCTTCATGCAGTCGTTGAGCACTTCCAGATCGTGATCCCGCACAGCCTGGATTTTCTTGTCTGTACCCAACTGCTCCAATTCCTCCAGCTGATGCGCCAGGGTTGTCTAGCATGGAAAAAACTCAAAAGAATATTCAGAGGTCATATTAGTCCTCCTGGTCATATATCATCAGCATTCTGGCGGCAATCTCTGTGGCCGAAGGCTGATAAGTTCCATCCCGAATCTGCTTCGCAGGCTTTCACAACTTTGGTTTGCATGAGGCCTGTTTGGACAGGCCGCTCACCATTCCCTGAACCTTCTGCTCGTTGGCTGAACCGAGCGCTGAAACTGGATCATAATGTTGGCGTTCCGCAATATTTTTATTTTGACCGGCTCCTGTGAGCGGAGTATGGCCCGTGTGTCCGAAAGGGGAACACCCCAGTGGGTTTAATGGCAGAAAACATCTGGCATCCTCCTTTGGTGCGTGGTAAAAACATTTGGGGAAGATCCCTTCCAGTTCCGCCGCTTTAAAACCGGCGTTTGCAAGAAAAATGCTTTTCTGTTATCTCTGCTATTTATGTTATCGTCCCACTTTTGAAAAATTAAAGTCATCATGGAAAAAGGCCTAAATTTTTCGTCAATAATACTTTCCTTTTCAAATTTCTGCCGAGTGCAATAACCCTTTGTGCGGCTCTATGTCAGGTATAAGATGAGTGTAGAGGTTTATATCCTGCACGAGATCCCGCCTATGGAAGCTATGCTTCTAATCTTAAAACAGGAGAAGAGATTAATGCGTCTGAGTAACGCAGGATCTGCTTACCGGCAATCTCTGATTGACACTGGGCACAAAGCGGCTTTTACGCCGCCATCAACGATCTGCTGGACGCCTGCTCTCAGGGTAAAGGCCGGGAAGAAACTGGTGGACACCGCCAAATTTCTCACTAATTATGCGAACAAGCATTTCAACGATGAGGAAAGAAGCTTCCAGGTGGCGGCAACTATCTGGGTATCCATCTCACAAAACATTCCACGATTGAGCTATCGCAGCCGGCTCTCCGATGCCGCAGCGACTTCTGACCGCAGGTCCTGTGCGCGCTCTGGGCCAGCTGAATCAGATGGCCGCCGTTCTGAATCTCCCACATCCGCACGGAAGACCGGAAACGGCCAAGCATCTGAAAGGTTGATTTTTCCTTTCTATTATAAACAGATATAAACAGGGAAAAACTGTTCCGATACGGTTTTGATAAAGTCATATCATTTACAAAGGAGACTCCATATGTTTCACAAAATGAAACTCAAGCCCCTACTTGCTCTCCGCGTTTGGTGTCATGATCCTGCTGGCCGGCATCATCACGGCCCTGGGCATCATCGGCCTCGTCAGCGTCAGCAAGAATACCGATGCCTTGGTCAACCAGGGTTCTGAGTGCAGAAGACGCCGTGAAAACCTGCCGTATCAAGCCAATATCGCCGCAAGAGATCTGCGGGAAATCTTTGCTGACCGACGACACTGCCAAAATTGCTGATCTGAAAAAAAGAAGAAATCAATTCCAGCCTGGACTCCATCACTGAGCAGATCGCTGTTTCCAAAAAAGCCCACGCACATCCGCTGGCCTGGCCGATCAGTATGAGTCCGCCTTTGACGATTGGTTCCCCAGGTTGCTTCTAAAGTGATGGATGAAGTGGATCAAGGGCGACACAGAAGCTGCTCGCCAGATCATTCTCAATGAAGTGCACCCTGCTTTGAAGAACTGGTTTCTGTGGTCCGGAACATTGACAGCACCATTGCCACTCAGCGGCAAGGGCCGAAGCCCATACCATGACAATCTCACGGTTTTCTTCTTTGCCACACTGGCCGTGTTTGTTTGTTGCTTTGGCCCTGGCTCTGTGCATCGCCTTCCACACACCACAAAACTGCTGACCAAGACCGTGGAAGGCCAAGGATGCTGTTTCTGAGCTGTCCATGGCAATCTGAAGCCCTTATGGATTACAGAAGGTGCCAACAGATTCGGCGAACTGGCCGAGAAGATGAACTTCTCCTTCAAGGGCTGAGCAGACATGTGGATGCCATCGACTACGGCATGGGCAGGTTTCCAAACAATTTTACCTGCACTTGCCCTTTCAGTTTATCGGCGATTTCGCCCATTCAGCAGTCCATTGAGCACTTCCAGGAAAGATGCAATGTTCTGGAAAAACTGGCAGATGCTCCTCTTCCCCAGGTCAGCGCTGGCGCCGATCAGGTAGCCGACGGGGCCCAGAGCTCTGGCTCCAGGGCGCCACCAGGCAGGCCAGCGGCGTGGAACAACTGTCTGCCTCCATCACCGATGTTTCCCACCGTATCCCACCGACACCGCCGACTTCCCAGAAGGCCAATAAGCTGGGCAAAAGCCGGAGGAAACCGTGTCCCGGGGCAGGAAGAGATGTCCCATCTGCTGGCTTCCATCCAGGATATCGCCGAGGCCTCAACAACATCCAGAGCATCATCAAGGTCGTGACAACATCGCCTTCCAGACCAACATTCTGGCTCTAAACGCCGCTGTGGAAGCCGCTCGGGCTGGCAACGCCGGCAAAGGGCTTTGCTGGTGGCCGACGAGGTGCGCTTGCCTGGCTCAGAAATCCGCCAGGGGGCCGCTAAGGAAACCACTCAGCTGATCAAAAACTCTCCTGGACATGTGTCCCGCGGTGAAGAGAGATTGCCCGTCGCACCGATCTTTGCCTTCAACGATGTAACCACCAGCGCTCAGGATATCCTGGACATGATCGAAAAAAGATCGCCCAGGCTTCCAACGAGCAGGCCGACTCCATCTCCCCAGATTTCGGTGGGCATCGACCAGATCTCAGCGTGGTGCAGACCAACTCCGCCACCTCGGAAGAAAGTGCCGCCAGCGAGCTGTCAGTCAGGCCGGTGTGATGAAAGAACCTGCTGGATCGGTTCCAGCTGAAGGCCGATAAACCCGCTTCCGGTTCTAACCTGCTGCCAGCGCCGACTGATCAATTCTCCTCGAGTTTCCCTTCTGGCACAGGTTTTACCCACTATCTGTCCGATAAGTATTAAGAGAAAACAAACTGCAAAAAGGACGGCGTTTGCCGTCCTTTTTTCAATGCTTATCACGTTGATGATCACATCTTCGGTTATGATGTTGCCCTTCTCATCCGATACCCGGATGGTTTCGCGCAAAAATCGTGGAAGTACTGACTTTCCCGCAAGCAAAGCCCCCTTCAGGTCACTTCCTGCCTTCTTGTTTCCCCGGTGAGAGAATTCCACTTCCACCTGGCTGATCGGTTGTCTCGGCATACCATAGACCACAAGCTCATATTCTTCTCCGCCCCCAACTGCGCCAGCTGTACAAAACCATTTTTACTCCATCAAAGGGCCGGCACAGCCCTCGGCCATCCAGAAAGGTCCCCAGCGCTGCAATACCACCAGAGCGGTATTCTCCTTCCCAGGCAAGCGCCCGATATTCCTGCTGGCCTTCTTCCTGACAGAGCACCTGTCCTGGCCCCAGTGATATTGCCTCTGAAAAGCTCTGCGCCCCCCCAGGGTGTCACACGGGGCCAGAAGGCTGCGGCTTTGCACCACAAAGAACAGCAGAAATACAAAGCGCCGCAAAAGCTTTTCCCTTCTGAGACGAGTTTCCGTTCATGCCCACCTCCAGACGATAGGAACGGCCACTCCGGACATAGAGCAGCTGAAAATCTTCTTCCTCAGTGGGGTATTCCGGCACCTGGATATAGCCGAGGCCAACGGGCTATTTTGCCCGCTCACCCGTCGCATAGGGTAAATTTCCTGGCTATCGGCGACCTTTGGCCACCGAACTTGCTCCGGTGAACCGGAAGGTGCATTTCATAAAAACACATACAGAATCCCTTCCTCGGTGCAAAGGGCCTTGTATAGCGCAGATAGGTGCTGTCCACCCAAACCCCTTCCCCAGATCCTGCTCCCAGGCCAGAGGCACATCCTCCAGCTTATACCCAGGCATCCATTGCTGGTATTGGGATATACTCTTCATAACAGGCGGCGCCCAATGCCAGCAGAGCCGGAATGAGCAAGAGGGCCGCAAAAAGATTGACCACCAGAAGCCCATAGCCCAGCAAAGGGACTGTGCTCCCAGTTAAAGCAATTTCCCTACCCCTTCCGGCTCTCCCAGGTCCAACAAGGCCCTTTCCCTGGCACTGTTCTTCTTCCAGGCCCCTCTTTCCTGGTAAAAACTCCACACCGTCCTCAAATGGCCTCCCGCCCTTGGCGATGGCTTGCCGGTCCGGCCGGTAATGAACTCTGTGCGAAGCACCAGCCACTTTTCAAAAGGCTCCTGTTTCACACAAGCCACCTCCCATCACCTGGCGCACCGCTCCGGCAATTCCTCAGAACCGCTTCTTTTTCCTCCACCAGCCGCCGCGAAATTCCGGGGTGATCCGGTAATATTTCCGCATTCGCCCGGTGGGGCCTGCTTGCCATAGGATGTGATACCTTGTTCTCCAGCTTGTGCAGTACCGATAGAGTTCCCTTCCTGAAGAGAAACACCTTCTGGCTCCGCTCTTCCAGCTGCCTGATAATCTGAGTACCATATATTGGTCTTCTTTCTCCAAAAGAGAAAGCACCAAAAGAGAAGCGCCGCTCGCCAAATATCCCTTGTTCACCGTCATATTCCCACCTCCTATGCCTAGAGATTCTATGCTTTTATTATACTTAGAACTTCCAGGTATGTCAACAAGAAAAAGCCCTGCCGCGAAAAGCGGCAGGGCACAATGCTTTATTTTCCCTTTTGGAGAACTTTCCAGATAGAGAGCCCGGATGGCTTCTTCCATATATTCTTCTCCCACGCCCACCCAGGTGCTGATCTCGCTGATGCCTTGATGGATCATGGCCACCGGAATATTCCGGCTCTGCAAGGTCTGGAAAATCCGGCTGAGGGTCCGGTGGTTATGAGGCACGCCGTAGCCCACCAGCACAATACAGGCAAAGCCGGTGTGTGTACCTCCGGCGGCTGGACCGCGCCCAGAACGGCGGCTCTGGCGGCGAATTCTTCTTCCTCGTGCTCATATTCCCGCTGTCCACCAAAAGCTGATATGGGCGCCACTGACAGCCAGAGCCTGGGGGTCCATACCACCATGGGCCCGGGCGGCCCCGAGGATCTTTCTGGGCAAACGCGCTCCCTGCTGGGGGTCCTCCCCCTCCAGCGGCCCCAGACTATACCCCTTCCGGCGGCAATGCCGGCAAAAATGGAGAAGTTCTCCTGCTTCACCGCTGTGCTGGTGATCATGGTACCAGGATGATCCGGGCGGTTGGTATTGCGGATATTGGTGGCGATTCCGCCCGGCTCACCGGGCTCACGCTCCTCATGAAGCACCGTGGCCCCGGCGCAACTGAGGGCATACATCATGATAGGTCAGGTGGCGGATGGGCTGGGGTCCTGAACGATCCGGGGATCGGCCATGAGGAAACCGGATACATCGGTCCAGTTTTCATAGACCTCCGCTCCACGGGCCTGGCCGCCAAGGCCCTGGTCACATCGCCGCCGCCCAGGAAAAGACCTTGATCTGTCCCTGGGGACCTCTGCCGTAAAATCCGGGCGGCACCACCGGCACCTGTTCCAGCAATTCCTGCTGCAAAAGAGAGTTGGTCTCCTCTTCATCCAGCTTGCCGTCGTCATCAAAAAACGATGGCCTGGGCCGCATCCAGGAAGGAAAACCCAGATATTCCGCCAGCGGCTGGCCGTTGACAAACTCTCCCCCGGCTGGCGCAGTAATCCGACCGGCTCCCCGGGCGATCTGCTCCCAGATCTGCTGGAAAATGCCGTCCAGATCCAATGCCAGACCCAGGTTTTCGGCGATCTCCCCCATATGCGCCCCGGATGACCTCAGCACCGGCTGGAAGGGGCTCCCCCCTTCTGCCGGGCCTTGTGGCACTGGTAAAACAGATCGGTGACCTTTTTCGTCCTGGGAAAGCGTTTGCCCGGGGCCGAGGGCACCACCACCCTGACGGCGGCTATCCGCCAAAGCGATATCCCGCACCCGGCGGAACTGGGCGGCGTCTGCCAGAGAACTGCCGCCGAATTTTGCCACGATCATCTGCTTCACCTCATAGGCGGCGCCGGTTTGGCCGCCGGGGGATTTTGTTTTGTTAAGACAGCCGGCCTTTGAAATCCTGGTATCCGAACCGGCGGATCACCTGGATCTTGCCGTCCTCTTTCCGCAGAGCGATAGAGGGCGAAGCAGATGCCGTTGAAGGTGTTGTTTTTACACCATGGAGTATATAGCCATATCCTCAAACACCAACTTGGTCCCCTTTTTCAAAGGATGGTCAAAGGAATAGTCGCCGATGATGTCCCCGGCCAGGCAGGTGCCGCCGCCAGCCGGTAGGTATAAGGCTTTTCTCCCGCCTCCCCGCTGTCCATCAAAGGGGGGCGATAGGGCATTGATTCACATCGGGCATATGGCAGGCCGCCGACGCATCCAGAATCAGATCCGGCATGCCGTTTTCCACGACATCCAGCACCTTTGTCACCAGGTAGCCTTGAAATTCAGGCGATGGCTTCTCCCGGGTCCAGATAGACCTGCAACATCGTATTTCTCCCGGAAGGCCCGGATGCAATCGATCAGGGCTTTCCGGTCATAATCCGCCGGGTGATATGGTGCCCGCCGCCGAAATTCACCCATTTCATCTGATGAAGAAATGCCCGAATTTCTCTTCTACCGCCTGCAAACGTCTCCACCAACGCGCATCGCTGTTTTGCTCGCACAAGTGTGGAAATGAAGCCCTTCGACGCCCTCCGGCTCTTCCGACTCAAAGTTCTTCCGGGTGACGCCCAGGCGGGAACACTGCGCGCAGGGATCATAGATGCCATGCCCTGGGTGAATGTTCCGGATTGATGCGGATGGAACAGCTTTTCCCCGCTTTCAACGCCCGCTCCCGGTATTTTTTCCAGCTGGGCAAAAGGAGTTAAAGAGATATGGTCGCACACCTGCAAAATCTCGGCCATCTCCTGCTCCACATAGGCGGGGCAAAAGATGTGGGTCTCCCCGCCCATCTCTTCTTTGCCCAGCTTTAGCCTCAAACAGGCCGCTGGCGGTGGTGCCGGCCAAATACTCCCCGATGAGGGGTAAACCTGAAAACATGGAAAACGCCTTCTGGGCCAGCAGGATATGGCAGCCGGCCTCCGCCGCCACCTGTCGGAGAATGGTCAGATTCTCCCGCAGGCGCTTTCATCCACCACATAACAGGGGTCTGTTCCCCCGCAAGGCCTTTTGTCCATTAGTCCACCAGCACCGGGTTAAAGTTCTCCACCCACGGCAGTCCCCATTTATTCAGCAGCATCCATAAACGGATCGGGATCGAGCTGTTCCATGTTCCAGACGCCGGGCTGCATCCACTTGCCGGTCACCATCATCATGGCGCCAATCATGGCGGGCACGCCGGTGGTGTAGGACTGATCGCCTGGCGCCCACTTCTTGATAGCACTCCTGATGATCGCAAACGTTGTAGATATAAAAGTCTTTTTCCTTGCCGTCCTTTTTGCCCTGGAAAGATACAGCCGATGTTGGTCTTTCCCCACAGTGCGAGGGCCCAGGCTGGCAGGATCGAGCAGAAGGCCTTCAAAAACTGGAGGCACAATCTCCTTCCCTTCGTATTCCACCGGCTCGATGGAGGTCATGCCCACGTTCTCCAGGCACTTCAGATGTGTCAGATAGCTCTGACCAAAGGTCATGAAAAACCGGATGCGCTTGATGCCGGGGATGTTCAGCCCCAGACTCCAGCTCCTCGTGTGCAACAGGTACATATCCTTTGGCCCACCTGGTCAAATCATACTCCCGCTTGATCTCCATGGGCTCGGTCTCCACCCAGTGGCCGTCCTCCCAATAGCTGCCCTTGGCGGATACCTCACGGATATTTATCTCGGGGTTGAAGTTTGTCGCAAACGGGTAACCATGGTCTCCACCGTTGCAGTCTAATATGTCAATGTAGTTAATCTCATCGAACTCATGCTTTAACGCGTAGGCGGTAAACACGCTCGTCACGCCCGGGTCAAAGCCAGAGCCCAGAAGGGCGGTCAGATGCCCGCTTCCTTTGAACTTCTCCCCGATAGGCCCACCTGCCACTTGTACTCAAACTTGGCGGTGTCCTCCGGGTCGTAGTTGGCGGTGTCCACATAGTCGGTTTTCGGTGGCAAGACAGGCGTCCATGATGGTGCGGTCCTGATAGGGCAGCGCCACGTTGAGCACCACATCGGGCTTATATTTTCGATGAGGGCGATCAGCTCGTCCACCTTGTCGGCGTCCACCTGCTCGGTGTAAATTTTGGTCTTGGTGGTACCCTCCAGTTTTCCTTCAGCTCATCGCACTTGCTCTTGGTGCGGCTGGCGATGATGATCTCATCAAAAACCTTCGCTGTTCTGGCAAAGACTTATGAATGGCTACGCTGGCCACGCCGCCCAGCCGATGATCATGCATTTTCCCATGGCTCTTTCTCCTTTTCCTTGGATGTTAATGGTTGTGCAAAAGTGCAACAGGATTTCCCGTGTCACCTTGCAGGCCACGGCGGTGGATGTGCCGCTGTGGTCATACCGGGGGAAAGCTCGTTGATTCACAGCCTACAATGTCCAGTTTATGCAGAAGCAAAATGGCTTCCATCAGCTCTTTGGAAGGTGATGCCTCCGGCCTCCGGTGTACCGGTGCCGCAGAAAATGGAAGGGTCCAGCACATCCAGATCCAGTGTGAAATATACCGGCTTGCCCTTGGAGGCGTGTACCGTCTCTGCAAAACCCTTCAGATCAAACTTGTGCAGATGGGTGTGCTCTCTGGCAAACTCAAATTCCTATTTTTTCGCCGGAACGGATGCCGAACTGGTGGATGCGTCCGTCCCCAACAGCTTCCACGCATGATACAGCACGGTGGAATGGGACAGTTCTTCTCCCCAGATACTCGGTGCGCAGGTCGGTGGGGCGTCAAAATGGATCACATGCAGATCGGGGTGCTTGTCCGCCACCGCTTCCAAAGCGCCCAGGGTCACCCAGATGCTCGCCCCCAGCATGAGGAACTTTTCCCGTCTTTCAGAATCTCCCTCGGTCTGACTGCGGATCATCTCCAGCACCCGGGGCGTGTTGCCCAAGGGCAATTCCAGGTCCCACTGTCAAAGACGGCGGCAGTCGGTGAGATCCTTGTCGCAATAAGGAGAATAGGTCTCGATGCCGAAGGATTCCCCGGATGGCCGAAGGGCCGAAAACGGGTGCCCGGCCGGAAAGAAGTGGTGCCATCAAAGGGCGCCCTGAAGAGCACCAGATCGGCCTGATCGTAATCGGCGTCACAGGCCAGGAAGGTCTGGATGTTTTTATTCATCGGCCAAAAACTCCTTTACATAATTGGGAAGATAGAAAGCGCCCTTGTGCAGGGTGGGAATTATAGTAGCGTGGGAATGCGCAGAAGCTCCCACCTGTCTCCTGTGGTCCTCCAGAGGGTCCAGGCCCTTGCTGGCAAAGCCAAAGAGCCAATGGCCCGAAGGATAGGTGGGAATGTGGGCCTGATACACCCGGCTGACGGGGGAAAACCCCACTGAGCCGTTTGTGGGCCTGGCGCATTTCCTGAGCGTCCCCTCATAGAAGGGGCTTTCGTGCTGGTTGATCAGAATGCCGTTTCGGTGAGGGCCCGGTAACAGTTTCCATAAAATTCCGGGTGAAAAGCACCTCTCCCGGGCCAAAGGGGTCAGTGGAGTCCACGATGATCAGATCGTACTCATTTTCCTTCCGGCGGACGAATTTCAGCCCGTCCGTAAAGAACATGGAACCGGCGGGGAATCAAACCGGCAGGCGGTCTGGGGCAGAAACTTTTTACAAACCTCCACCCGCAATGGCTCGTCGATCTCCACCAATGTCGATCTGGCGGATCTGGGGATAGCGGCCAGTTCCTGGATGCCGCCCCATCCCCGGCCCCGATGACCAGCACCCGGGAAATCCCCGGGCAACGAGCCATGGCGGGTGAGTGATCATTTCGTGATAAATGAACTCGTCCTTTTCTGTCAGCATCATAATGCCGTCAGGGTGAGAAACGGCCGAATTCCGGGGATTCAAACACACCGATGGTCTGATAATCGCTTTTTCAACTGTAAAACTGACTTGTCACCTTGATGGAAAAACGCACATTTGGGGTTTGGGCGCTTCGCTGTACCAAAGATCGTCCATCTCATTCTCCTTTCAGCACATTGAGCCGGGTCACATCCGGGTCCTTTCCGGCCCGGTGAGCAGCCCTTTCTCTTGGCGTACAGATATAATCGATGATGGCCCGGGTGATCTTCTCACCGGGGGCCAGAATGGGGATTCCCGGGGATAGCACATGACAAATTCGCTGCATACCCGGCCCTCGTCTCCAGGAGAGGAAGGCTGATTTTGTCGGCGTAAAAGGCCTCCTGGGGGTGCGGATCACTTCCGGGGTGATGTACTCCTGTCCATCCAGCATCCTTTCCGCTCTTTTTTATAAAGGCGGCGGATCTCGCTGAGGGCGCTGACCAGCCGTTCGATCTCCCGAGGACTTGTCTCCACAGACAGATAGGCCAGAATATTCCCCAAATCTCGAACTCGATCTGGATATCGTATTCGTCCCGCAGGATATCGTAAACCTCGATCCCAGCCAGACCCAGCCCCAGGTGTTTACCGACAGCTTGGTGGTGTCAAAATCGTAAAGATGCTGTCCCCGTTGACTAGGTCCCCAATAGACGAAATAATCCCCGATCTTCCTGATTTCCTCCCGGGCATAGCCGCCAAGCGCCATCTACCTTTGTCGAAGATCCTTTTCCCCGTGAGTGGCCAGATTTCGCCGGGAAATGTCCAGGCTGGACAGCAAAGAGATAGGAGCCGCTGGTGGTCTGGGTGAGATTGATGATCTGCCGCACATAATGGGATTTGCATTCTTGCCGCACAGCAAAAGACCGAGCTTTGAGTCAGGGAACCGCCGGATTTATGCATGAAACCGCCGCCATATCAGCCCCAGCATCCATGGCGGAAATGGGCATATTCCGCCGAAATAGAAATGGGTCCATGGGCTTCGTCCACCAGGCAGAGCATGTTCCCTTCATGGGCCGCTTCGGTGATGGCCTTGAGATCGGAACAAATACCGTAATAGGTGGGATTGTTGACAAAATGGCCTTGGCATCCGGATGGCGCTCCATGGTGGCGCGCACCTCGCTGAGGGACATCATCCCAGGGCAATGCCCAAACTTTGCTTTGGGGGTTGATATACACCGGAATGGCGCCGCAGAGCACCATGGCGTTGATGACGCTTTGGTGTACATTTCGGGGCAGGATGATCTCGTCCCCTTTTTTCACATTGAGAAAACCATGGCCTGTACCGCGGAGGTGGTGCCTCCCACCATAAAGAAAGCATGGGCCGCATCCGAAAAGCCTCTGCTGCCAGCTCTTCGGCCTCCCTTATCACGAAACCGGATGGGGTGGCACAGGTTATCCAGGGGCTTCATGGAGTTTACATCCACCGGAAGGCACTGTTCTCCCAGAAAGCGGGTCAGTTCCGGGTTGCCCCCGGCCCCGCTTGTGGCCGGGCACATCAAAGGGGCACCAGCCGGTTTTTTAAATCCGCTCCAGGGCTTCCTAGCAAAGGAGCGCGGTCCTGATCCATCAGCCTTTCACCTCCTGAAAATGTTGGCGCCGCTGAAGATCTCGATCATCTCCCGGCGCAGGGCATTGTTCATGATATCCAGCCGCACCTGGGCGGATCTCATACACATCGGAATTGAAGAGGTAATTCTGCAGATCCGATGTCCTTGATCAGCACTTGCTGTGGAACAGGTATTGCCTGGTACACATTGATGTCCACGGCGTCGTAACGCCAAAATGTCCTGGCTTGATATAGTCCTGAATGGAAGTGATGGAATGATCGATGAAGATCTTTTCCCCTTTCCATGTTCCGGGTAAACCCCGGACTCTGTAATCAATGGTGATGATATCGGAGTCAAAGCTGCCGATGAGAAAATCCAGTGTGGACAGCGGGGTGATCTGGCCGCAGGTCGCCACATCGATATCCACCCGGAAGGTGGCGATGGAGGTTTCCGGATGATATTCCGGATACGTATGGACGGTCAACATGACTTTTGTCCAGATGGGCCACCACCGTCTCGCCGCTACGGTTTTTCACCATGCTCTCCTCGGCGATGAGGAAGGTGACGCTGGCCCCTGGGGCTCATAGTCCTGCTTGGAGATGTTGGAGCACCGTGGCGCCAATCATCTCCGTGAGACGGGTCAGGATCTCGGTGAGACGGTCAGAGTTATATTGTTCGTTGATATACTTGATATAATCACTCTTTGCTCCCGGGCTGTTTTGGCATAACAGATGTCGTAGATATTAAAGCTCAGGGACTTGGTCAGGTTGTTGAACCCATACAGTTTCATTTTCCGCCCATGACGCACCTCCGAAAAAAGATTAAGATGGACTGCGGTACATCTTGTCAACAAAATAAAAAGCCAACAGACAGGCGCGGGGTGGAAAGCCCTGGGCCGCCCTTTTTGATTTTTTAGAGTCTGTATAGTAAGAAATTACTTTTACTACTCTTATTGACCATTTATAGCACAAGCATTTAATACCCTAGTACACTTTTGGTTATGTGCAAATAAACCAACTGGCAATTGCTGCCAACTTATAAAATTTGCGCCAAAGACGCAATCAATAGATGTGGGAAACCCACAATCGGCAGTTGACCGCTGTCCGTATGGCCTTGCCCAGAATCAGGAAATCGGTCTAAGTCGTTCTTGCTATACGCAACGATAACACTGAAATTATAAGTTTAAAATCATTTTTTTGTCAAGGCTTATTGAATATTCCCCGAAAACCCCTGCTTTTTAAAGGAAACGGCCCAAACGGGCATCGGTCTGCTCTCCATGGAGCAAGGCGGCCTGACCGGCCATGAATACATGATGAATCCCTTCGGGCTTCTGGAAGGGGTTTCATAGGTGGCTTTGTCGGTCACTTTCTCCCGTCAAACACTGTGATATCGGCCTGCATTCTTTGGCCGGAGAATACCTCTGTCTTTTCAGGCCGATGATCCGGGCCGAAAGGCCGGGATCCGTGTACCGCTTCCTCCAGAGTGCAGAATCCCTTCTCCCGGGCCAGACGCAAAAGCAAGGGAAGGTGCCGAAATTCCGGGGATGGGGTTTGCCTTCGTTTTCCGGCGCCAGGGGTAGGACAACGCCATCGGAGCCGATGGCAAAACTCCTTTGGGACAGCATATAATCCACATCTTCCTGGCACATGGCAAAGGAAATGCAGGTGGCCTGGGCCTGGCCCCACCGTCACCTGAGCGATGGTTTCGGCCATGGACAGCTCCAGCTCCTGGCTGAGCCGCCAGATGTTCTTGCCGTCCGCCGGGGGATACTGTCCCTCGGTGGTGACCACATAAAGCCCTTCCCCGTCTTCCTTTGTGGAAAAACGCTCTTCCAGCTGGCGGAGGATCTCTCCCCGCTTTTCCGGGTCTTCTTGCAAGATAGCCACAGCCTTTTCTTTACCCCCCTGGATGGTCCACTTGGGGAAGGAATTGGTGATGCCAGAAGAGTGGGGCGGCCAGATAGGGATACAGATCCACCGTCACATGAATTCGTCCTTCTGGGCTTTCCCGCACATTGTCCACAAACCCGGCGCTTTGCCCCAGGTCTGCCCGGCCGCTGGCTTTGAAATGAGCAATATGCACATGGGCCCTGGTGCGCCGGTTGATCTCGTACATCTCCCTCCAGGGAGCGGGGCGTACCCAGGCCCTGATCCCGCATATGGGAGGTAATAATGCCATGATAGCGGGCCACCACTTTCCCAAAGCACAAACTCCTCCTGGTCAGAGGACACACCAGGGGTATACCCCAGCCCCAGGGACAGGCCCCAGACCTATGGGCCATATCCTCATCCAGCAGTACCTGGGCTCATCTCCTCCAGCTCTTCCTTTGCGGCCGGCCGGTCCTCATATTCCCCATCACGCCGCAAAGGCAAAGCGCCGGGCCGATGAGCGGCACTAGATTGGTACCCATTCTTTTTCCGTCCCGCTGTACCTTTTCCAAAATCTCACCAAAGGAGAGGCCGAAGCATAGTCCTGTACTGCTGCATCGGCAAAGCCCGTATGCGCCCATGTGCTCCGGCGGGCAGGGATAGATGGTGGAACCACACACTGGCCCGCCAGCTCGGTGGTCACGCCCTGATAGATCCGGGATTCTCCCCGGTCATCCCGAGAAAATAGGTATCTGAGTGGGAATGAATGTCGATAAACCCTGGGGCCACTAATTCCCTGAGCATCGATCACCAGTCGGGCCTCCTACCGGAATATGAGGTTCAATCGCCGCAATTTTCTCCCCTGATGGCCACATCGGCTGCAAACCGAGCCCTCACCTGTACCATCGATCACCGTACCATTTTTGGATCAAAAAGATCAAACATTTCTGCCCTCTCCCACCTTCTTCGTGCCGATTTGTTCCGGCGCTTGCGATCGATGCGGCCAACACTGCACCAACACGCCGGTTTGCGGTTTACTTTACTAAACATTATCATATCACAACTTTCCCTGGCGTAAAGCAAAGGCCGTGGGATTTTCCCGGCAAAAATCAAACCATTTCTTCAAGGCCACAATGGAAAGATTAAAGTCCCCTGCCATGGCCGCTTACAAGCCATGACAGGGGACCATACATCCATCATTTTATCTTTTGCTTTTTTAGCAGGCTTTCTCCGCCCATTTCTTCGCTTTTTCACCTGGTTGCGTACCCGGCACACGTTGAGGACCAGGGCCGTGCTGCTGATATCCAGATGGGGCAGAATGGAAATAAAGCACCAACTGGGCCAGCAAAGTGGCGCTGGTGGTGGCCGTATTCAGATCACCGCCGGAGAAAATGGAGCACACCACTGAAATCAGAATGGCATAGCCCAAAAATTGCAAAGATGGACAGCATCTGTATTCCTACATACTTTCCAATAATGACTGCGGACCAGCCGACGGCTTTCCCGGATACAGCTCCAAGGTTTTTTCTCCGGTGCTGGGCCATAGCAAATAAGGCCGGCAAAAGGGAACTGCCACCAGATAGGAAGGAACAATGGTGAGGAACATCAGCTGATACACCTGCATCAGTCCTTC
>VOFB01003895.1_pt1 | contig 27598 bp, 48 predicted proteins | sample 5384141 | NCBI WGS metagenome assembly VOFB01 (sample SAMN12384721, study PRJNA508395) | human gut metagenome | isolation source: healthy gut A | host: Homo sapiens | reverse complement strand
AGCTCTGGACGAGGAGATTGAGGCTTCCGCCAGTTATGACAAGCTTACCCGGCTGATGGAGGAAAGGGAAGAGACAAAACTAGCTGGAGGATAAAATGGAGCGGGTGGGGAGTATTTAAATAACTTGGCAGAGCAGATAGAGCGGGAAAGGGCAGGAGAATGAATTGGAGAAAAAAAAGAGCAGGACAGAGCACAAGGTAGAAAAAAGGAAATGAGACTGGGTGCAGTGAGGGAGGGCGACAGGATTAATTTTACGGTTGCTGTTAAACAAAGGAACCGGTCAGCCTACTTATATAAAAAAGGGAACCTGTGAGGTGGAGGAGGAGATTACTTTTTCACAGGCAGCGAAAGCAGGGGATGTGCGGGCCCTGAAGGTATTGGGTCTGAAGGCGGAGAAGTATGAATATAATTACCGCATAGGCGAAAAGGTGGTTCAGGACCCCTGCAAGACTGCTGGTGGGTCAGGGGCATTCGGAGAGAAAAAAGCCGGAACAGGAACATGAGATCCGGTGTGGATTTGACACAGGGGATTATGACTGGGAAGGAGATGCCTCACCGGGGATAGCGTATCAGGATGCAGTGATGTACACCTTGCATGTGCGGGGCTTTTCCATACAGCCCGGTTCAGGAGTGCGCCACAGAGGGACCTTCAAAGGCGTTCAGGAGAAGGCGGAGTATTTAAAAGAGCTTGGTATAAATCAGGTAAAACTGATGCCAGCCTATGAGTTTGAGGAGATAATCAGACCATCGCGGGGAGTAAATTCCAGATTTGCCAGAGAGGGAGAGCAGGTAGAAAATACGAAGGTCAATTACTGGGGATACGGTCCGGGGTATTATTTTGCTCCAAAGGCTGCCTATGCAGCGACCGCCCATCCTGCGAAGGAGTTCAGGGATATGGTGCTCACCCTGCACCGTCTTGGGATCGAAGTGCTGATGGACATCTATTTTACTGCAGAGACGGACTATAGGGTAGCTGCGGGCTGCCTGATGAGCTGGATTACGAACTATCATGTGGACGGTTTTCATCTGGTTGGAAACCAAAGGCTGGCGAATATTTTGGCCAGAGATCCGCTCTTTACCGGGACAAAGCTGTTGGGCAGTATTTCCCCGGAGGAGACTTATCCGGATGGGCAGCTGCCGTTTGTCCGCAACTTAGGTGAATATAATGATGGATTTCAGATGGATATGCGAAGGCTTCTAAAAAGGCGATGAAAATCAACTGGACTCCTTTGTTTACAGGCTGCGCAGAAATCCGGATTACTGCGGGGTAATCAATTATGTCTCAGACCATAATGGCTTTACACTCATGGATGCGGTGTCCTATGAGGAAAAGCACAATGAGGCCAATGGAGAGAAAACCAGGACGGTCCGGACTGGAATTTGAGCTGGAACTGTGGGATTGAGGGTCCCAGCAGAAAAAAGAAGGTTGTTGAGTTGCGTCTGCGCCAGATAAAAAACGCACTGGTGATGCTGCTGCTGAGTGCGGGAACCCCATGCTGCAGGCGGGAGATGAATTCGGCAATTCACAGAACGGGAATAACAATCCCTATTGTCAGGACAATGAGATTGGCTGGGTGGACTGGAAGTGCAGCAGAAAGTATGCGTCTGTCAGAGAGTTTACAAAAGGTCTCATTGCTTTTCGGATGCGTCACAGGATCTTGCACATGGAGAGGGAACTGCGCATCATGGATACGCTCTCCTGCGGGTATCCGGACCTCCTACCACGGAAACAGAGCCTGGTTTGGCGGATTTGAGAACGGAAACCGTCAGGTTGGAGTGATGTACTGCGGGGGAGTACGCAGGGGAGGACTGTTTTATCTATGCCGCATATAATCTGCACTGGATCGAGCACGAGTTTGCGCTGCCCCATCTGCCGGAGGGGATGGTCTGGTACACGGCTATAGACACCTCAAAGGGAATATACCCGGTAGGGGAGGAGCCTGCTCTGGGGGACAGAAGATGTTTAAAGTCCCGGAGAGGACCATCATTGTATTGATTGGAAGGAAGTAGAGAAGATTCATGATAGGAAAGGCAATCGGGCATTTTAAGACCATCACCAGTCATAAGCTGCTGGTGATGAAAGGGTGTTTTCAGGTGGGACTTTACCGCCAGGGACTTTGCACGATCTGTCCAAGTATTCTCCCATCGAATTTTGGGTGGGGTGCAGGTATTATCAGGGGAACCGAAGCCCCAATAACGCAGAGCGGGAGGAGCGGGGCTATTCTTCTGCCTGGCTGCACCACAAGGGGCGCAACCGCCACCACTTTGAATACTGGATTGACTACAGTATTGAGCAGAATGCATTGCCCATGGCAGGAGTAAAGATGCCCAGGAAGTATGTGGCAGAGATGGTTATGGACCGTATCGCTGCCTCCAAAATTTATAATGGGGAAAACTATACGGTCCATGATCCGCTGAAGTATTATCTGAGGGAAAGCACCACTATATGATGCATCCTAAGACAGCAAAGGAACTGGAGCATTTGCTGCGAATCCTTGACCGCAAGGGGGAAAAAGCCCTCTTCGCGTATATTCGAATGCGATATTTAAAAGAAAGCAGCAAAGCGTAAGACATTTTATTGAGGATACACCAGACGGTCCTCAGTTATGTTTTCCAGAACCTGTGTCAGAAACTTATCTGCCAGATACCTGGCCATGGGAAGATTCATGTCCAGATAGTTACCGCAGTCCTTTGGGGATGCCCCGCAGGGACATCGCCCTGAAAGTCACGGATAAAGGCAAACATTTCTGTGAGCAGAGGGAGGATCTCCCGGGATGAGTAATCCCCGGCCAACAGCAGGTAAAAACCCGTCCGGCATCCCATTGGGCCAAAGTAGACGATTTTGCTGCCAAACTCCGGGTGATTGCGCAGAAAGGTGGCTGCTAGGTGTTCAATGGCGTGCATCTCAGCAGTATTCATGACAGGTTCCTCATTGGGGAAGTCATTCGAATATCAAAGGTGGTTACAGTCTCCCTGACCGATATGATCCTTTCTGGATACATAGATGCCTGGCTGAAGTTTAATGTGGTCTATGGTAAAGCTAGCTATTTTTCCATGGTAACACTCCTTTTTTACAACCATTATAATCACAATGATACGTAAATTCAATAGGAAGATGTATGTTACTGTGAACAGTAGCGGCTATTGCTCGATCCGTGACCCGTAACAAAAGGCGGACTAGACATTAGATAAGGTGAGTGATACAATAGACGTGCTATTAGGCGTACTTGAGTCAACAAGAATAAGTGAGGATTTTACCACCTCAATAGGTGGGGAGTACTCTGTTAAACTACCTAGCTTGAATTGAAACAACAACGAATCAAACAGCATACATGGAGGGAAAGATAGAAATGATTAATGATAAAAAGTACTGTTTAGCGGAATGCAGGCAACGGGAAACCTGACCCTGGGCAATTATCTTGGCGCACTGAAGAACTGGGTGGCTCTCAGCGATGAATACGAATGCTTTTACAGTGTCGTAGATCTGCATTCCATCACAGTCCGCCAGGACCCTGCAGTACTCAGAAGAGAGCGAGAGCGCTTTTGACGCTCTATATTGCGGCCGGACTGGACCCTGAGAAAAACTGTATTTATTACCAGTCGCACGTCTCCGGTCATGCGGAGCTGGCATGGATACTGAACTGCTTTACCTACATGGGTGAGCTCAATCGAATGACGCAGTTTAAAGACAAGTCTGCAAAGCATGCGGACAATGTCAATGCCGGTCTGTTCACCTACCCCACCCTGATGGCAGCGGATATTCTCCTGTTCCAGGCAGATATGGTTCCGGTAGGTGTTGACCAGATGCAGCATTTGGAGATCACAAGGGACATAGCAGAGCGGTTTAACAATATTTACGGGGATGTGTTTACGATACCTGAGGCTTACATCGGAAAGACAGGGGCAAAGATCATGAGCTTGCAGGACCCTGTAAAGAAGATGTCCAAGTCGGACGAGAACCCCAACGGCAGCATCTATCTCATGGATGATCCGGACACGATTATGAGAAAGTGTAAACGGGCGGTGACAGACTCAAGCCCGGATCGCATACAGGAGGTGCAGCCCGGCGTGAAAAATCTGATAGACATCTACAGCACCTGCACCGGAAAAACTCCGGATGAGACTGTGAAGGAGTTTGAAGGACGGGGGATACGGGGAACTGAAGATGGCTGTGGGTGAGTCTGTGGTTTCCGTGCTAAAGCCCATCCAGGAAAAAAGTGGCACAGCTTGAGAAAGACAAAGCTTACATTGACAGTGTTATTAAGAACAATGGGGAGAAGGCAAACTATTATGCACTGAAAACGCTGCGCAAGGTGCAGCGCAAGGTGGGATTCCCTGACAGGATTAGATAAATGAAAATGCTGATTTATCCCCCGCTTACATGAAGTAAATTAATGCATCGAAAGATGTGGTCGTACTCAGTTAAGCTGTTTTCATAGGAGGCAAAATGAAGGATGAGAGAAAAAAGGGAAATGCATGGGCGCTTCTTCCCATTGGAGTTTTCCTGATTATATTTATCGGTATGGCTCTGGTAACAGGGAGCTTTGAAAGTATGCCAGCAATTGTCGGTTTTTGATTGCTCTTGCAGTGGCATTTCTTCAGAACAAAAACTAAATTTTCAGGCAAAGGTAACCGTGATTTCAAATGGTATGGGGGATGAAAATATTGTTACCATGTGCTTGATTTTCCTGGCAGCGGGGGCCTTTTCCGGTGCGGTGAAGGCAGCGGGCGGAGTGGACAGTACAGTGAACTTAGGGCTCTCCATCATGCCGTCCAGCGTGGCGGTCACAGGCCTTTTTTGATTGGGTGCTTCATCTCCCTTTCCATGGGTACCTCCATGGGTACCATAGCTGCTATGGCCCCCCTATAGGTGTGGGTATCAGCAGCAAGACGGGGGTGGCACTTCCCATCTGCATCGGGGCTGTGGTGTGCGGAGCTATGTTCGGAGATAACCTGTCCATGATCTCAGACACCACCATTGCGGCTGTCCGTACCCAGGGATGTGAGATGAAGGACAAGTTTAAGGAAAATTTCTTTTTATTGTGCTGCCTGCAGCCATTATCACGGAATTATCTTCTTTGTACTCTCCGGAACAGGAGCAAAGCAGAGCTTTGGAGATTTGGACTACGAGCTGTTAAAGGTGGCTCCGTATCTGGTAGTATTGGTGGGCGCCCTGATCGGTTTAAATGTTTTTGTTGTGCTGATCGCCGGGACCATTCTCTCACTGATTGTGGGGGTTGGAACAGGCGCGATTCTTCCAGCACAAATATTCTCCGTTGTGGGGACAGGGGTGACCGGTATGTATGACATTACCGTGATCTCATTTATCGTGGCCTGTATTGTCTCCCTGGTGAAGGAACATGGGGGGGATTGACTTTATCCTCCGGTTAATCCGCATGGCAGTAAAGGGAGAAAAGGGAGGAGAAGTGGGAATCGCCATGCTGGCTTTGGCAGTGGATGCCTGTACGGCAAACAATACGGTGGCGATCGTCATGTCAGGTCCCATTGCGAAAGAGATTAGTGATGAGTTTGGCGTATCTCCTAAGAGGAGCGCTTCGCTGTTGGATATCTTTGCGTCTGTGGGGCAGGGAATTATACCATATGGCGCTCAGCTGCTCTCTGCAGCCACGCTCTCCGCACTCTCGCCTTTTCAGATCATGCCATACCTTTTCTATCCGTTTTTGATGTGTATCAGCGCCCTGGCGTTTATCGCTTTTCGGAGGAGAAAAAAGATGTAACAGTTCACTCAGGTCTGAGCATTTACTGTTCAGACCGTGAGAAAATACTGTGAACGCGTGAACAGTAACCAAAAGACGGAATAACCAGGAGACGGAAGGCACTGCAAGATTGCACAGGCAGTAAATGTGTGTTAAGATAAAGTATCTATGGACATTCAGCAGGGGTAAAGCGGATTGTCTAAATTTATATATATACAGAATGAGAAGGAAAAAATATGACAACGCAGAAAAGAATCTTGATTGTAGAAGATAATGAGATTAATCGTGCCTTGCTGCGTGAAATTTTAGCACAGAAGTATACGGTATTGGAAGCAGAAAATGGGCAGGAAGCCTTAAATGTCATGAAGGAGTACAAGGAAAAGATTTCCCTGATTCTATTGGATATCATTATGCCTGTTATGGATGGGTATACCTTCCTCTCAATCGTGAAGGCGGACCCGATCTTTTCAGCAGTTCCAATTATCGTTACAACACAGAGTGACAGCGAATCGGACGAGGTTGCTGCACTGGCACACGGGGCTGCCGATTTTGTGGCAAAACCATATAAGCCCCAGATTATATTGCACAGGGTGGCCAGCATTATCCACCTCAGGGAGACGGCTGCCATGATCAATCAGTTTCAGTATGACCGCCTTACCGGACTCTACAGCAAGGAATTCTTTTACCAGAGAGTAAACGAAACCATACTGCAGCATTCGGACAAAGAGTACGATATTGTCTGCTCTGACATAGAAAATTTTAAACTTATCAATGATGTCTTTGGTATCCCCACAGGTGACCGCCTTCTCTGCGGAGTGGCGGATATGTATGTGAAACTGGTGGGGAGAACGGTATTTGCGGCCGTTTTAATGCCGACCAGTTTGTGTGTCTGTTAGAGCGCCCAAAATCCTACACGGATGAGCTGTTTGTCAGTGCGGAGAAACAGCTCAATGAGCTTTCCAACACAAAGAGCGTGGTGCTAAAGTGGGGGATTTACTCGGTAATAGACAGGACCATATCTGTGGAACAGATGTGCGACCGGGCTTTTTTGGCAGCCCACAGCATCAAAGGACAGTACGGAAAGCACTTTGCCGTCTACGGTGAAAATTTGAGAAACAAGCTGCTGCGTGAACAGGCCATCACAGACAGCATGGAGACAGCACTCAAGGAGGGCAGTTTGCCATATATCTTCAGCCGAAATATTTGATCAAAAACGATGAACTGGCTGGTGCGGAGGCATTGGTGAGGTGGAATCATCCACAGTGGGGGATTTTTATCACCCGGTGAGTTTATTCCGCTGTTTGAAAAAAATGGATTTATAACGCAGTTGGACCAATTTGTCTGGGAAAAGACCTGCGGAGTGCTCCATGAGTGGCAAAAAAGGTCTTCCCCAAGTACCCGTCTCGGGGAATGTCTCCCGGGCGGATGTCTATCAGGCAGATTTGGTTGAAACCCTGATAAGGCTTCTGGAAAAATATGAATTATCCCCTGAATTCCTGCACTTGGAAATCACGGAGAGTGCCTATACGGAGAATCCGGAACAGATCATTGATACCGTAAGCTGTCTGCGCGAAAAGGGGTTTGTGATTGAGATGGATGATTTTGGAACAGGATACTCTTCCCTGAATATGCTCAATCAGATGCCTTTGGATATTCTGAAGCTGGACATGAAATTTATCCAGAGTGAGACGGCAAAGCCCTCGGACCAGGGATACTGAAATTTATTATGGGTCTTGCAACGTGGATGAAGCTGGATGTGGTTGCCGAAGGCGTGGAGACCCAGGAGCAGTTGGACCGTTTGAGAGAAATCGGATGTGACTACGTGCAGGGATACTTCTTCGCAAAGCCAATGCCGTGTAAAGATTTTGAGCGTTTATTGGCCGGGAAACAGAGAGGATAAAGGATGGAGAATCAGAGAACAGCCTTACAGACAGTGGAGGCATTTTGCCGGAATTGGTTTGAGCTGCGCAAAACAGAGAAAGCTGCCGCGTTTCTGGCAGAGGACATAAGTTTTGTAGGGACTGGAAAGAAAGAAGTGGCACAGGGAAAAGCGGAGATGACAGCGTATATCCGGCAGGATATCCGGGAGCTGCAGGAGCCATTTGCCTGTAGTTTTGAGATGATCCACCAACAGATGCTGGGGAAAGACATCTGCAGCATTTCCATGGAGATGGAACTGAAGAACACGGTGTATACCTGGTGCCTGCGCGTATTTTTTGTTTTAAAGCAGGATGAAAAACAGGGATGGATGATTAAAAACTTTCACGCTGCAGAGCCTGGAAGAAGCCAAAAGGGAAGCGAGCATTATCCCCAGACCGTTGTTGTGGAAGCCATAGCAAAGCAGCGACAGGAAATGCTGAACGAATCCTATCCCGGCGGCATGATGGGCGGGTACATAGCGGATGGATTTCCTTTTTATTTTATAAATCAGAAGATGCTGGATTATCTGGGATATGAGAATGAGACTGAGTTTGTGGAAGATATCCAGGGACGGATATCAAACTGTATATATCCGGATGATCTGGAGATGGTGAACAGGAGTGTGTCTGAACAGCTGGCAGAGAGGAAAGAATATGTAGTGGAATACCGGATGCGGAAAAAGGATGGGTCCTATATCTGGGTGCATGTTTTCGGCAGGGAGACTACAGATGAGAACGGCAGGCCGGTGGTTTCTTCTGTGTGTCTGGACATCAATGTACAGAAACAGGCACAGGAGGAAGTTCTGCATCTATACAACAATATTCCGGGTGCGGTTTTTCGTTGCAGATATGATGAGAGACTTTCCATCATTGACGCCAATGACGGACTATTTGAATTTATCGGATATACTAGGGATGAGTTTGCCGCTATGGGTAACCAGATGGCAAATATCTTTTACCCCGAGGACTATGAGGAGATATTCTGCAAGCTAAGGGAACAGTTAAAAGGCGGGAAAAGCATCCGGATCGAGCATCGGCTGCGCTGCAAAGACGGCACGGAGAAGTGGGTATCTGTGAAAGCGCAGTTGTTCACAGAGGAGGATGGAGAGCAGTATTTTTTACAGCGTGTTTTGTAGACATCACAGAGGAAAAACAGCTTCAGGTACATGTCAGAGAGCTCTATGAGCAGGAGTTAGCTTATTTCGCAGATGTGGCGTCCGAGGAGGGGAGTCTTCAGGGGACAATCAACGTTACGCAGGACAGGCTGGAGAGTTATTTATCCACCTCCAATGTATCGGTTGCGGATATTGGAGCTTCTTACAGGGAAACGATTGAGAGTTTGGCGGCCTCAGCGTTAAATCCGGAGGATCGGGAAACCATATCCAATACTCTGGACAGAGAGAAAGTAATGGATGATTTTTCCGTGGGAAAAGCGGATTATCAGTTCGAATTTCTGCGCAGACGCAATGATGGAAGTCTGTTTTGGAGCAGTACACGGCTTCGGTCCTGTCTGAATCCGGAAACGGGAGATATCATTGTATTCTTCTACACCCTGGACATTACCGAAAAGCTGATGCAGGAAAGACTGCTCAATCAAATGACAAATCTGGACTATGACAATATTGTGGATGTCAATATTTTAAATGATACTTATCGCATTATCTCTAATTCTGGAAACAGCGTGGAAAGCCTGCCCCAGAAGGGAGAATTCCAAAAGAGATAAGAAAGCTTGCCTGCGATAGGATGGATGAAGAGCACCAGAGTGAGTACCTGAGAAATCTGGACTATGGATATATGCAGCGAAAGCTGGGACAACAGGACTCCTACAGCTTTATCACAGAAATAAGCACTGAGGAGAGAATAAACAAGGTCAAAAATACCAGGTTTTCTACATCAGCAGGGAATTGGGGGCGCGTCTGTGTGACGCGTACGGATGTGACGGATATTGCAGCAGGAGCAACGCCAAAAGAGGAGCTGGCAGCAGCTTTGGTGGCGGCAGAGCAGGCAAATGCGGCAAAGACAGATTTTCTGTCGCGGATGAGCCATGAGATTCGTACACCTATGAATGCAATCATCGGAATGAGCACAATCGCGGCGAAAGCCATAGGGGATGATGAGCAGGTGGAAGAGTGTATCTCTAAAATAGGAATCTCTTCCCGCTTTTTGCTGTCCCTAATCAATGATATTTTGGATATGAGCCGCATCGAGAAAGCGGCAAAATGCTGCTGAAAAGCGAGAGATTCCCACAGAAGAGTTTTTTTGTACGGAATCAATTCCATCTGCTATTCCCAGGCTAACGGAAGGGGAGTGGACTATGAGTGCATTCTGGACCCTGTGATGGATGACTATTACATAGGGGATGCCATGAAATTGCAGCAGGTGCTGATCAATATACTGAGCAATGCGATTAAGTTTACACCAGAGGGAGGCAAGGTTACCTTCTCCGCTAACCAGCGCAGGCGTACGAAGAATGACGCGGAGCTGCGCTTTATTGTAAATGACACCGGGTGGGAATGAGCGAGTGATTTTCTTCCCCATATTTTTGAACCATTTTCTCAGGAGTCAACCGGCACGACCTCCTGTACGGCGGCACCGGACTGGGCCTGGCCATTTGTAAGAATATCGTGGATATGATGGATGGTAAAATCACCGTGCGTTCCATAAAAGGAGTGGGAACGGAGTTTACCATTGATGTAAAGCTGGGCATCACTGAGGAGGAAAAAAGCTCAGGCATAATCAGAAAAAAGCACACCTACAATTTCTCCCACTTGAAGACACTGGTGGTGGATGACGATGTGGCGGTCTGTGAAAGCGCTGTGGTCACACTGCTGGAGATGGGGGTGAAGGCTGAGTGGGTGGACAGCGGGCGTAAGGCTATCCAGAGGATTGAAACTCTTTGGAGCAGCGGGAAGTACTATGATCTGATTCTAATTGACTGAAAATGCCTGAGATGGATGGGATAGAGACAGCACGCCGAATACGTCGGATCGTGGGGCCGGAGGTGACCATCATAATCATGACCGCCTATGACTGGGCATCCATTGAGCACGAGGCCAAGCTGGCAGGTGTGAATTTGTTGATGAGCAAGCCAATGTTCAAGTCTTCTCTCGTATCCGCATTTTCACAGGTGATAGGGGAGAAAGAAGAAGAAAAACAAAGCATTCAAGTGATTGATTATGATTTTAGCGGCAGGCGAATTCTGCTGGCGGAGGATAATGCCATCAATACGGAAGTAGCGGTTCTGCTGCTTCAGAGTAAAGGCTTTGAGGTGGAAACGGCTGAAAACGGACTGCGGGCCATGGAAATGTTCAGCAAGTCAGAACCCGGCTACTACAGCGCGATTTTGATGGATATCCGCATGCCTCTGATGGACGGACTGACGGCTGCCACGAATATCCGGCATCTCAGTAATCCGGATGCCAGGAGCATTCCCATAATTGCTATGACAGCGAATGCCTTTGATGACGATATAGAGAAAAGCAAAGCAGCCGGAATGGTCGCACACTTGGCCAAGCCCATAGATGCGGAAAAACTCTATCAGACACTTTATGATTTTATATTTGGGAAAGAGGAGTAGGAAAATTCTTACTTTCTAAAATTTTGCTGGTGGTTTCTGTACAAAGCAGAGCCACCATTTTTTTTTGGCTAAAATAACCAAAACTCAGCTTTATACCAAATTAATGCGAACCATTTATTCTTAATACCGTTTTAATACGCAGAATGATATGCTGAAGTTAAGAAAATAGATGTGAAATTCTGTTTTTACACCGTTGGACGGAGGTGATCCAGTATGATGAGTATCTTGATGAAAATAGCGATTGTATTTGTGCTGGCCTGCTATCTCTTTTTTGTGGGATATTTTTCACCAGAAAGATAGGAAATCTTCTGGAAGATTACCATGACACACCCCAGAAAAGGGAAGGGAAAGAGTGCGATGTGATGATTTTTGGAGACACGGAACTGGCTTCTGGGTGCGAATCTTACCTGAATGCCATGGTGTCAACTGCAGCCGTATGGCATTGGTGGAGGAAAAATGTCCGCAGAACTGCTGGGAATGGCTGCTGTGTGTTCGCATTGGATGATTCGGATTACGAGAATCTGGTGGCCTGTGGGATGCTGCATGGTAAAGAAAAAAAGGGGAAGACTGTATGCAGTCTGAAATGAATGGAAGCACAGGAACCTCTATCTGGAACATGAGATCATGGTTCTGGACCGTGTGGGCATTTCCGCTGAGAATTTATATGAGATTGTGAGGAAGAGAAATGTTACAGAATATTCGCAGTAAAATGACCAGACCGCAGTTGATTGCACTGGGGTACTTTCTGGTAATATCGCTTGGAACAATTTTGTTGATGCTGCCAGTTGCCACAGAGCCGGGGGGAAACTACAAGCTTTGTGACAGCGCTGTTTACAGCCACCAGTTCCACCTGTGTAACAGGGCTTGTGGTGGCGGATACCAGTGTGCATTGGAGCATATTCGGGCAATGTGTCATTCTGATGATGATACAGATCGGGGGCTTAGGGTTTGTAACCATTGAGTGCTGTTCGCCATGTTTCTGAATAAAAAGATTAATCTGCGTACCAGAGGGCTTGTGCAGGAAAGCATGAATACCAACCAGGTGGGCGGCATGGTACGCCTGGTGAGGAAGGTAATTAAAGGAACGATTCTCATTGAACTGACCGGGGCCGCGCTTTTATCCATCCGCTTTGTACCGGGTTTGGATTGGCAAAAGGGTTGTGCTTCGGTCTCTTTTCACTCTGTATCTGCTTTCTGCAATGCAGGCTTTGATTTGATGGGGGAAGCAGAGGGGAATACAGCTCTTTACCACTTTTTTCTGACGATATCCTGGTGAATGTGGTCATCATGTCACTGATTGTAGTGGGAGGTATTGGATTCCTGGTTTGGGACGATGTGACGAAACACAGGTTCCAGGTGAAAAAGTATATGCTGCACACAAAGATCGTGCTGTTTACCACATTTGTCCTGATTTTCGGAGGGGCTCTGTTTTTTTTACATCTTTGAGAAACAGAATCTAATGACAGGCATGCCGGTCGGGGAGACGGTATTGACCTCCCTATTCAGCTCCGTGACAGCCAGGACAGCTGGATTTAACACGATTGATACCGCTGGACTTACTACCAGCTCCAAACTGCTGACCATTCTGCTGATGTTTATAGGGAAGTCCGGGCTCCACCGCAGGAGGGATTAAGACCACCACCATTATTGTGCTATTGATCTATGTATGGTCAAACTTAAGAAACTCCAAAGGCTGCAATATTTTTTTGGACGCAGGCTGGAGGATGATGCCATCCGCAAGGCCAGCAATGTGATTATTATCAGCCTGATTATGGCAATCACAGCATCGATTGCCATCTGTTATCTGCAGCCGCTGCCCATGGAGGATGTGATGTTTGAGGTGTTCTCAGCAATTGGAACAGTGGGAATGTCCACAGGAATTACCAGGGAGCTGGGGACTGCTTCCAGGATTATTATTGTTCTGCTGATGTACTGTGGGAGGATCGGCAGCATGGCTTTTGCTCTGTCCTTTACGGAGAGGCGGAAAGTGGCTCCGGTACAGTGTCCTGTGGAAAAGTGATGATAGGATAGTAGAGAGTTACTGTGAACAGTAACAGTAGAGAAGGAGACGACGTTCATATGAAAACGGTATTGATAATTGGTTTAGGAAGATTCGGGCATCATCTCTGCCGTAAAATGGTGGAGCTGAAAAATGAGGTCATGATCGTGGACATAAAGGAGGAGGCTGTGGAGGATTTACTGCCCACAGTCACCAGCGCCAAGATCGGGGACTGCACCAATGAGGAGGTGCTTCACAGCCTGGGGGTGGGTAACTTTGATCTGTGTTTGTGTGCATTGGAACCAACTTTCAAAGCAGCCTGGAAATTACCAATCTCTTAAAGGAGATGGGGGCTAAGTATGTGATCAGCAAGGCAAACCGCGACATTCAGGCCAAGTTTCTGCTGAAGAACGGGGCGGACGAGGTGGTATATCCGAATCAGGATATTGCGGAGAAGCTGGCTGTGCGCTGCAGCATCAACAATGTATTTGACTATATTGAGCTGAACGAGGGATTCACCATCTGTGAAATCCCGCCGCTTAGAGAGTGGATCGGAAGAAGCATCCGGGAGGTGGATTTTAGGAGCAAGTATCACATCAGTATTCTGGGTACCAAAAACGGGGGCAGAGTAAGCCTCCTTCCCCTGGCAGATCATGTGTTCCGAAAGGATGAACACCTTATGGTGATTGGCAAAAAAATAGATATTGATAAAATACTCAAAAGCCTTTAGAATAAGAGCTATGAAAATAAACATGTAAAATATGTGTGCAGAATGCTGGCAGTGATGCTGGTCACATCCCTGTTCTCCATTCTGCTGAACAAAATGGGAATCGGAAAAGAAAATATACTGATGTTGTTTATCGTGGGGTGCTCCTGGTGGCATACTGTACCAATGGCTACCAATATGGGATAATAGCATCCCTTTTGAGCGTAATGGCGTTCAATTTTTTGTTTACAGAACCGCTGCGTACCTTTTCCATATCCAACCAAAATGATGTTATTCTGCTCTTTTTTCTTCTTGATAGCCTCCCTGATCTCCTCAAATCTAACGGTTCGTTTCCAGAGGCAGGTGCAGGTGGCAAGGGAGAACGAACAGCTGGCCAAGCAACTCTCCCTGGAGCAGGAGAGGATTCGCTTTGCCATGGAGAAGGAGCAGATGAGAAGCGGTCTGCTGCGCAGCATCTCCCATGATCTGCGCACGCCTCTGACCGGGATTGCGGGGGCCAGCAGCCTGCTTGTGGAGTCGGGAGCATGTCTGGACAGGGAGAGTATCCAAAGTCTGGCCAGAGATATCAATGATCAGGCGGACTGGCTGATCCAGCTGGTAGAAAACATCCTGAATATGACCAAGATTGACAGCGGCAACCTGGTGCTGGAAAAGAAACCTGAGGCAGTGGAGGATGTGATCAGCAACGCGGTGGCCCATGTGAAAAGCCGGAGAAAAGGCAGAAGTATCGAAATATCTGTGCCGGATACGGTACTTGTGGTGCCTATGGACGGTAAGATGATTGTCCAGGTGCTGACGAATCTACTGGATAATGCCATCAAACACACAGAGGAAAAGGGACGTATCGTGATCCGGGTGTGCGAGGATGCAGAGATGGTATGGTTTCAGGTGGAGGACAACGGAAATGGCATTGAGGAGACCATAAAAGATAAGCTTTTTGAGGAATTTGTGACTTTCCGCCCGGGCAGCAAGGACACTGGCAAGGGGATCGGCCTTGGCCTAGCCATCTGCAAAGCGATTGTGGCGGCCCACGAAGGCAGAATAGAGGGCTTTAACAGAGAGACAGGGGGAGCTTGTTTCCGTTTCAGTCTGCCCAAAGAGGTTTCCTTAGCTGGCAGTAAAAATGAGTAATCACTCTAGGAGAGGTAGCAGAGTATGGACAGAGAGATATTGGTACTGATTGTTGAGGATGACAAGTACATATCCAATTTTATATGCATGAGCTTAAAGCAGGAGGGCTACCGGTATATAAAGACAGCTACCGGAAGAGGGCTATCAGTCTTTGCTATGCCAACAATCCTGATATAGTAATACTTGATCTGGGGCTTCCGGACATAGATGGCATTGAGGTGATTGAACATATCCGCAGTTACTCTGACAGGCCGATCATTGTCGTTTCCGCCAGACAGGAGGAGGGGGAGAAGATCAAGGCTCTGGATCTGGGAGCAGACGACTATGTGGTAAAACCCTTTTACATGGGGAACTGCTGGCCCGAATCCGGGTTGCAGTTAGAAAGGCTGAGAAGAGCACAGGGCCGGAACCGTCGGCTGTGTTTGAGAGGGCTTATTTGAAAATTGACTTTGAAAAACGGCAGGTCTATATTGACGGACAGGAAATCCATGTGACACCTATAGAATATAAGCTGCTGAATCTTTTGGTCACAAACAGGGGAAAGGTGCTGACCCACAACCAGATTCAGAGTCAGATCTGGGGTTACGGGGAGGGCGGCGACCCAAACAGCCTGAGGGTGTTTATGGCAACGCTCAGACGAAAAATTGAAAAGGATACAGCCAATCCCAGGTTTATTATCACGGAAGTGGGGGTTGGCTATCGGTTTACCGAATAGCGCGTGATGTGCGTAAAAAACCTGGAAGACAGGGTCATGTCTTTCAGGTTTTTGTTGTATCTGGAGAGCATTTTCAAAAGTGTACAGGCTTTGAGACGATTTTAACACAATTTTAACACGGTACGGATTTCTCTAACCCCTATTTTATGCGGGCTTTGCTATACTGCAAATGCAAAAGCAATAGGAAAGGAGAAATATTATGGAAATCTTAATTTGGCTCATTGGGGCAGCTGGTATCGGAATGTTAGTTTATTACACAGCGATCTTACTGAAAGGAGATGACAGGTAATGGAAACAGTGATTCAGTATGCAGTTTATCTGATTATACTTGTGGCACTGGGCATTCCTCTGGGCGCCTACATGGGTAAAGTAATGAATGGGGAAAAGGTCTTCTTAAGCAGAATTCTGGGGCCCTGCGAACGGCTGTTCTACCGTGTGATGCATGTAAAGAGCGACGAGCAGATGACTGCAAAAAAATATGCTTTGAGTGCCATATTTTTTAATGTGATCGGTTTTGCAATATTATTCCTGATGCTGATGCTTCAGGGAATCCTACCTTTCAATCCTGAGAGGATCGAAGGCAACTCATGGCATCTTGCCTTTAACACAGCGGCAAGCTTTGTAACCAATACAAACTGGCAGGCATACAGCGGCGAGTCCGGTCTCAGTTATTTTTCACAGATGATGGGGCTTACGGTACAGAACTTTGTATCAGCCGCCACAGGAATCGCTGTACTCTTTGCTGTGATCCGCGGTTTTGTAAAAAGTAAAGGAAAAAGGAATCGGAAGTTTCTGGGTGGATTTGACCAGGTCGGTATTGTACATACCTTGCCGCTGGCAATCATTGTGGCTATTGCCCTGGCGTCACAGGGAGTTGTGCAGAATTTCTCCCCGTATGATAAGGTGCAGCTGGTGGAGCCAATTGCAGTTGACGCAGAGGGTGGGATCATAGAAGAGGCGGTTATTGACAGAGAAACCCAGACAGTTATGGTGGATGGTCAGGTCGTTCCGGATGCCTCTATTGTGACGGAGGAGGTTGTGCCCTTTGGGCCTGCGGCCAGTCAGATTGCGATTAAGCAGCTGGGAACCAACGGCGGCGGATTCTTTGGGGGTGAACTCTGCACATCCATTTGAGAATCCTACTATTTTCACAAACTTGCTTGAAATGCTGTCATTGCTTTTGATACCAGTGGGCTTATGCTTTACCTTTGGTAGAAATGTAAAAGATAAAAGCAGGGTGTCGCCATATTTGCAGCCATGTTTATCATGCTGACAGGTGCATTGGCCGTCTGCGCGTACAATGAACAGGCAGGAACGCCTCAGCTTGCACAGAATGGTGCGGTTGCTGTGGCCAGCACAGATGGGACAGCGGGTGGAAATATGGAAGGCAAGGAGACCAGGTTCGGCATTGCAACATCAGTCACCTGGGCCACATTTACAACAGCAGCCTCAAATGGTTCTGTAAACCCATGCACGACTCTTATACCCCAATCGGAGGACTTGTGCCAATGCTTTTGATGCAGCTGGGAGAGGTCGTATTTGGAGGCGTCGGCTGCGGACTTTACGGAATGCTGGCCTTTGCCATACTGGCAGTGTTTATAGCAGGGCTGATGGTGGGGCGTACCCCTGAATACTTGGGCAAGAAAATCGAGCCTTTTGAGATGAAGATGGCAGTGCTCTGCTGTCTGGCCACCCCATTGCGATCTTAATCGGAAGCGGTATCGCAGCTCTGCTGCCTGCAACAGCGGACAGTTTAAATAACCCCGGAGCTCACGGCTTGTCTGAGGTGCTCTACACTTATTCATCCGCGGGAGGCAACAACGGGTCTGCATTTGCTGGATTCAACGCCGATACACCGTTTCTGAATGTTTCCATCGGGCTGGTAATGCTTGTCGTCCGTTTTATACCAATGGTTACCATGCTTGCAATTGCAGGCCACATGGCAGCTAAGAAAAAGGTTGCCGTAACAGCCGGCACGCTCTCCACTGCAAACGGCTTGTTTATATTCCTTCTGATCTTTTGTGGTACTGCTGGTGGGAGCCTTAAGTTTCTTCCCGGCCCTGTCCCTTGGACCAATCGCGGAATTTTTCAGATGATAGCTTAAGGAGGTAGAAGAAATGAGCAATCATACAGAGACACAGAGTGCACTGCACAACAAAAAAATGGTTATGCGCGCCATTAAGGATGCATTTATGAAGCTGGCGCCAAAGACGCAGATCAAAAAATCCCGTTATGTTTCTGGTATTTGTTTCCGCAGTCATGACAACCGTACTGTTTATAGCGGCTCTTTTCGGAATCAAAGATGCGGCTTGGGGATATATTTTAGGGATTGCGGTGATTCTCTGGTTCACGGTGCTCTTTGCAAACTTCGCAGAAGCCATCGCAGAGGGCAGGGGCAAGGCACAGGCCGACTCTCTGCGCGCTGCCAAGAGGGATGTGGAGGCTCACAAGATCCCTTCTTTGAACCAGAAGGAGCAGATCACCAGGGTTGCGTCCGCAAATTTGGTGAAGGGGGATATTGTGATTGTAAAGGCTGGGGAATCGATTCCAGGTGACGGAGAGGTTATAGAAGGGGCGGCCTCTGTGGACGAGAGCGCCATCACAGGCGAGTCTGCTCCGGTAGTCCGTGAGGCAGGCGGGGACCGCAGTGCTGTGACAGGAGGTACCATGGTGCTCTCCGACTGGATTGCAGTGCGTATCACAAGTGAACCGGGGGCCAGTTTTCTGGACAAGATGATAGCCATGGTGGAAGGCGCTGCCAGAAAGAAGACGCCGAATGAAATTGCATTGGAGATATTTTTGGTGGCATTGTCCATAATCTTTATACTGGTGACCATGTCACTGTATGCATACTCCTGTTTTCAGCAAATCAGGCGGAAATCAGCAATCCTACCTCCGTAACCTCTCTGGTAGCGCTGCTGGTCTGCCAGGCACCCACCACCATCGCGGCCTTGCTCTCCGCCATCGGTATTGCTGGTATGAGCAGACTGAACCAGGCAAACGTGTTGGCCATGAGCGGCCGCGCCATCGAGGCCGCCGGCGACGTGGATATCCTGATGCTGGATAAGACCGGCACCATTACCCTTGGCAACAGACAGGCGGCAGCTTTATCCCTGTGGACGGACATTCTGAGAGGGAGCTTGCGGATGCGGCCCAGCTCTCATCCCTCCCGGATGAAACGCCGGAGGGAAGAAGCGTTGTGGTACTGGCAAAGGAAAAGTTTGGTATAAGGGAGCGAAATCTACAGACGCAAACATGAAATTTATTCCATTTACCGCGAAACCAGAATGAGCGGTGTGGATACAAAGGATGCCCGCATAAGAAAAGGAGCGGCAGATGCCATGAGGGAATACGTGGAAGCCTCGGGGTGGTATCTACAGCGGGGAATGCGATGAGGTAGTAAAGAAAAATATCCAACCAGGGAGGTACTCCCTTGTGGTAGCAAAGGACCATATGATTCTGGGTGTGATTCATCTGAAGGATATCATTAAATCAGGAGTAAAGGAAAAAGTTTGCAGATTTACGCAAAATGGGTATCCGTACAGTTATGATCACGGGAGATAATCCCTCACCGCGGCAGCCATCGCAGCGGAGGCAGGCGTGGATGATTTTCTGGCAGAGGCCACGCCTGAGGGAAAGCTCAATGATCCGCGAGCTTCAGGCCAAGGGGCACATGGTGGCAATGACCGGAGACGGAACCAACGATGCTCCCGCACTGGCACAGGCCGATGTGGCGGTTGCTATGAACACCGGGTACCCAGGCCGCAAAGAGGCCGGAAACATGGTGGACCTGATTCTCACCCACAAAGCTAATCGATATTGTGAGGATTGGAAAACAGCTGCTCATGACAAGAGGAAGCCTGACTACCTTCAGTATTGCAAATGATGTGGCAAAATATTTCGCTATTATTCCGGCTCTGTTTATGGGTCTTTATCCCGCTTGCGAAGCTGAATATTATGGGGCTTCACAGTGCCGAGAGTGCGATCTTCTCAGCCATTATCTACAATGCCCTGATCATCATCGCATTGATACCGCTGGCATTGAAGGGAGTCAAATACCGCGAAGTCTCCGCCGGAAGTTGCTGTCCAGAAACCTGCTGGTCTATGGCGTGGGCGGCATTATTGCCCCGTTTATCTGCATAAAGCTGATCGACATGCTTCTGGTATTGACAGGACTGTTCTAAAAGAGAGGATGGAAGAATTATGAAGAAAGAAAAAAAGGAGTTTTTCCAGGGCTTTGATTCTATTTTTGATTATGATGGTGGTTTGCGGGCTGATCTATACCTTGGCAATCACCGGAATAGCACAGGTCTTTTTTGGAAAAAAGCGAATGGAAGTATTATTGAAGTGAATGGCGTGAAATATGGCAGCCAGCTCTTGGCTCAGCAGTTTAATGACGAGGAACATATGTGGGGCAGGATCATGAATATTGATGTGGACACCTACAAGGATGACGAGGGAAATATCCTGATGTATTCCTCCGCCTCAAACAAATCTCCGGCAGGGGAGGAGTTTGAGGAGGCAGTGGCACAGAGGGTCAGCATGATCAAAGAGGCGAATCCGGATGCAAAGGAGGAGGCCATCCCGGTAGAATTGGTTACAGTGTCCGGAAGCGGGCTGGACCCTCACATCTCCCCGGCGGCGGCAGAGTACCAGGTACCGCGTCTGGCAAAGGCCAACGATATGACTGAGGACCAGGTCAGGGAGGTCATCAAAAAGTATACAAACGGCAAACTATTTGGTATACTTGGAGAAAATACGGTAAATGTTTTGAAGTAAACCTGGCTCTGGATGGTATCCTCGCCGAATAGAGAGGAATGGACTTATGAGTGAAAATCGACCTGATCCAAATAAACTTTTGAAAGAGATTAATGAAGAGGAGCAGAGGAAGAACAGGGGAAAACTGAAGATCTTCTTTGGATATGCAGCAGGCGTGGGCAAAACCTACGCCATGCTGCAGTCTGCACATACAGCTATGGAGGAGGGGATGGATGTGGTTGCCGGATATATCGAGCCCCACGCCAGACCGGAGACCATGGCTCTTTGAATGGTCTGGAGGTACTGCCTGTCCGGGAGATATCATACAGAAATATTGTTCTGAGGGAGTTTGACCTGGACCGTGCCGTCAGCAGGAAACCACAGCTTATCCTGGTGGATGAACTGGCGCACACAAATGCCCAGGGATGCCGGCACAGGAAACGGTATCAGGACATACAGGAGCTGTTGAAACATGGAATCAATGTTTACACTACCGTAAATGTACAGCACCTGAGAGCCTGGCTGATATAGTTGCCTCCATAACAGGGGTGATGGTAAAGGAGCGCATCCCAGACTTTATTTTTGACAATGCCAATCAGGTGGAACTGGTGGATATTGAGCCGGAGGAACTACAGGAACGACTGAAGGAGGGGAAGATCTACCGGAAAAATCAGGCAGGAAGTGCTATGGATCATTTCTTTCAGGCAGACAATCTGACTGCGCTCAGAGAGATTGCGCTGCGGCGTACCGCGGACCATGTAAATCAGACAACGGAAAAGAGCAGAGAGCGGAATCCGGACAGCGAGTATTATACGGATGAACACATCATGGTTCTGTCTTTCCCCCTCCCCTCAAGTGCAAAGGTGATCCGCGCGGCAGCCAGAATGGCCAAGGCATTCAAGGCGAGATTTACGGCGGCACATGTGGAGGAACCGGGAGCGGAACGGCTTGGGGATGAGGACGCCATGAGGCTTCGTATGAATCAGAGACTGGCGGAACAGCTGGGGGCTAAGACAGTGGTGCTCTACGGAGGTGATATTACACGGCAGATTGCAGAGTACGCCCGTGTTTCCGGGGTATCTAAGATCGTACTGGGCAGAAGCTACAACAAAAGGAGTCCCTTTTACGCGCCAGGTAAGTTTTTTCGGACCAGCTGTCCCGATTGCTGCCCAAGACAGAGATTTATCTGATACCGGATACCTATGAGAACCGATACGCCAAGAAGTATGTCCGCAGGCGGGAGCGGGAAGACAGGAAAAAAACAATGCTGCGGGATGTGGGGGCGACTGCCGTGATCCTGATAGGAGTTACTGCCATATCCCTGCTGTTCGGTTACTGGAAATTTGACGAGGCAAATATTATTACCCTTTATATTCTGGGCATTCTGATGAATGCACTAGTGACTGAGAGCCAGGTCTTCAATATTTTGGCCTCTGTGCTCAGTGTAGCCTGTTTTAATTTTTTTTTACCAATCCCAGATGGACCCTGCTGGTGGATAAGCCCGGCTATATTGTTACCTTTGGCATTATGTTCCTGCCAGGTTTCATCACAGCATTTCTGGCAAAAAGGTCAAGATTTTCGGCCGCCAGGCTGCCAAGCGGGCATGGAGGATGGAGACCCTGCTGGAAACGAGCCAGAAGCTTCAGATAGCAAAGGATAGTGTACAGATAGCGGAAGTGATGGGCAGACAGCTGGTCAAACTTTTGGACAGAGATATTATCTACTATGGGGGTGATCCGGAGATAGAGACGGAGGTACTCAGATTCCCCAAAGAAGAGGACAGCCAAATTGAGCTGCTGCTGTCCCAGGATGAAGTGGCGGTGGCAGTGTGGTGCTGCCGAAACAACAAACATGCCGGGGCAAGACCAATACCCTTCCGGGTGCAAAGGGGCTTTACTTAGCTGTGCGAAGCGGTGAGCGTGTGTTTGGCGTGGTTGGAATATGCATGGGAGAGAAATATATGTCCGCCTTTGACGAGAGCCTGATGAATGCCATCCTGAACGAGGCGGCTATGGCTTTGAGAGAGACTATGTCAGCAAAGAAAAGCTGCAGGCCGATATGAAGATGAAGCAGGAGCAGCTCAGGGCCAATCTTCTGCGAAGCATTTCCCATGATCTGCGCACTCCCCGACAAGTATTTCCGGAAACTCGGAAATACTCTTGGAGCAGGAGCTAAATTTATCCGGTGAACAGAAGCATAAACTGTATGAAGGCATTTACGATGATTCTGTCTGGCTGTACAATCTGGTGGAAAATCTGCTGTCTGTCACCAGAATTGAAAATGGAAATATGCAGCTGAATTTGCAGCCTGAGCTTTTGGAGGATGTGATCCAGGAGGCGTTGACCCACATTAAGAGAAGAACGCAGGGACATGTGATACGGATAGACCTGCAGGATGAGTTTCTTATGGCCTGGATGGATGCCAAGCTGATTATGCAGGTAATCCTGAATATTGTGGACAATGCTCTGAAATATACGTCTGAGGGAACAAGCATTGTCATCTCTGCGAAAAAAAAGACTGGGGGAGAATACTGGTGGAAATTGCGGACAATGGGGAAGGGATTTTGGATGCCAGCAAAGAGAGGATATTTGACATGTTCTATGCGGAAAATAAGACGTTGGCGGACAGCAGAAGAAGCATGGGGTGGGCCTGGCACTGTGCAGGTCTATTGTGGCGGCCCACGGCGGAAAGCTGACTGTGAGAGACAATATACCAAAAGGCAGTATTTTTGCTTTTGACCTGAGAGAAGAGGAGGTAGAGGGCATTGGCAGCGAAGCATAACCTTTTTTGATTGTAGAGGATGAGAAGGCCATCAGCAACCTGATTGCCACCACACTGGAAACACAGGGATACCACTATACAAAGGCCAAAACGGCAATCAGGCGATGATAGAGATCGTGTCCCGCCGCCCGGAGATCATTCTTTTTGGACCTGGGGCTTCCGGATATGGATGGAATGGATATCATTAAGAAGGTCCGGACCTTCTCTTCGGTTCCGATTATCGTGATCAGCGCCAGGAATGAGGACAGGGACAAGATTGAGGCATTGGACGCCGGGGCGGATGATTATTTGACCAAGCCCTTCAGCGTGGAGGAACTCTTGGCCAGACTCCGATCTACTTTCCGGAGGATCAGCTATATGCAGGGGAGTTCAGGAGCAGAAAGTACTATATTTGAGAATGGGGATCTGAGAATCGACTTTGTGGCGGCCGCCGTGTATATGAAGGGAGCGGAAGTCCACCTCTCGCCCATTGAATACCGGCTCTTGTGCCTGCTGGCGAGAAATGTGGGCAAGGTCCTCACCCACCAGTACATGATGCATGAGGTCTGGGAAAATGTCCAGGGCAGTGATATTCCCTCTTCGTGTGTTCATGGCAACACTCAGAAAGAAGATAGAGCCGGACAGGGAAAATCCCGCCTATATCCACACAAGAGTGGGTATCGGATATAAGATGAACCGGATAGAGCAGGGCCGGATGAAAAAATGAATTTGCCATTCTCAAAAGTAAGCCGCTTAAGTATACTGTCACGGCACTCTGCCTGCTGGCAGCAGCAACGGGGCTGGGCTGGTTCTTTGAAAAAGGCCGGCTTTTCAGATACCAATGTTGTGCTGCTGTATATCCTGGCAGTCCTGGTCACCTCCAGGCTGACAGAGGGGTATGCGGCAGGGCTTTTGACTTCTGTTGCGGCTACCCTGGCCTTTAATTACTTTTTTTTTACGGAGCCGTATTACACGCTTAACGTCAATGATCCGGCTTATCTGATTACCTTTGGGATCATGACCGGAGCGGCAGTGGTCACCAGCGCATTGACCTCCAAGGCAAAGGGAGAGCGAGATAAACGCCCTGGAGCGGGAGCGGGAGACACAGGCCCTATACCAGTTTACCAGCCATCTGGCTGAGGCGTCAGATACGTCGGAGATTGCCCGGGCCGCCGTGAAGGCTGCCGGAAACCGGCTAGACTGCAGAGCAGTTTTTCTCTGCTTTAGCGAGGAGGGAAAGGCGGAAGCTAATTTTATCCAGGTAGAGGAGGACGGTGCGACCGTCAGAGAACGCAGGCGGATGAGGAGCTGACACATAGAATACAATTTCTGAAAAAAGGATTATGATGAAAACGGAGCGTTTTTGATTATCCGGTATACAGTAAAGGTCAGATACTCGGAATTGTGCGGATACCCAGGAACGGGCCGTACGTTTTTCCGATGGGGACAACCGGTATTTGCACTCACTTCTGGAGTGTACTGCACTGGCTCTTGGTAGAGAGTACTCCGTAAAGCAGCAGGTCAGATCCCGCCAGGAGACCATACAGGAGCGCTACAGGAGTAACCTGCTGCGGGCTATATCCCATGATTTGAGAACGCCTCTTTCCGGTATTATGGGCACCTCTGAGATGATTATGGATATGTCGGATAAAAAAGATCCCAGGTACGGGCTGGCCAAAGGAATATGCAAGGATGCCCACTGGCTCCATGCCCTTGTGGAGAATATTTTGAGCCTGACGAAGCTTCAGGAGGGCCGGCTGATTCTTGCCAGGCAGCCGGAGGCCGCGGAGGAGATCATCGGTGAGGCGATCCGCCGCCTTGCGTCCAGGGCCCCGGAGTATGAGATATCCGTGAAGGTGCCGGATGAAGTGCTGATGGTTCCCATGGACGGTAAACTGATTATGCAGGTGCTGATTAATCTTTTGGACAATGCGGTGAAACACTCTGAGCCAGGCCGGGAAATCAGTATCTGTGTTCAAAAAGATACCTCAAGAGAGGAAGCGGTTTTTCACTGTGTCAGATAGAGGCGAAGGAATTGTACAGAAGGATATTCCAAATATATTCCAAACCTTTACACCTCCCAGATCAAACCCGCGGATGCCAAAAAGGGGATTGACTGGGACTGCCCATCTGCGAGGCTATCATAAAAAGCCCATGGGGAAGGATTACCGGAAGAAACAGGACAGACGGACATGGGGCGGAGTTTTTATTTACGCTGCCGCTCACAGTAAAAAAGGAGGATGAGAAGATTGAGCCAATATCATGAGGTGATTTTGGTTGTGGAGGATGATGTGCAGATCCGCAATTTTATCTGCTATGCGCTCAGAGCAGAAGGATTTCAGTGTATCACCGCAGGAAATGCCAGGGATGCGCTGCACAAACTGGTTATGGAACCGGCGGAAATGATGCTGCTGGATTTGGGACTGCCGGACCTGGACGGAATGGAAGTGGTACGCAAAGTCCGGGAATGGTCAGAGCTGCCGATTATCATTGTGTCAGCAAGGGACCAGGACCGGGAGAAGGCGGCTGCCCTGGATGCTGGCGCGGATGATTATCTGACAAAACCCTTTTCCGCTACAGAGCTGCTTGCGCGCATACGGGTGGCGCTGCGCCACCTGTACCGTCAGGGTCTCCCAAAACCCAGTCCGTCTATCTGGTGGGAGAACTGGAGCTGGATGTGGAGAGGCATCAGGCGGTACTGGAAGGCATGCCTCTCCATCTGACGCCCATGGAGTTCAGCCTTATGACCCTTTTTATGAAAAATGCGGGCAAAGTGCTCACCAGCGGCTATATATTGAAGGAGGTCTGGGGAGCTCCGGCAGACTCGGACACACAGGCTCTGCGCGCACTGATGGCGGGCTTAAGAAGAAAAATTGAAAAAAGAATCCTGCAACGCCCAGGTATCTTCTGACCGAAGTTGGGATCGGATACCGGATGGCAGGGGAATAGGGAGGGACAGAGTATTTTGTCCCTCTCTATTTTTCTCACAGGATTTTCACAGGAAAAGAAAAACTATCACACCGTTCTCACACAGCCCCGGCTATAATCTAATTGTAAAGAAAAGGAGGTAAGTATTATGAGAGATTTGAGAGAGAGGAACAATTATTTGAACTGTGTGAGACAGTCCGGGGGCTTTGTACCTGGGAAAATATAGAGCAGTGCAGAAAAATGGTCCGTGAGGTCATGGGAAAAATACCCGGATGCAGCGGAGCCACAATCTGTACGGGAGACTGTTGGAAAAGAAGGTAGACCACACAGGAGCCATGCGCCATTTCAGAGCGGCGTGGGCTTTGGACCCTGGTTATGCTCCTGCCAGAAAGAACCTGGATCGATATGGAAGTTTTTCGCTGTGAAAAGTCCTGCATATGACGAGAAGGACTGCCAGGAGGTTCTTTCTTTAAAGAGAAAAAGACTTTAAAAAATGAGAGGGGTGCGCTATAATACAAATATAAAATGGTGGTTTTAAGAATATAACTGGAGGAGTGGTAATATGACAATCGATGAAGCAATCACTGTACTGGAAATGCAGGAGGAAATTTTACAGTTTTCACATTTCACCAATGAGGACGCATGGGAATTGGGCTGTATCATTGCAGCGGAGGCCAAGCGCAAACATTTTCCCGTGGCGGTGAGTATTCGGCTGAACAATGGTTTACGGTGTTCCAATACGCTTTCAGACGGAACCAACCTGAACAATGAGAACTGGATGGCAAGAAAAAGTCAATACAGTGAAAACACTGGAGCACAGCAGCCTCCACACTTATATGATGCTTCAGAAAAAGCGAAGAGAATCTGGGGACTGGTTCCTGGATTCCAAAAGTTCGCTGCCTGTGGAGGCGGTTTTCCCGTTCGCGTTGAGGAAGTGGGAGTGATTGGCACCATTGTAGTTTCCGGCCTGGATCATGTGTCAGACCACGAGCTGATCGTAAAATGTGTCAGCAGGTATCTGCATATTGATGAGGTACCCAGGATTCCAAGAGAGCTGTGAAGAGATCTGACGTACAGGCAAATAGTATTTGAAAAACAGTAAAAATATAGTGCCGGAGCGGCCTTGAAGGCAGTGGAATGTCTGTCTATATGGGAGCTTCGGCGTTTTGTTTTATACGGCCTTTTTATTTTATTAAGAATTATTAATTTACAAGTATTTTACTTGTGGTTCTAATGGGAAAAGAGTAAAATAAAGGTAGAAAGAAAAGGCAAACTACAAGAAAAGAAAGAAGGTGTTTTTATGAAAAAGCGTTTATTTTCAGTACTTTTTGACCCTCTGTCTGGTGCTGCATGCTGCCTTTACAGGC
>VOFB01004871.1_pt1 | contig 27605 bp, 22 predicted proteins | sample 5384141 | NCBI WGS metagenome assembly VOFB01 (sample SAMN12384721, study PRJNA508395) | human gut metagenome | isolation source: healthy gut A | host: Homo sapiens | reverse complement strand
TCAACAGACTGATAACCGCTGTATGCAACCTTGCCCGATGCAACAGACTTCCATTCACTCTCATCATTTGAGGGAGCACCGTCTCTTACGGGAATGTAGTAAATCTCATAATCCGCACCGTTGCTCTTTGTTTCAAAAAGCACCTTATCAAGTGTACGGCTGTTTTCGCCAAAATCAAAACAATTGATGAATGTAATGTCGTTGCTGTCAACATAATTAAAGCTGTATGTAGCACCGTAGCGTTCATCCTGCAACAATGTCATATCGTCGGTAATCTCCGTCACCTCGTCAATTGTGAAATTCGGGGAATACTTTTCGCCGAAAATGTACTTATCCTCATATGAAAGCCAGAAATAACCGCCCATTGTGTTGTTGTCGCCCCAGCTGTTGCGCACAAGCCATGCTCCGTTGTTCTGCGGCAACACACCTGTTCCGTTAGAGAATCTGTACCTGCTGAGATTATCGTTCCAACCCACAATGCTGATTGTGTGGCCGACATAGTCACCGTCATATGACTGCGGCATAAAGTAGGTTGTGCCTGCATTGTTAAAGCACTTGTTTGATGTGGCATATGACGCTGTCACCGAGCCGTTGTCGATAATTGCCTGCTTGATTTCGTTTGAATCAGCACCGTCAAGATAACGCAGTTTTGTTGTGCCGTATTTAGTCTTGTCGGCTGTCATATCATCGCCGTGAATATTTTTTGAAAAATCAATCTTACCGACATCGGCAATCTCTGCACCGCCCTGCCATGAGGTGAGATAGCCGGGATAAATATTTGTAAATCCGCCGTCACGGTATTTTCTCTGCCAGCCCTTGCCGTTTGTCTGTGTTGTGGAACTTGCGTTTGCGTGGTCATGTGACATCTCGGTAACGGGATAGCCAAGCTTCAAGAGCTTTGTTTCAAAGCCTTCTGTGCCTGCAACCGCCCAGCAATCGTTATACTGCTGAGCCTTGATAGGTGTTACAAAGCCGAGATTTTTTGAGCTGAAATTACTCGGAAGTCCGTTTTCGTCAACAAGCGAATAGCCGATTGCGGAATATGCAGACGGAAAAGACGAATCCGAAGATTGTGCATTCTTTGTGACCGACTCAAAACCGTCATCAATTTCAGCCGCATTTACGCTTGCAATGCCGACCGAAATCATACACACCGCAGAAACCACTGCGGTAAATTTTTCAACAAATTTTTTGTTCATAAAATCACCTGTATATAATGTAAAGTTGTGTGTTTGTTTTAGAATTATAATCTGTCTTTTTTTCTTCATAATAAAGAATTTGTGATAGATTGCAATCTACGCAGAGGAGCGTCAGCTCCTTAGAAATTCAGTGTCAACTGAATTTCGGGAGTATCTACTGCCTTTTAGGCAGTAGATACCTGCGTTAAGATTATAACAAAACAAAATAGTCTTGTAAATAGAATACATAATATAAAATTGCACAATAATAACAATATACAAACAAATTTGCGAAACGGGGGATTATTTTGCAGTTCAGAACCGACCTTGCAATTGAGGCAAGAGAAATTGCAGGAGAAAACACAGGCGGTATTGAATTCAAAAAATACAGTGAAAACGGTCTTGAAATTTCACGGCTGATTGTAAAGAACCAAAAGGCAAGACAGGCACTCGGCAAGGAAATCGGCACATACATTACAATTGAGTTGCCGTCACTGACCGACAATTTTACTGAAACCGACAAACGGCTTGAAACCGTCGGCAATGAAATCAAACGGCTGTTGCCCGTAAACGGACTTGTGCTTGTTGCAGGACTCGGCAACATGGAAATCACTCCCGACTCACTCGGACCGAAAACAAGCCGACGAGTGCTTGCCACCCGTCACATAGGCGGAGAAATTGCCCGTTCAACGGGACTTGACCGACTTCGCCCCGTTGCCGTAATGCAGACGGGAGTCACGGGACAGACGGGCATTGAAACAGGCGAATACATTCTCAGCATTGTACGGCGGATAAGACCGACAGCCGTTGTTGCAATTGACGCACTCGCCTCACGCAGAACCGAAAGGCTCGGCTGTACACTTCAGATAAGCGACACGGGAATCTCACCCGGTGCGGGGGTGGGCAATCACCGAACCAAAATCACAAAGGAAACAATCGGAGTTCCTGTTATTGCAATCGGAGTGCCGACCGTAGTTGACGCACAAACGCTTGCGGTTGACATTCTCGGCAATGACTGCAACCGAAAAACGCAGAAAATGCTTATGCCGCAGGGCAGACAGCTTGTAGTCATTCCAAGAGAAATTGACCTGCTCACGGAAAGAGCCTCAAGGCTCATAGCCTTTGCACTCAACGGAGCACTGCAAAATGAATTTGATTTGCCCGACCTCATCTCGTTAATGTAAATCCACGCATATTTACACATATTCACCTACGGCACGGCATATATTTATTGCAGAAACCGATAGCCAACATATGTACGGATTGCAGGTGATTTTGTGAAAAGTGAAGGAACATCAAAAAAGAAACTGAAAAAAGCCTTAAAAACAAGCACAGCCGTTGTACTGTTGACAACGGCTGTTTTAAGCGTTATATACAGACTGCCTCTCTGCTTTGAATCACAGAATCCTGCGGCACTTGCCGCTGCCGCTTTTACTCTCACAAACGGAGAATACAAGCTTGAAAATTCAAAGACGGAAAAGCCTACAGTTTCCGACCAAAAGCCCACAGAATCAGCCGACACAGAACCCGTAGCCGAAAAAAATCACAAGCGTGACAAAAGCACCTATTACGATTCCTACGGCAACCATGACGGCGAGAACAAATACACGGTTGAGGAACGCACCATAGGCGACACGGGAACTCAGGTTGACAACTGCTTTGTCAAAAACAAAACGGGACTGTCGCTTGACTTTGACGGACTTCTTTCGGCAAAACTGCCGTTTTCAATTGACAAGGGCATAAACTCACCGCAGGTTCTAATCTACCACACCCACACAAGCGAGGCATATCTTGACGAAGATGTTGACTTTTTCTATGACAGCTTTTATTCACGCACAAACAACAACGATTTCAATGTTGTGGCAGTCGGAGATGCACTCACCGAACAGCTCAACAAGCGTGGAATAAAAACGGTTCATGATACTACAATTCACGATGAATCCTACAACGGTTCGTATGACCGTAGTGTTGACACAGTGTATAAAAATCTTGAAAAATATCCCGATATCAAGGTTGTTATCGACCTGCACCGTGATGCAATCGGAACGGACGAAAACAAGGTTAAGCCCGTGTTTACATACAACGGCAAAAAGGGTGCGCAGATTATGATTCTTGCAGGGTGCGACACGGACGGTGAACGGGGTTTTGACTGCTGGGAGGAAAATTTAAACTTTGCCCTGAAAATTCAGGACAAAGCCGAAACCCTCTATCCCGATATGACCAGACCGCTGAATTTTGACTACTTTGCATACAATGAATATGTCTGCAACGGTTCGCTGTTAATAGAAGTCGGCACAGAATCAAATTCCATTGACGAGGCAACCTACTCAGGCAGTCTGTTGGGCAACGCAATTGCCGATGTGCTTTTAAATTGACGGCAAACCGCCGGCAGCGTGTCGCTGCACCCAATTCCACATATAAAAACAGTCGGGAAGACATTGTTTTGCATTTTGCAAACTGTCTTCCCGATCTTTATTATAATCTTTTCAATTTACTTACGACTTTTTCCACGCTGACGGGGCGAACAGCAACATCAACGGGAACAATTCGAGTCTGCCTGCTAACATATCAAAAATCAAAATAATTTTTGACAAAATACTGAATTCCGAATAGTTGCCGACAGGGCCAACCATTCCAAGGCCCGGACCTGTGTTGTTGATATTTGCGGCAACAGCCGTGAAACTCGTCACAAAATCCGTCTGATCAAGCGAAAGCACAAGCCAGCTTAACGCAAAGATTCCGATGTACAGCACAAGGAAAATTGAAGTTGACCTCATAACGTTGTGGTCAATCGTCTTGCCGTCCATTTTAACGGTCTTAACATTTCTCGGATGAATGAGGAGTGAAAACTCCTTTCGTGTTTCCTTAAAGAGCAAAATAACTCTTGAAACCTTAAAACCGCCGCCTGTACTGCCTGCCATTGCACCGATAAATGTGATAATCATAATCACGGTTTTTGAAAATTCAGGCCAGTTATTGACATCCGTCAAACCAAAACCTGTTGTCGTGATAATTGACGAAACATAGAAAAAGCTCTGGTGAACCGCATCATACGCACTCGGATAAAGTGACCTGATGTTAAACGCAATCAAGGCTGTTGACAGCACGATAATTCCGAAATAAACCCACAGCTCCTGAATGCGGAAAGCCTGCTTAAACTTCTTCGCAAGAATGAGGATATACACGGAAAAGTTAATTCCGAACAGCATCATAAATACAGCAATAACGGTTTGCAGATAATTGCTGTATGAAGCGATACCTGCGTTAGTAACACCGAAACCGCCCGTACCTGCCGTTGCAAAGCTTATGTTAAGTGCGTCAAAAACAGGCATTTTGCCTACAATCAGAAATATAAATTCAAGTGCAGTCAAGCCGAAATAAATTCCGTAGAGCATCATTGCGTAATTTCTCATTTTCGGAACAGCCTTGCCCACAATCGGACCGGGGCTCTCGGCTTTCATAAGGAAAATATTCTGCTGACCGCCGAGCTTCGGGATAATCGCAAGCAAGAACACGATTACGCCCATACCGCCCAACCAATGGAGAAAGCTTCGCCACATAAGCATTCCGTGGCTCAATGCCTCAACATCGGTAAGTATAGTTGAACCTGTTGTTGTAAAGCCCGACACGGTTTCGTAAAAAGCGTCAATAAAACTCGGAATCTCACCGCTCAGCCAGAACGGAAAACATCCTACAAAAGACATAAGAATCCAGCTTAACGCAGTAGCCGCAAAGCCTGCCTTCTGATAAAGCACGGGATTTTTCGGCTTTTTTACTTTTACGGCAAGCAAGCCCAAAAGTGCCGACAAAGCACCTACTCCAAGAAAATAAAGTCCCTCGTGTTCGCCGTATATAAATGAAGTAACGGTTGCAATCTGCATAGCCGCGCCCTCGACAATAAGAACCCAGCCGAGGATATACACAATTAATCGTTTATTCATTATGCTCCCCTCAACGCTTTACAATATCTTCAAGCTTGCTAAGACCTTTTTGCATGGTAAGCACAATTACCGTGTCCTCAGGTTTAATCACATCCGTACCTTGCGGAAGAATAATTTTTCCGCCTCTGTTAATGCAGATAATCTGAAGATTAGCCTTCAGATTAAGGTTCATAATCGGAACATTCGTAACCCTTGATTCCGCATTAACCTTGAATTCAAGAGCCTCAACCTTGTCGTCGTTAAGGCGGTAAAGCGATTCAACATTGCTGTCGCCCGTATTCTGCATCGCTCTGATATATCTTGCAATATATTCGCCTGTAAGGCTCTTTGGATGAATAATACATTCAAAATTCTGATCATGCAAAAGCGGATCAAATGACGCATTATTTACCTTAGTAATCAATTTTGCCTTTGTAATGCCCTTTAGGTACATCGTTATGATAATATTTTCTTCGTCATAATCCATAAGAGCGGCAATGCCGTCAGCGTGTTCAACACCCTCCGAAAGCAACAGCGACTGATCCATGCAATCGCCCTGAATTATAACAGCCCCAGGTATAGCCTCCGAAAGAAAGTTGCAGCGTTCGGGATTTTTCTCGATAATTTTGACATTCGCACCGGATTTAATAAGCGTCTTTGCAAGGTAGAACGAAACCTTGCCGCCGCCGAGAAGGATAACATCCTTACTTCTGCCGATTGCAATACTGATACGCTTAAAGAATTTTGCGGCAATTTCGGGCTTTGCAACAACAGAAATTCTGTCACCACCGTTAATAACAAAATCACCGTTAGGAATGAACATCTCATCCCCTCTCTCAACCGTACAGATTCTCACCTTACCTCTGAGGTTGTCAACTCTGCTCAAAGCAGTTCCGACAATTGACGAATTCTGCGGTACAGTTACCTTGATAAGCTCAACAACACCCTTTGAGAACGAATCAATTTCAAGCGCACCCGAAAATCTTAACAGACGGCTGATTTCATTAGCGGCGGTCTGTTCGGGATTGATTGCCATAGAAAGACCGAGATGCTCTTTGATTCTGTAAAGGTCGTTTGTGTATTCGGGATTACGTACTCTTGCAATTGTGTGGGTAACGCCTGCCGCCTTAGCCATAAGGCACGAATACAGATTGATTTCATCCCTTGCGGTTGCGGCAATAAGCAAATCGGCATACTCTGCGCCTGCCTCAATAAGCACATCATATGTTGCACCGTTTCCCTCTATGCCGAGAACATCAAGCGAATTTGCAAGTTTATCGACTGCACCGTGGTTAATATCGACTACGGATATTTCATGTCCCTCCAAATTAAGCTCCGACGCTATTGAAGAGCCAACCTTTCCGCATCCAACAATTATAATCCTCATAAATTTTCCTCTTAACCAATATTTAAAAACAAGGTGCGGACCACTGAAAAAATTCACCCGTCCGCATATCAAAGTCATAATACACCTATTTTATACTAAAATCAATACCAAAATAGAAAGAATCCGACTATATACAAATTTTATTTATTGTGCAAAACAGAAGAGCCGAGGTTCTGTACCCAAAAATAACGACCGCAACATATTTTGTCGAGCATTAAATTATGACCGCATGCACAAATTTGGGCGTAGGGGCGGATAATATATCCGCCCGAAGTAATGGTAGAAATTATTTTATTGGCAATAAAATCCGATAAATGTCGCAAAGTTGTTGTTATCCTGTAGCGGCGGTCAGTGACCGCCAATCAATTCGTGTGTAAATACGAATTGAATAAGTAATCACACAAATTATTTTGCAAATAAAATTTTATAATAAACGAAACGCTGTACAATGTCGAACCGATTTTACAATCGGTTCGCCCCTACAAATTAACAACACCTTCCATATATAAAACAGCCGGGAAGACAAATGTTTGCATTTTACAAACTGTCTTCCCGACCTTAATTTTACATTTTCAATTTTCCATTTTCAACTCAGAACAAAAATTACTTATTTTTGTTCTGAATGTATTCGTCAATAGCAGTTGCGGCTGTTTTGCCTGCGCCCATTGCGAGGATAACCGTTGCGGCGCCTGTTACAGCGTCACCGCCTGCATATACGCCCTCACGGGATGTAAGACCGTTTTCGTCAGCGATGATACCGCCCCACTTCTGAGTGTCAAGTCCCTTTGTTGTAGCCTTGATAAGCGGGTTAGGTGATGTTCCGATTGAAATAACAACAGCGTCAACATCAAGAACGAACTCACTGCCGGGGATTTCAACAGGTCTTCTTCTGCCGCTTGCGTCAGGCTCGCCGAGTTCCATCTTAATGCACTTCATACCCGTTACGAACTCATCTTCGTTGCCGAGAATTTCAACAGGGTTATTGAGGAGCTTGAAGATAATTCCCTCTTCCTTTGCATGCTCAACTTCTTCCTTACGGGCAGGAAGCTCTTCTTCGCTTCTTCTGTAAACAATATAAACCTCTTCTGCGCCAAGACGCTTTGCACAACGAGCGGCATCCATTGCAACATTACCGCCGCCGACAACTGCAACCTTCTTTGCGTGCATAATCGGAGTTGTGCTGTCATCCTTATAAGCCTTCATAAGGTTTGTTCTTGTAAGGAACTCATTTGCCGAGTAAACACCGCAAAGGTTCTCACCGGGGATATTCATAAATCTCGGAAGACCTGCGCCCGAACCGATAAATACTGACTCAAAGCCGTAATCGTCCATAAGTTCGTCAATTGAGAGAACTCTGCCGATAACCATATTTGTTTCAACCTTAACACCGAGCTCTTTAAGTGTGTCAACTTCCTTCTGAACGATTGACTTGGGAAGTCTGAACTCAGGGATACCGTAAACGAGAACACCGCCCGCAAGGTGGAGAGCCTCAAATACTGTTACATCGTAACCCTTCTTTGCAAGGTCGCCTGCACAGGTAAGACCTGCAGGACCTGAACCGACGATAGCAACCTTGTGACCGTTTGACTCAGGCTTATTTACCTTAACATCTGTCTGAGCGTTGTGCCAGTCGGCAACAAATCTCTCAAGTCTGCCGATTCCGACAGGCTCAGTCTTGATGCCTCTTACGCACTTTGACTCACACTGTGACTCCTGCGGACAAACACGACCGCAAACAGCAGGAAGTGAGCTTGACTGCGAAATTACATCATAAGCGCCTGCAAAGTTGCCCTGGGCAACCTCTTTGATAAAATCAGGGATTGCGATATGTACGGGACAGCCGTTTACGCAAGGTCTGTGCTTACAGTTAAGGCAACGCTGTGCCTCCTCAATTGCAACTTCTTCCGTGTAGCCTGTTGCTACCTCAAGAAAGTTTTTATTTCTTACATTAGGATCCTGTGATGGCATAGGAGCCTTTTTGGGTGACATATTTGGCATGATTACTCAACCTCCTTCTTGAACAGATTACATGTTTCTTCGTATGCATGACGCTCAAACGGCTTGTACATTGCGCCACGCTTCATAGCCTCGTCAAAATCAACCTTAAAGCCGTCAAAGTCGGGGCCGTCAACACAAGCAAACTTTGTCTGTCCGTCAACTGTAAGACGACAGCCGCCGCACATACCTGTGCCGTCAATCATAATCGGGTTCATGGAAACTGTTGTCGGAATATTGTAAGGCTTTGTTGTTTTAACAACAAACTTCATCATGATAAGCGGACCGATTGTAATAACGAGGTCATAGTCCTCGCCTGCCTTAATCATCTCTTCGAGAGGAGCTGTAACAACGCCCTTTTGACCGTATGAACCGTCATCTGTCATAAGAATGAACTTGTCTGAGCAAGCCTTGAATTCATTTTCAAGAATAACAAGATCCTTGTTTCTGAAGCCGACAATTGAGTGAACCTCACAGCCGATTTCGTGGAGCTTTTCAGCAACAGGAAGTGCAATTGCACAGCCAACGCCGCCGCCTACAACGCAAACCTTTTTAAGACCGTCTGTATGTGTGGGAACACCGAGAGGCCCTACAAAATCGTGAATATAATCGCCTTCGTTAAGGTGATTGAGCTTTTCTGTTGTTGCACCGACAATCTGGAAGATAATACGAACTGTGCCGGCCTCTCTGTCATAGCCTGCAACCGTAAGCGGAATACGCTCACCGTTCTCGTCAACACGGAGAATGATGAACTGTCCGGGCTCTGCCTTTTTGGCAATAAGCGGAGCGTCAATTTCCATAAGTGTAACGGTTGGATTCAGAGATTTTTTCTTAACTATCTTGTACATTTTTCTCTTTTCCTTTCGCAATTGAATTCACATCAGTAGCGGCGAACAGTGTTCGCCAATCATTTCAAGTGCAAACTTGAAATGACTGAAATAACAATATGAAAAGTCTGAATTATCAGACCTTTCCGTCCGAGCATATCGAACCTTTTCCTATAAAATAAAAATCGGAATATGCCTAATGTATTCCGAACACCTTGTCGAATTAATTTTAGCACAATTATATCTGCGTTTCAAGTGAATTTTGATGATTTTTACATATAATCTTTGCCATTTCACCAAACAAACAGCCCATTCTGCCGTTATTTTTTTCACAACCCCCCAAAAAGCACAATTCAATCAATTTTTTGAACCAAAGAATAATTTTTGCACATATGAAAATCCTAAAAAAAGAATACAAATGAAAGGGACGGTCATATGTCGGGAAACAAAAGAAAGGTTGTACTTGTGGGAACGGGAATGGTCGGAATGAGCTTTGCCTATGCGGCACTCAATCAAAATGTGTGTGATGAGCTCATTATGATTGACCTCAACGAAAAGCGTGCCGAGGGTGAGGCAATGGATTTGAACCACGGGCTTGCATTTTCGCATTCAAGCATGAAAATCCGTTGCGGAGGTTACGGTGAATGTGCCGACGCCGACATTGTTGTAATCTGTGCAGGTGCAAATCAAAAGCCCACCGAAAGCAGGCTTCAGCTTTTGCAGAAAAACGCAGTTGTATTTTCTTCAATTGTGCCAAAGGTTGTGCAAAGCGGTTTTGAGGGAATTTTCCTTGTTGCGACAAATCCCGTTGACATTATGACACGGGTGACCTATGAACTTTCGGGATTCAATGCGTCAAAAATCATCGGCACGGGAACTACCCTTGACACGGCTCGGCTCAGATATCTTCTCGGCGAATATTTTGAGGTTGATCCACGCAACATTCACGCATATGTAATAGGCGAACACGGAGACAGCGAATTTGTTCCGTGGAGTCAGGCACTCCTTGCCGCCAAACCGCTAAAGGATGTCATGCGTGATAACCCAAAATCGTACTACATGGAGGAGCTTGAGCAGATAAGCGATGATGTGCGTTGTGCCGCCCACAAAATCATTGAGGCAAAGGGCGCAACCTACTACGGCATCGGTATGTCAATCGTTCGTATCGTCCGAGCAATTCTTCAAGATGAAAACAGCGTTCTGACAGTATCGGTTCGTCTGCGTGGCGAATACGGCGGCAAGAAAGATGTGTTCATCGGCAACCCGTGCATAGTGAGCGCAAACGGTGCAAAACGCATTCTGGAACTAAAATTAACCGAACAGGAATTGCAAAAGTTAGATAACTCCTGCACAATTCTGAATGACAACTTTAAGAAATTGAAATTATAAAAAACCTGTATTGTCTGTAGGGGGGATAATATCCGCCCTACGAAACAGCAACGACTTTTATATAAAAAATCGCATCAGAGCTTTTTCGGGCATCTGATGCGATTTCTATATTATACTATCTTCTCGAATTGGTAACGGCGGCTCGCCGTCAACTTTCAATTTGAAATCCGTCAGAACGGCAAAAGCCCTAAATCTTCAAGCAAAATCTTGAGTCCAAGCAAAATCAATACTGCACCGCCTAAAAATTCTGCCTTTAACTTATACTTTGCACCGAATACATTGCCTATTTTGATGCCGACAGCCGAAAGTATGAATGTTGTTGTGCCTATAATTGCGATTGCAGGTACGATATCAACATCAATACACGCAAACGAAACGCCTACCGCAAGGGCGTCAATACTTGTTGCAACGGCAAGGGGCAGCATTGTCTTGACCGAAAACGAATCGTCAAGCTGTTCTTCCTCACCGAAAGCTTCTCTTATCATATTTGCACCGATAAGTGCAAGCAGGATGAAAGCAATCCAATGGTCAATGCTTGTGATGAGCCACTCAAACTGCTTTCCGAGAAGATAACCGATAAGCGGCATAAGCGCCTGAAATCCGCCAAACCACAATCCGACAGTAATTGCGTGTTTAGGTCTTAACTTACGCACGGAGAGCCCCTTGCAAATTGAAACCGCAAATGCATCCATAGACAAGCCGATGCCGAACAGCAGTAATTCCACAAAACTCATAATATTATCCTCCGTTATATTTTAGTCGGCGGTGAAAGGAAACAGAACACCGTTTGCCGACCGTTATTTAATCAAAATGATATTCAGTTGTTTCAATCAGTTTGAAATGGCTCTTTTTAAATTCAATAATTCCTGCTTTTTTCAGTTCACCGAGTGCTCTTGAAAGTGACGCTCTGTCAACCGCAAGATAGTTTGCAAGCTCGTCACGGGAGAACGGCAGATCAACCTCACAGCTACGCTCACGCCTGCAATAGATTTGAAGAAGGTGCATAAATTTGCCCTTGATACTTCGCTTTGAAAGACAGGCAAGGTGTTCCGAAATCTGCAAAAACACCTGTCTTTGTGACGCAAGCATATTGACGAGGATTTTCTGCTGAATCGAAGCAAGCGAATCCTCGGTTATAAACATCGGCTCCGGCGGAATAAAAAGAATTTCGCAGTCCTCTCCTGCCATAATTTCAACAAGAGTATTGTAGTAGTCAAACATTGCGTAAAGCGTTCCGCTTGACTCGCCGCTGCGAATTGTTTTGAGCAGACTTTTGTTGCCGTTGTAGTCCACAGAATAAAGATATGCAGTTCCCGAAAACACAAGTCCCGTCATATGGCTGAACTTGTTTTCAACCCTTGCCGTTTCGCCACGGTTCAGCGACAGATAGTACGGCTTTGCATATTGTATGAACATAAAAATTTCGTGATCCGTCAATCCCGAAAACAACAACTGATCCCTCAGCTTTGGCAAATGATCACGAGTAAAAACTTCTACATATTTTCTCATTTAATATCACGGCGTGTTGCCGTCCCCCTTCGTTCAAACGGTTTGCAACGGAAAAAGCCGTAATTTGTACATCGGCACACAATTCCGTCCTCTTAATTGTTACGGAACAAACCGTTTTTCTTCTCTTCTGTTTAAGTCAATTCGTTCAAATTATTCAAATTAGATTATATCACAAAACATTGCAATTGCAACCGTTTCCCCCTTGTGACGGGAAATTAAAAAAAATTTCAAAAATTTTTCTGAAAATTGCATAAAACAATGCATTTTTTCGTGTTTTTGCCTCTTTAAGTGGAGGTGTAACAATGATTATCTATGACAAACGAAAACCAAAAACTTTTGACGGTGCAAACTGCGTCGGCATCACGGGTGAAAATCTTGCCGAAACACAGGAATTTTTAATTCGGGGAATGTGCGACATTACGGTTGACTACACAATTCATCTGCGTTTTGCCGACGGCAGTGTAAATTCGGTAATTCCCGACAGCACCGCAATTGATGAAACAGGCACAAAACTTGTGTGGAAGGTCAGAAAAAACGACATTTTCATGCACGGCTATTTTGAACTTCAGCTTGAAGGCAGAGGCGAAAACGGCTATGTTTTCCAAACTCAGATCGTCACGCTTTATGCAGACGAGAGTATTCCGATTGAGGACAAAGAGTACCTTAATCCGAACTCAGAAACGCTGAAGCTTCGTGAAGAAACGCAAAAGCTTCTTGACGAAACAAAGCTTTGTCGGACTGAAATTGACAAAACCAAAAAGTTAATTGAACAGTCCGACATTACAAAAAAAGAGGACAACTCAAACAAGGTAAGTGATTCCTCTCAGATTACCGACTATACTCAAAATTATCCGAGTATCAAGTATCTTACCGACAACTACTGGGATAGTGCCGACAGCTACTCGTCGGATGAGGTTGACATTCTGCTTAACGCAAAAGCTGACAGCAAAACCCTTAACGAAAGATTAGCCCGTATGGATATGAGCATCGGCTCAAAATACGATTCGTCAAATATCGAACTCGGCACAGCTACTCTTACTCCGTACTCTACTCAGATTGATAAAATAAAATCTGCAACTTGCCTTTATGAAAGAATTGGCGATATCGTTATTGTAAATGTCACCGTCATTATGAACGCAACAACTTTAGGCGGAACATCTACAATAGCTTTGCTCAATATGCCTTTCTCAAACAAATCGGATGTGATTGTTCATGATATAGGCATAAGCAAAAACGGCGGAATGTTCAGAGGAAGTGTAAATAAATCGGCTTGGTTGCAGTTTACTCCGCTCAATAAACAGGCTTATAATTTCGTCGCTGATGAGCAGGTAAACTTTTCTTTGATTTACAAAATATAAAAATAACGGAGGTATGAAAAATGGAACTTAAAGAAAAAATCACACTTGATATGCTAACAAAGGACCTTTAACGGTGAAGAAATGCCGACATTAATTTTCCATTTTCAATTTTCAATTTTACATTTAATTAAACCTTTCGCTCGGGCATAATATGTTTTTTGATATTCACAAACTGTCTTCATGAACATAAAAAGTCGGCTCGCCGTTTACGGTTTTTCGCCTGTCAAAAATTCAATACTTCTCTCAATTGAATCCTTGGAGCTTCCCCAATCTTTGCCGTGGTTGCGGTAATCAAACATTGAGCAGAAATATGTGATATCTTTCTTTAAGCGACAGCAGATATTTTTTGTAAGACCTGCTGTTTCGGCATAGAACTGCGGTAAAAGCTTTGACGGCAGCTTGCTCTTTTGGGTTGCAACATTCATAATAAAATCGTAGTGTTTAAAGCAGATAAACGGCTGTTCGTTGTACAGCTTATAAAACTCCTCTCCCTTTGCCCACTCAACAAAAATCGTGTCGCAAAAATGGTGCATATCCCACTCGATTCTGTCGCATACATAACACGAATCAAGTCGCTTTTTAATAACTTCAAGCTGTTTCTTATCAGGCTTGCCCTTCAGCTTTTTCGGCATATCGTTATCAATAATTTCCTGAAGATGACTTTCAAGAATAAGCGCATTCGGCAATTTTTGTCCTTTTTCAAACATCTGCGAAAAATGGCGGTGACAAAAGCCTTTTTTGTTGGTTTCAATCCTGATATTAGGCTCCATCATCGCATCGCCCGTAATGAATTTTACATACTGCTCCTCAAGCATACTCTCCATTCGGCAAAACGGACAACCGCATTTCGGCATAAATATATCGTTAATCGGAATTGTGCAGATAGTTTCTTTCACAATAATCCTCCTTTTGAGTTAATGTAGTGGTTATAACACACCGTTTTCATCATATCAAAACATATGTGTTTAAACAAAATATTTCATCAAGGCTTGCGTTCAATGAGTTCCTGTCTGAAATACAGTCGGGACTGAAATCTGTTTTACAAACAAACTATCTTCCCGACATTCATTTTCCATTTTCAATTTTAAATAAAGTATATCATAATTTTCCCGAATGTGATATACTTTATTAAGAAAATTTCGGCGGTGAAAATCATGGAATGTATTGAACTCGACAACAAAATCAAAATAACCGATGTGCATGACCTTGACCTTGCGCAGACTCTCGACTGCGGTCAGAGCTTTCGTTGGAAGTTGCAGGACGACGGTTCTTTTCACGGTGTTGCCTACGGCAAAAGCGTAACCGTCAGCCTTGACAAAACGGATATGTACATTGAAAATGCAACGGCTGACGACTTCAAAAACATCTGGTACAGCTACTTTGACTTTTCGCTTGATTACGGAAAAATCCGTGAAGAAATCAGCACAATACATCCCGTTCTGAACGAGGCGGCAAAGTATGCCCCGGGCATAAGGATTTTAAGACAAGAGCCTTTTGAGGCACTCTGCACATTCATCATTTCCCAGAACAACAATATAAAGCGAATCAAGGGGATTGTTGAGCGTTTGTGTGAAAACTTCGGCACACGGCTTGGTGACGGAGAATTTGCGTTCCCGACAGCCGAAACACTTGCAAAGCTTTCGCCCGATGACCTTGCACCGCTGAGGGCAGGATTTCGCAACCGTTACATTATTGATGCGGCACAAAAGGTTGCAAACGGCGAGGTGAATCTTGACAGCTGTTTCACGCTTGGCTATGAAGACGCAAGAGCGGAGCTTATGAAAATTACGGGCGTCGGCAAAAAGGTTGCCGACTGCACACTTCTTTTCGGTATGCACAGAATTGAGGCTTTTCCGATTGATGTGTGGATGAAACGGGCAATGGAAAAGCTGTTCCCGAATATGAACGGTGACGATTTCGGTCAGTACGCAGGCATCGCCCAGCAGTACATTTTTCACTACAGCCGAATGCACCCGGAACTGTTTTAACGGTGTACCACCGTAATGTTAAGGTTTAATTGTAGCGGCGGTCAGTGACCGCCAATCGAAACGATTGCAAAATCGGTTCGACCGTACATTGTCACAATTTTATTGCGGCATCTATTATTGATTTGGTTTTACAACCAAATCAAATGGCGATCGCTGATCGCCGCTACGGTATATCGGTAAATCACATATAAAAAGCAGTCGGGAAGACAATGTTTTGCATTTTGCAAACTGTCTTCCCGACTATAATTTTCAATTTGAATTATTTGGCTTTTTTCGCTGAACTGTCAAAAAGCAATACAAGAGTTGCGTTATCGGCTGTACCTGTTTCTTTAAGACCGTTGTTTTTCTGGAATTTCTTAACAGCCTCGGCTGTTACTTCGCCGTAGTAGCCTGTCACATTGTCCTTGTCGGCAATGTAACCGATGTTATAAAGGCGGAGCTGCATAGCCTTTACCGTGTCATTTTCATCTTCCTGCTTGAGTGAAAGGTCTGATGTAATGGTAAGATTATACTTATCGGCAACCGACTTTGAATTGCTTGCGGTTGTTGTTGCCTGAGTTGCGGTTGTTGCGTCAGTCTTTGACGCTGTCGCATCCTGAGCCTTTGTTGTGTCTGTTGCAGACTTTGGCTTGAGGTCGGGATACATAAAGTAAACCATTTTTTCAAGTGCTTCCAGAGCAGTATTGCCGGGTCTTGACATTTCTTCAAGCGAAACCTCAAGAATTTTGCCTGTCTTAACTGCGCCAAGACTTGCGAGTGTTGTATCGCCCTTAATTTTATCAAGAGTAGCTTTGTCTGCATAGAAGATAAAGTTCGGATTTGCAATCTTGAGAGTTGCAACATCAACATTATTGTCGCTGATGTTTACTGCGGCATTAACCGCCCCCGTATAGCCGAGGAGCATATCGCCGTATGTTCCGCTTGTCATCATCTTGAGTCTGTCGTTTTCTGTATAGAGATAACAAACCGTATCAAGAATGCCGGAATTTCTGTTATTAACCTGCTGTTTGTAGTTGTTCATCTTATCAAGCAATTCATTGTAGGTATCTTCACCCTTCTTTGCGCCCGTTTTTGTGCCGCCGCAAATTTTGCCGATTGTCACATAGTTTGTTTCAACCTGCTTGGGAGTGTCACCGTGTGACATTGTGACAACCTGAATACCCTTGTCCTGAAGCTTCTTCTTTGCGTCCTCATTTATTGACTGACCTGCAAACACAAGGTTTGTGCCGGAATTGATAATTTTGTCGGTATCGGGATTTTCATATGAACCGACGCTCGGGGCAACTGCGATTGACTGCTGGTCAACCTCATCACTTCTGCCCACAATATATCTGTCATATCCTGTTGCGATGAGGATATCGGCTGTCGGCGCATCAAGAACAACTATGTTCTTTGGCTGACTTTCTATCGTGATGTTTGCCACCTTAACAGGATATTCTCCGTCAGAACAACCGCTGAAAAGCGCAACTGCCGAAAGCATTGTCACAACTGCAAGAGCAATTGAAATTATTTTTGTTTTCATAACTGACCTCCGATTAATCAGCAAAACAGCGATTCAACATACTGTCTTGCACATCTTGGCGAACGACCGCCTCTTGAAAGTGCAAACTGCTCAGCGCCAAGTGCAAGCTCTTCGTGAGTCATCTTGACGCCTCTCTGCTCTGCAAGAGAATATACAATTTCAAGAAAATCATTCTTTGAAGGAATTGTGTAGCAGACTGCAAGACCGAAACGGTCCGAAAGCGAAAGACTTTCCTGCATATTGTCACGAACATTGATATCATCAACAGTATGCGTTCTGTCGGAAATGCTTTCCTTAACAAGGTGTCTGCGATTTGATGTTGCATAAATCAATGCATTATCGGGACGAGCCGCAAGTCCGCCCTCAAGCACGGCTTTAAGGGTTGTATAGCTCTGATCCTGATGCTGGAACGAAAGATCATCAATAAATATAATGAATTTAAGCGGAAGAGCGGCAATCTTGTCAACAAGAAGCGGAAAGTCAATGAGCCTGTCCTTAGGCATTTCAACAATGCGGAGTCCATCCTTGCGGAACTCGTTTGCAATTGCCTTGACTGTTGAGCTTTTACCTGTACCCTTATCACCGTAAAGCAGGCAGTTGTTACAGCTCTTGCCCTGAATAAATGAAAGTGTGTTGTTTACAACCTGACTTCTCTGACGCTCATATCCCGTAAATGTATCCATATCAATCCTGTCCGGATGCTCAACAGGCTGAATGTCACCGTCACGCCAGATGAACGCCTTGTAACGGGCAAACATTCCGCAACCGTTTTCCTTATAATAAGCAGAAAGCTTGTCAAGTGAACCGTCAAATCCGTCAAAGCACGGAGCGCACTTGCCTGTCTGCCACTTTGGAAGAATCGGAATAAGCTCCTTGATTTCATCGGCATAGGTATATGCCTCAAGCACTTCATCGGAAGTAAGCTTTGCGGCTGTTAAAATAGCGTCGCAGTCTGTCTTAACGGCAGAAACAACATTTTCGGGTAACTCACCCTGTCTGCCGGCTGTTGCGGCACGGGCAAAACAGTTATCGTCAAAAAGAGCCGTTTCGCTGATTGCAAATGCGAACTTATCCGCACAGCCTCTTTCGCAAAGCATTGAGCAAAGCTTGCCGTATGCACCGAGAAATTCCTCAGGCTTTTTGTCGAGCGAAAGCAAAAGTTCATAAAAGGCTTTCGGAACGCTTCTGTTCATTATACCTCTGAATACAGAGAGTGATGACAAAAGCATTTTACACTTATTTACATTATTCATTCTAAACATCCCAATCTGTTCTAATCTATTTAATTGTACACATTTTTATCCGTTTAGTCAATAATTTACGGCAAACAACGGCATCCTATTTTTTACGCTTTAACAAGCCAAAATATGTATAATTTTTCACCGCATCAAGTATATATTGGGTTCAATGACGGTTAAAACGGTGATAAATCGGGATAAATACGGGCTTTTCAGGGTTTTAAAAGAATTTTTAAAATTTTTTAAAAAAAGTGTTGACATTTGGTGCAGCCCGTAGTATAATCAATATTGTTCTCAAGAGAGAAACAAAAGTTAATAAGTTGGTGTTGATGACGCTGAGGGTCCACCTGTTCCCATACCGAACACAGAAGTTAAGCTCAGTGGTGCCGAAAATACTTGGCTGGTGACGGCCCGGGAAGATAGGGAGATGCCAACACATAAAGTGTCCACCCAGTAGGGTGGGCGTTTTTTTATACTTTTTTTGCTTTGCAAACCCGTAGGGGCGTTCATTGGACGCCCGCAAGTAACGGCACAATATTTGCGATAAGGACAAATTATATAAATGTCACAAAGATATTGTTCTACTGTAGCGGCGATCAGTGATCGCCAATCAATTCGTGTGCAAACACGAATTGACTAAATGATAATTTCAATTCGGTATTATAATCGGTTGAAACATATAATTTGTATTTATTCGTTTTGGTTTTGCAACCAAAACGATTGGTAGCCTTGCGACCGCCGCCTGTGGCGGATAAAGAGAGCAGAGCGCTGTTTGAAATAACGAGCAAAAGGAAGCACATTTATGTGCAACGCATTGCGACTATATTTCAGACGGGAGAACAAGGTTCGCCGCTACAAAACAATACACCGCTTTCTTCACATCAAAACATATGTGTGTGAACATAAAATTTCATCAAGACGGGCGTCCAATGAACGCCCCTACAAAATTGCGAAAACAATTACAATGCCATATACACTAATTGGAGTATCCATATGTTTAATATAACCGAACTTTTAAAAAACGAAATATCCGTATGGGAACAACTGAAAAATTGCGGAAAGCCTGTTGTGCTTTACGGAATGGGTGACGGTGCGGACAAGGTTCTTGCCGCATTTGACCAATACGGAATCAAAGCTTCTGCCGTTATTGCAAGTGATGATTTTGTGCGTGGGCAGAAATTCCACGATTTCACGGTGAAGAAGCTCTCCGATGTTGAAACCGAATTTGGCGACATTATAATCGCCCTCTGCTTTGCAAGCCAGCTTCCCGATGTTATGGAACACATAACGAAAATTTCCGAAAAACACGAAACGCTTGTCCCCTCCGTTCCTGTTTTTGGAAACAAACTTTTTGACAATGATTTTATTACCGAAAATAAAGAGCAAATTGAAAGTGCATACAGTCTGCTTGCCGATGACCTTTCAAAAAAAGGTTTACGAAAACATTCTGAAATTCTACTACACAGGCAGAATTGACCTCCTCCCCCCTGTCACAACAGACAAGGACGAGGCTTTCGGCAATATTCTGAATCTCAGTGAAAACGAAAGCTATGTTGACCTCGGCGCATACAACGGCGACACGATTGACGAATTTCTGCACTACACAAACGGCAGTTACAAGCGTATAATCGCATTTGAACCTAACGCAAAGAATTTTGAAAAGCTGAAACTTCATTGCAAGGGCATGGCGAATGTGTCGCTTTGGCAACTCGGCTCATACAGTAAAAACACGGAGCTTATATTCAACAACAAGGCCGGTCGCAACAGCGCAATTGCCGACAAGGGCGTTGCAACAAAGGTTGCGACAGTCGATACGATTCTCTGCGGAATGGCGGCAGGCTACATTAAAGCCGATGTCGAGGGGGCGGATATGGAAACCCTTATCGGTATGCAGAAAACAATGGAAAATTGCAAACCAAAGCTGAATTTTTCGGCATATCACAGGTTTGAAGACATTTTCCGACTTGCGTTGTATATTCACAGCGTGAATCCCGACTACAAAATTTTTCTCCGCCACCACCCATATATTCCGGCATGGGATACGAATTTATATTGTATATAATTTGCCGACGGCAAGTCGCCGTACGGGTTTTATACAAAACAAAAATGCATCAGACCTTTTTCGGGATCTGATGCATTTTTTAATAATTTCAGTTATGTCTTATTATTCGCTTACGAACAAGTGACGAACACCGCCAAATTATAATCAAAAATCAATGATTATTTTTTAGTTACTTTAAGTGCTCCTGTTGTCTTGTCGAAGCTGAATGTATATGTACCGCCTGATGCGATAAGTGTTACATTAGATGTGTAAGAGCTCTTGAGGTTCTTTGTACCGCTGTCAACAATCTTTGAACCGATTGTGTATGCTGTACCGTAGTTATAAACCTTGAATGAGTATGTACCCTCACTAAGCTTTACTGTACCTTTTGCAACATTGCTCTCGCCGCCCTTGTCATCAAGTACGAGGTTGATGTCACCCGATACATGAACATCATCAGCTTTCTCATCCTTTGTAGGAACATAACCTACAACGAGTTTCTTTGTTTTTGTGTTGAGTGTGAATGTGTATGTACCGCCTGTTGCGTTGAGTGTTAGGTAGCTTGAATACTTGCTGTTGAGTGAAAGTGAATTTCCGTTTGTTGTGTTGTTGATTACCTTGTTGTAACCGTAAACCACATTACCTGCAGAAAGCTTGAACTTGTATGTACCTGCTGCAAGATATGTTGAACCAACTGCAATAGTCTTGCCCTTTACAGGTGAAAGAATTGTGTTGAGGTCACCGATGAGGTAATCATTCGGGAGGTTCTTGTCATACTTAACAACGAGTGTGTTTGTCTTTGTGTTAAACTGGAATGTGTATGTACCGCCTGTTGCAACGAGTGTTGTGCTGCTCTTGAACTTCTTGTTGAATGTAAGACCCTTTGTTGTGTCTGTAAATGTCTTAGAGTAACCGAGAAGTGTGCCATAGTTATCAATCTTGAATGTGTATGTACCCTTCTGAAGAGCGATTTTTCCGCCTACTTTATCTGTACCGATTGATGTAAGCTTGAGCTTGATGTTGTCGCCGTATACATAGTAGCCGTCTGTAGGAACATCCGAAGGAGCAACTGTTGTCGGCTGTGTTGCCGGCTGTGTTGCTGTTGTGGGCTGTGTTACAGTTGTAGGCTGTGTTGCTGTTGTAGGCTGAGGAGCTGTTGTTGGCTCTTCGTCCTGAACGAGAACTGCCTTTGCAGTAAATGCAGCACCTGCTACTTTGTTAGCACTATTGTCAATATAACCGATGTCCTTCTTTTCGCTTTCGAAGAGCTCATCATATGTATCAGCCTCTGTACCTGTAAGATAATCAACATTGAGATTTACTGTTGTGTCACCGCTGCCTACAACATCAAATGTAAATGTGCAATAAACATTCTCTGACTTGAAGTTGAAAAGATCAAGGCTTGAGCAGGTGAAGAGAACCTTATTTGTAAGGCTTGGATTCCAAACGATGCTTCTCTGGAATACAGGGAAAACCTTTTCCCTTGTATTTGTTGATGCAAGCTTGAGAACCTTGCTGTCGTATGTAAGGCTGCTCTGTGCATTAACGATCATGTGATCTGCCTTGAGAAGGTAAGTAACAACAACCTGCTTTGTCTGTGCATTGTAATCATACGAAACAGGATCTGCCACATTTGATGTAACATTGATCTTGTTGCCTGCACTTGTTTCTTCGCTTGTTTCGGCAGCACTTGCTGAGAAAGGCAGAGCTGTGAACATGCACAGCACCATCATTACCGCAAGAACCACAGAAAGCTTTTTCTGAATTTTTTTCATACTTGCTGCTCCTTTAATAAAATAAAATTACCGTTCGCCACAGTTTTGTGGCAATACTTCTAAGCTTCGGAAACTTTAACAGTACAAAATTCCCGAGGACAACTAAATTATAGCACATTTAAGTTGTTCGGGCAATGAATCTGTTATTCTTTTAGCGGAAATGTTTTAGCTAAAAATCTGTGCAAAATAACGGTGAAATTATTACTTTGTACAAATTTTCGTGCTTATTATTGTGTATATTGCCTTTTTATCGACCGTTTTTACATATATTGACAATTACAATATAAGAATTTTCAGTGTTTTACGCCTGTTCATTTCATATAAAAACAAAAGCCCGAATTCGGGAAATATCGGATTCGGACTTGCTTATTATCAGAATTTATCAGAATGATTTAAAAAGCTCAATTGCTTTTGCGGGATCTGCGGCTCTGAAAACGGCTGTTCCCGCAACGCACACATCAACACCTGCCTCTGATGCCTGCTCAATGGTATCTCTGCCGATTCCGCCGTCAGCCTCAATAAGGATATTGTTCAGACCTCTGCGTTGGCATTCCCTCTTGATTTCCTTAACCTTCGGCATCATCTCGGGCATAAAGCTCTGTCCGCCAAAGCCCGGTTCAACCGTCATAACAAGTACAAGGTCAAGCTTTTCAAGATACGGAAATACTGTCCAAGCAGGAGTGTTTGGCTTTAGAACGAGTCCGGGTTTGATTCCTCTTGACTTGATTTTCGCAATTGTATCATCAATGTCAGAGTCGCATTCAACATGGAAGGTGATGATATCCGCACCTGCATCGGCAAAATCGTCAATATATTTAAGCGGATCGCTTATCATAAGGTGAACATCAAACGGGCGGTTTGAGAATTTTCTTACCGCCTTGATTACGGGAGCGCCAAAGGTTATGTTCGGAACAAAGTGACCGTCCATAACATCAAGATGCATCCAATCGGCGCCCGCCAGATCCATTCTTTCAATTTCTTCACCCATTTTTGAAAAGTCACAAGACAAAAGTGACGGAGCTATTTTCATATTTTACATCCTTTCCTACGGTTTTTGGACAGCCGGAGCAAAAACAGCGGCGGCGCCCCAGAACAACGCATAAATCAATACTTCAAGCGAACCCATAACCTGTACACCGGCATAAAGCGAAAGTGTTGATGCAACGAGCAATCCGAAAATTACGGCAATCAGCTGAATTATGATTGAAAGCGAAATATTGTGCTTGATTTTTACGCAACCCGTAACTGCACGGGCAAGCGATGCGGCTTTGCCGTTTGTAATGAGATATGAACGGGAGGTTTCCTCAACCGTATCCTCTGCCTCCCTGAGAACATTTCCGAGTCCTGTCGGAAGCACCTTGATACTGCGGTAGAACAAATCGTAGAGTTTTGCAACAAGGTCATTTGTAACATTATAATCGGTTGTTCTGATGAGGAAGCTTATGCCGTTGGTTTCGGCTCTCTGCATTTCAGCCTTGAGCTGAGCGTCGGGGGTGTATCTTGTAACAAACATTGCAACAAGTCTGCCTGCTCTTGACAGGTATGTGACCTGTCTGCCCTGAGAAGTATATTTCTCCTCATATTCCATATTCGGAACTTCCACGCTGTACTTTTCCATAAGCGTGCGTGAACCCACAAGGATTCTTTCACTATTAATCCATCCCACAAGTCCGATTTCATCCTCATAAAGAACGCTTTCAACCTCGGGAAGTGTTTCCTCGGTTTCTGCAACTACCGAATCAAAAGCATTTGCAATCGGATTCTGAGCCTCTTTAAGAATTGCAATTCCGCAGAGAAGAGATTCGTCAATGCCGTAATCCTCAAAGGTTTTGATGCCCTCAAGCGAGATTGACTCGGCAGGGAACAATTCATTTGCATCTATCATTATAGCCGTACTGTCGCAGAACTGCTTTACCGACGGATAACCCGAAAGCATTGAGCCGTAGGAGAGCAGAGTTTTGCAGAGCTTTCTCACGGGGGCATTAACAGAAAGAAGTGTTGCCACAGGCACAGACACCGCAGTGATAAGTGCAAATGCATTCAAAGCGTCTGCAAATGACAGCTTAACAACACCGTACATTACCGCAATGATTATTGATGCAATTGTTGTTATCGGGGCAAGCTTTGACGCCAAATCCTCGCTCGGATCGGGTGCATAAGATATTTTGAGAAAGTTTGACGGAAATTCGGTCTTATGCTGATAGGCAATTATCGGACGGTCGGCGGCAGTACCGCTCATCATCTGCATTGCAACAGACTCGTTGTTGTAAATTTTTGACGCATATTTCTGTCCCTTTGATGAAACAAACTTAAAATTGTCCTTTACACGAAGAACCATATAAAGCTTTCCTACATTATTTGCAAAGAACGCAAGCATAGGAATTACCGTGTAGTAGTTCACATGAAATCCGTTCAAATCGCCAAGGCAGAAGAATGACACAATTATCTGAACCATTCCTGCCGCACCTGCAACGGCAACGGCTGTATCGGAATTACCTTTGATATGCACAAGCGGCGAAAGTCCGCTGAGCATTGCCACACGGTTCAGCACAAGCGACGCCGCCATAAGAATAAACAGCAAAATTGCGTATGCCGCCGGTGCAAAAGGAACTGCCGAACATATTGCACTCGGAAAAATTCTTGTAACGATTGTGAGAACAACCACAACTGCGGCAATTATTCCCGACAACAGACTTCTCATAAAGAGCTTTCTTATATTATGATTCAGCTCATAGAGAATACTTTTTTTCGTCCTCCTCGCCTGTATAATCCTCAACAGGCTTTGAATTTTCCTCTTTTACGGTATCGTTATCGTCGGATTCATCCTTTGAAAAGATTCCGACAAGGGCAGAAATAACCTTTTCGCCTATAGGGCGGTTATCCTTATGCTTTTCCTCGGTCGGGGCGATCTCCTCATCAACGATTGTCGGCTCGGGACGAAGCACATGAGCGATTACCGAAGGATTCTTTGAACGCACATACTCCTCATACTCATTCGCTACAGCCTCGGAAAATCTGCCTGCCTTGACATTGAGAATATTCCTCGGTTCATCGGGACGATACACGGGAACTTTTGCAACCACCTTGCGAGGCGGTTTTTCGGTATTCGGAAACTGATGAACGGGAGTCTGCGAAGCCTCTTTCTTTTCTTTGGTTTCGGTCTTTTCCTTTGGCTTATCCTCGGGAATGTCGATATCTATGGTATGGTAGCTTTTAATTTCAGCCTCGTCACGAAACTGGTCAACCTCTCCGAGCACTTCGCCCGAAAATTCTGTATTTTCATCATACTCAGGTGTGAGGGTAACTATCTTATTTTTCTTCCTCGGCGGCTTTTTTCTTTGCCTCCTCATACTCACGCTTGGCTTTTTCGGCTTTTTCCGCAGCCTTTTTTTCAGCCTCTGCTTTAAGCTGTTCGGGAGTCACAAGGTCATCGTCATTTCCGTCCATTATAAGCTCTGCCTGCATTGTGGCGGCAGTCTTATCCCCGACTATTGAGTTTGAAGTATCAGGTTCGGATTCATCAAGCGGATTTGTATTTTTTAACCTCGGTTTTTTATCGGCATTGCTGAAAATCTCTTCAATCTTCGGCTTTGCACGGTATTTCTGTGCCGTCTGCTCCATTCGTTCCTGATCGGCAAGATAGTGGGTTTCTTCGAGTATGCTCTCGATTTCAAGCTCTTTAAGCCTGTCCTTGTCCATATCAGCCAAAGCATTCACTCCTTTTATTTACTCTCGGGCAGATAGTTAGATTTATCGGAAACTATGCCGCCCGAGCGTTGCTATCTGTTTTTACAATCTTTGACATTTAAACACACAACTTTGATAACATCAAATGATTTTATTTAAACATAATATTTCATCAATGCGGGCGGATGATATCCTCCCGTCTGAAATATAGTCGCAATGCGTTGTGCATAAATGCACTGCCTTTAGGTCGTTACGCTGAGGGTACAAAATTTACTCAAGGTTGATTTTGCCAATCTCTTTGTAATAAATATGTACTTGTTGACTGCGTTCGTTACCGTTTTTCGTAGCTTCGCAAATCTCAATTTTGTCAATTAAGTCAATCAACAAATCTTTTGATAACTCTGAAACGGGATTATTATAAGATTCGAGTTTTTTCAAAAATCCACAAATTGATTTAGAGCGATTTTCAAGATTAACCTTAATTTTAGATTGCTCAAAAATGACTTTATTGAGTTCTGCTTGCTCTCGTAAATAATCAGATTCCAACTTTTTGAAAGTTGCGAGATTTATGTTTCCAAGCACTTTATCTTCATACAAATTTTTGAGAATTGTGTCAATTTGCAAAATGCGTTTTTTCGCATTTTTAAGATTTTGAGAATTTGCACATTGTGCCGTTTTGGTGTCAATGTGCATTTTCTCTTTTGCGAGTTTTATAACAATCCCTTTGTTTTTTAATGAGCTTGTTAATGTCGCTTTTGACACAATCAATAAGTTTGTTTTCATTAATATAGTGCGAGGTGCAACCTTGCGTTTTTCTTGCTTTTGAACAAGAATAAGAAGTTGTTCCGTGGTAACGGCGTTGTGCATACATTCGACTTTTGCAGTCGGCACATAATAACAAGTCAGAAAAAAGCACCGGTTCGCTGTAATCGTGTCTAACTGGTTTTCTGTCTAATCGTAATTTCTGTGCTTCAGCAAAATCTCTCGACTTATAATCGGCTCTTGTCTGTCAGGGAGAATATTACAAGACTGTCAACATCCGAACGCTTGAAGTTAATCATATCGCCGCAGTAATCTTGATAAGTCAAAATTTTTTGCAACGGTATCTTTAGACCAACGATATGGATTTTGCTCCGGATTGAGTTTTTGGCAATCAATTGTCGATGGTATTTTAACTTTGTTCGCAAAAAGATAATTTGCAATACTTGCCGGACCGTAACCTTTTAGGTACAAGTCAAATATTTTTTACAACGGCAGCTGTCGGCTCATCAATTAACCAATCGCCGTTTTCGGCTTTTTGTAACCGTAAAGCGGACGAGTTGCCAATCGTATACCTGAGTTGCCTTTTGCTCTTAACTACAGCTCTTTGCTTCCTCGCCAAATCTTTGGCATACCATTCATTCATAATGTTTTTAAATGGATAAAATCGTTTAATTCATCATTGACCGATGTGTGTCCAAGGTTGTCTGCAATAGAATAAAGCGGACACCTTTTTCCGGGAATAATACTTCTGTGTAGTATAGATAGTTTCTGCCCAATCCTGATAAGTCCTTTACTATAACTGTTTTGACTAAATCGTTTTCAACATCGGAAAGAAGTCTTTAAAATCCGGTCTGTCAAAATTTGTTCCCGTAAAGCCATCGTCAACATAAATCTCTGTCGGCGTCAAGCTGTGTTTAAGTGCATAGTCCTGAAGGATTTGCTTTTGATGTATAATACTATTTGCTGTCGCCTTTTAACTCGTCATCAGACGATAGGCGGCAATACAGGGCTGTAAATCGTAAATTTTGT
>VOFB01004299.1_pt1 | contig 27619 bp, 45 predicted proteins | sample 5384141 | NCBI WGS metagenome assembly VOFB01 (sample SAMN12384721, study PRJNA508395) | human gut metagenome | isolation source: healthy gut A | host: Homo sapiens | reverse complement strand
TTGATATCCACTCTTCAACAACTGTACCTGTCAATTTATCAATTATTTGAAGTGTAGCCCCTGGTAATTCCTCATTTGTAACAATATCTTTTTAGATATTTGTACATTTATTTTATGGCGTTTCTCTTTTTTGTTAGTAATATATCCTGCATCGCCATTTTTTTGGACTTTAACTATACTATCTTTTTTCATTTAAATTAATTGTATAAACAGTATCATCTAATATATATCCTTCTGGTGATTTGACTTCTTTTACATAGTAAGTATTTAATAACAGTTTACTAGATAAATCTTCTCCATTAGATGTTGTTATTTTTTGTTACTAAATTTGTACATTCTTTGTCAGAATAAATACCAAATTCAGCGCCTGATAATATTTTGTTTGTATTCTCTTCATCAACTTTAGTTATTGATATTTGTGCTGATTCTGTAGTCCCAGGTATACTTACACCAACTTTTGCTGGTTCAGCAATTAACGTTATATCCTCATTGAATGAGTTCTTTGTTGAGTATAAATATCCAAATGAGTTCCAAGCAACTTCTCCTGGTATAGCATCATCGCCTATAATACCTTCAAAGTAAACTCTTAACATTTGTCCTTGTTTTAATTTAAAACCATCCTTTAATGTTACACGTAGAGATTTATGAACATTTTTTGTCATATGATGAATCCCAAGTAGTCACAGAATTCCAATCTTCATCTGTATAAGAAATTTTGCTAGAATATCCTACTGAATATTGAGATGAATCAACAGTTGATATGAAGTTTTTATCACTATCTAATATATCAACTTTAAAGTTTGGATTATCTGCTAAGTAAACAGTAAATTCTGAGTTTCTAGAACTGTTTAAATTTACAGTACCTACATCTCCTACATGAGGGAATTTATCTATTAATGTTAAATTATATATATCACCCTCGCTGTTACTTTTTACATATAACGTATATCCTACTTTTTTGACCTGCACCGCTACTTATAACAGTATTATCATTTTGTTTATATCCATATCCATTGGCATGATTATCACCATAACCATTACCAGTTTTATCTTCGTCTAACACTTTATCATATCCTGATAAATCACTTATCTGTTTAAATGAATATGTTGCATAGTTTCCAAATATATGTGCTGATGCTTGATTTTCTATAGCATCTTTTTTCTCGCCGTTAATTTCAACTTTCGTTACATTTCCTTCTGTAACGTTATCTTTCTTAAATGATTGTGTTGGAACTAGCGATACATTATTCACATATGTACCGAAATTCGCTATATCACTGTCATTTGCTGATACAAATGTTATTTCTGCATATCCCCCACTTGGAATAGTATATTTTTCGTTCTCTAACTTCCAAGTTAAAACTTGAACTTCTTTTCCTTCTGAATTAGTTTTTTTGTCGATACATCTAAAAGATTTCCTATATCAAAACTATCTCTCTTACTTCCATCTTTATTGTAAATAGTAATATTTTGAGTATGCTTACTATTTTTAGATAAAGTATATGGATTAGGTAAAGTATCAATCACTGTATAATTGACCATATCAGAAGAATCATAATTATTTCCACTATTGTTTACTTTTTATTGTCCATTTTAAAGATGATTTTATAGCTATTTTAAATTTTCATCTACCTCATGCAATTCATTACTTCCTGCATTATAAAATCCATCTAATTTTTTACTTATCCCTGGGAATATACCTACTTTTTAATTGTTACATCAGATTCATACCAAGTTGTATTTTCGCCACCATAAATTCCATCATAATTTTTATTTAATATATTACAAGATCCATCATTTTTAGGTGATTTATCTGTATTTGTTGAAAATGGTAGTTTTACATCATTTCCTGGTGCCTCTTTTTCTGTAGTATCATATGCAAATGCTATTTTATTTACTGATGATAAGTCTGCAACATTGTTATCAATTTCACATAAATATGTAAATACCATTGCATGACCCGGCTCTAACTCTGCCCCTTCATTAAATGTAAATACAATTTTCTCATTATTATCATAAGCAGCATTTACAACAATACCTGCATCTAAAGTTACACCTTGAGGTAAATTAATATCACTAGCATAATTTATAGTTGTTATTTGGTTTGATTGATTTACATTATAAAACGCATTAGAATCTTTACCTAGTGTGATATATTTGAATCCTTTAGGAAGAATGTCTACAGCTTTTTTAAGTGGAAGATTATCACTACTATTTGCATCATTATATATAACATATGTGTATACTACTGCATTTGCGTGCTTCCATAACTATAAAGTGAATTACCATTTACTGAGTAATATCCAGATACAGAATCCTCATTATATCTAGTATATTTACCAATTGATTTTATTCCTTTTTGTGTCCATATATTATTTTTTTATTGCTGGGTAATAATACTCTGTTTCACCTTCAGCAACAACATTATTTTTTATTCTTAATTTGATAGTATTGTTAAGTCTATAGTCAACTGCTCCGTCTTTAGGGACTTCTGTTGCTTTCGAGAATTCACTTGTCGTAACTGCTTCAAAAGTCAGTTCTATTGTATCTCCATTTTTAGTACTCCACTTCCAAAACTAAAGTTCATATAATACCAGTTTGCACTTCCATTTAATCTTAATGGATTTTCTGTAACTATATTCCCATTAGAATCAGTTTGTTTTTCTGTAATATTTAATGATTTACTTTTATCGATAATATCGTTATTTGTGAATCTATCCATAAAAGAAATATCCCAACAATTTATGTCTTTTCCTGTATTGTTTGTATATTTAATTTTAAATGTTACCTTATCTCCTACTGAAATAGGATTTGTTTTGTTATCTGCTAACTTTCCATCTACATATGCTTGTTTTATAACTTTTGTTTCTGGATAAGTAAGCTCAACTGTTGCATCATCTGATATTTGAGTACTATTGAAATTTAGTGTTGCTGTATTTACAATAGTTCCTGCCTCTACTTCATCTGAAGACTTAGTCGTTGCAATTACATTTATACCATTTACTACCTTAAAATCAGTTCCCTACATCTCCAAAATTAAAAGTTATAGATTTTACATTAACTATATCTTTATCATCGATTAAAGATGTTAATTTTGAGTTTTTGTGAAGGATTGTCTATTTTTATAGTTTTAGTTGAATAATCATTAAACATGACTTCTACATTATAATTATCTATCCCCTCATAAGAACCAGTTGTTATTTCTTTAAGTTTGAATTTGGAATTTACCCCATTCCATGTTGAGAAATCATCTCTGACTGTTACATTTTTTAATGAATTTTTGAAGTATTAGAAAAACCAGCTATAGTAAATGTAACATCTTCACCAGATCCGATTGGTACAGAAGCCTTATCTACAGATTTATTTATTTTTAAATCTACATCTTTAGGCGTTTGATATGTTTTGCTTTCTTCTCCCTCAACATTTAATGTATTTACTATTGATCTATATCCATTAAGATTAAATAATGAGTCAAAAGTTTTATCTTTTGGATATGTTAATGTAACAGTTTGGTTGAAAGTTTGATTTGGCTCAAGATTTACATCTTTCCATGTTAAGATGCCATCTTTTAATTCAAGATTATATTCATCCAAATCACCAGATGTTGTTATTGTTATATTATCGCCATCTATTTTCCACCAGTCTATAACATTTCCGTTTTTATCAACAGGTAAAATATCTTTTACATCAACTTTAGTTTTTTTCTTTCCCCGTATTTGATATGTTTAAAGTGTATGTAACGCTTTGACCTTCTCTTATATCATCAGAGCTAGATGTTTTATTAACTCCAATTTTATATCCATCAAGTCCGATTTTTACTGTTGCTTCTGCTTTTTGTCCATTATTATTTGTAACTTGATTTTTTACATCAATAGTTTTTCTTCACCAGTAATTAATTTATCTGGTAAATTTTCTGTTACAACTTTCGCGTTGTATCTTAAGTCTATTTTTGACCCTTTTTAACATTCCCAATTTCCCATGTTATTGTATAAGACTTAGTTAATTCATTGTATTTTACTGTTCCTGTATAATCCCCTGATTTAATTGTATTATTAGACTTATCATATTCTGGAACTAAACCTGCTGGCATAATATCCACTATAGTCTGTTTTTCTGAATCAAGTTCACCATAATTAGAAACTTCTACTGTATAAGTTATAGTTTCACCATCTTTAAATATCTTGTATGAATCATTTGCGTATTTATTTAAAGATATTCTCGCTGATGGTTTTACCACTTTATTTACAGTTTCATTAGTGTTTTTATTGTTTACAGTTGCAGTATTTTTTGATAAGAGTTCCTTCATTACAATCAGTAACTTTCACATAAAAAATATAAGTTTTTGAGCTCCTGCATCTAAGCTATTAACAACCCATTTTACTTTGTTATTTTCTAGTGTATATCCATTAGTCCATTGTTCTTGATTTATAATTTGAGTATTTTGTGGGATTATATCCTCTACAACAAAATTCTCTAATTCGAACTACCATCGTTTTCTACAGTGATTTCATATTTTATAATGTCACCTATTTCTACATCTGAACCATTTTTTCCAACAACTTCACTAGATTTTCTTGAAGTTATTCTAGCAGTTGTAGGAGGTACAGTTGTAGTAACTTTATCTTCTGAAGTTGAGTTAGAATTTCCTACTATAGGTTTGGCATCAAAGCTAACCTTGTTTGTTATAGTTTCTTCTTGTTGTGTTTTTTTTTCTGCAACTAAATTTGATGTATAAAGAGTAACTTGCATATCTGGCTCTTTAATTTCACTGTCTGGATTTAAATCATTTTGCCTCGTATGAATTATCTTTATTTTTCTTCCTTCGATAGTAATTTTGGCATCTTTTTCACTTACTTCTAGAATCTTTTTGCCTCCTATTGTAAGTACTCCATTAGATGAATTTATTTCACCTTTTGGCAGATTAATCGAACTAGGTAGTTCCAACTCATCTGTAACAGTATATTCTTTTGTAAATATCTCGCCTACATATCCTTTATTATTTGATGTAGCTTTGATATTGTATACTATTGATTCATCTTTTATACTACCATTGTTATTTCTATCTATAGTTTGTTTATTTGCAGTTTTTGAAATATTATCCCAACTAAAAGATGCTTTTGCAGTAATAGTAAAATCACTTATTATGCATTTTTCATCTGCTACTTTATCAGTAATTATATTATCATTTGAGTCTAATATTTCTGTTTTTATTATTACTTTTTCTCCATCATTAGTTACACCATTTTTGAATATCATTTGAAAATCAAATTGGTTAGTTGAACCTTGAGTAAGCTCTGTTATAATATATCTCTTTCCACCCTGTCCATTTACTAATTTTAGCTTTATGCCATCCAAAGTTATCTCGTTTTGGATTGTTCCATCAGATTTTGAAAATCCGATAATATAACATCTGGATTATCTATTTCCAGTCTAATTTTATAATCCCCTATTATATTTGAATTAGAACCTGTTGATGTAACATGTACACGAGTGACTTGTCCTGTTGGAATTGAAATATTTCTATCAGTTATATTACTTTCTTGTCCAACTTTTATAACTAATTCTTGATTTACTTCTTCTGATTTAACATTTTTAATATTATTTTTTCAGTTTTTTCATTTTCAGTAGATTTTTCATTAGAGGTATCTTCTTTATTGATATTATTTTGTATATTGTCTTTTTCTGAAGATAGCTCTGCTTCTGTTATGTTACTATTTTTTATCTAGATTTTTATCATCAATTATTCCCTCATTTTGATCATCTGATGTTTGTTCATTATTGTCGATATTCTCCTGTGATGATACATCCTGAGATATTACCTCTTGCCCTTGATATTCATCTACAGTTGCATAAGCATATTGTAATGTGTCTGTGCTTATTAATAGCAATGCTAAAATAATTGCAATAACTTTCTTGAATATGCGATATAAATGTGTATTCATTATTTGATTTTTCTCCCTTGCTAATTATTAATTAGAAATATTTAAATCTATTGCAAAGGTAAATTTAAAATAACATCACTCCATATTTATGCAATTTTGGAAAAAATGAATAAACCACTGTAATAGCTATTATATCATATTTATTTCTTAATTATTATATAAATAAAAGCAAAATTGTAATTTAAATAGAATTACAATTTTGCTTTTATTTAATAAATTATTTATTATCTATGTTTATATCTATTGGATATTTATATTTAACAACTAATCTTAAATCCAATAGATACGATTCTTTTTTATCTACATTTTCAAATTCAATACTTGATATCTTTGATCCTGTCTCGTATGATGTGGCTATATATGAATTTCCATCTAATTCACTACCTCCATCATAACTAATAGATGAATCTGTTGTATATTTTACAGTTAAATGTCCTTTACTGTATTTAACATCTTTAATAATAACCTCTTTTCCGAAATAATCTATCTTTTTAGGGTACTTATCGTCTATTTTTAACTCTATTTTTTTATTTGCATTTACTAAAACTCCATCTGCTTTTTATTTTAAGCTTCTTGCCTTTATCATAGTATACTGAAGGTACTATAGTTTGGCTCCATCCTCCATTTTCTAATCCCATACCGGATAATTCTAATGAAGATTTATAAATATCTCCATTTTCAGATATTATTCTTAAGTTATCTAATCCTTGTAATTCACCTATATTTGTTACTTCTCCAGATGTGTTTAAATACATCATTGTAGGAGATACTCTTAACTTATCTATATTTAAATTCAGATCACCATCATCTATTTGTTTATTTATTTCTATATTTTTAGTTTTGCTTAATTGTTTTGGTATCTCCAATTCTACATTTGTTGTCCCAAGTGTCTCATATTTGAAATCATCATTTTTATTATATGATGCACTCACTTTTTAGCAATTTAAGTTTTAATGATAATGTATTTTTTTCCCTCTATTAATTCTGCTATATTACCTCCAACAATATTTATTGTTGTTTTAATATTTCCATCTTCATCTTTATCAAAATTTCCTCCACTCATTGCAGCCTCTACAGAATCTACATATAATTCATAATAACTTCTATTATCAATGTCATCCTCATCAGAAGTAATCATATCATCTACTTTTGTTTCCATTATTGCTTCAAAAGTTTATTCTTTGTTCATCAATATAAATGTTTTGAATTGTAATATCATATCCTCCAATATTTATATGTTGTGCATCAGATGTTTTGTATCCATTATTAACTGCATTTTCTATTCCGATATCTCCAAAAATATATTTAAACATTGTATCTGCAAATGTTCTAAAACCAGGTACAAATGCATATGAAACACCTATTATCAAAATTGATGCAACAGATGTTATTGCCCATTTTCTGTATTTTTAGGTTTTAACTCTTTTAATTTATCATTTAATCTTTCATCTAATTCATCTGGTATTTTTATATCTTCATTCTCAAATTCGCTTAATAATTTTTCTATTTCTTTCTCTTCATCTAAAAATTTCTTTTTATCTTTATTCATATTATCTCACCTCCAAATCCTTTTTCATATTTCTAAGAGCTGTATACATTTTTTCCTTTTACAGTTCCTACAGGAACATCAGTATATTCGCAATTTCATCTAATTTATAACCCATATAAAATTTCAATCTAATCATTTCTCTAACCTGTGGTTCTACCTTTTCCAAACTTCTTTCCAAATCAAGTTTTTCTTCTTGATTATCTGATTTTGACTTTATAATTCTAGAAGTTTCAACATCCTCCAAATATATTAATTTATTATTTTTGCTAATAATATTCTTAGCTTCATTTATAACAATTCTCAAAAACCATGTTTTGAAATATTGTGGTTCTTTTAAATTTTGTATATTTTTTAACCCCTTCTCCACGGCTTGTAAATATGCATCTATGCTGTCTTGTTCATTTTTTAATATTGTGTATGCTAGTTTATATCCCTCATTTTTTAAGCTATGTACTAGAAGGCTATAAGCTTTAAAATTTCCCTTGATTGCTTTTTTAATTAATTTTTCGTCCATTACTTTTACCTCCTTCACATATTAGACTAATAAAGTTATTAAAAAGTTATAAATATTTTTCTAAATTCTATATGAATATACATTTGAATTAAATTTCTTCTGACTAAATGTATTTTCTAAAAATCCACACAAAAAAGCATACAAAATATTTGACTATTTTGTATGCTTTTTAATAAAAATTATCTATTTAATTCCGAAGAATTTTTTAGCATTTTCTTTTGTTGCTTCACAAACTTTTTCATAAGAAATTCCTTTTTCAACTGCTATTGTATCAGCTACAAATTGCACTAGTGATGGATCATTTCTTTTTCCTCTATGTGGCGTTGGTGCCATATATGGTGAGTCAGTGTCTATTAATAATCTATCAAGAGGTATTTCTCTTACTACTTCTTTTGTTTTTTTGTTGTTTTGAATGTTACTGTTCCTGATATTGAAATATAACATCCCATTTTAACATATTCTCTTGCTAATTCAACATTTCCACTATAGCAATGAAGTACGCATCCTATTTCAGGACTTTTGTTGATTTTATAATCTCAAAAAGTATCTCCATGTGCATCTCTATCGTGAATTATTATTGGTAATTTTAATTCATTAGCAAGTTCAATTTGTCTTTTGAACCATTTTTTTGAAGTTCTTTATATTCAGCATCATAGTAGTAATCAAGTCCAATTTCTCCGATTGCCACTACTTTTTTCATTTTCTATTGCCATTCTTTTAAGTTCTTGTATATCATCTTCAGTTAAGTCTTTAACGTCATGTGGATGAACACCTACTGCTGCATATATGAAATCATATTTGTTTGCAAGTTCAACACTCTCAGCTGATGTTTTCATGCAAGCACCTGGGTTAACAACTAAATCAACGCCTTTTTCATTAAGAGAAGAGATTAACTCTCCTCTATCTTCATCAAATCGTTCATCATTTAAATGTGCATGTGAGTCAAAAAAGCATATTTACATCTCCTTATCTAACTTCACAACCATCATTTGCACCAACAGCAGTTGGTATTATTAAATCATCACCATCGTTACCTGCTGCAAGTATCATACCTTGAGATTCAACACCTCTTAATTTAACTGGTTTTAAGTTGCATACTACTATAACATCTTTTCCAACCATTTCTTCTGGTTTATACCATTTAGCTATACCAGATACTATTTGTCTAGTTTCTGAACCTAATTTAACTTGAGAAACTAAAAGTCTGTCTGCTTTTGGATGTTTTTCGCAGCTTAATACTTTACCTACTCTTAATTCTACTTTATCAAGATCATCTATTGTTATTTCTTCTTTATGTTGTAATGGAGCTTCTGTCACTTCTTCTTCCTCGTCTTTCTTTTCTGCAAATAATTCTTCAAGTTCTGCAACTTCTTTGTCTATGTCTAATCTTTGGAATAATATTTCACCTTTAGTTACTTTTGTACCTGGTTTTATTAATCCAAATGTTGCAGTACTTTCCCAATTTGTTAGCTCTTCACCTTCTATACCCATTTGAGCGTATATTTTCTTAGCTGTAGTGTTCATTATTGGGTTTATTAATGTAGAGAATATTCTTATTGATTCACATAAGTTGTATAAAACTGTATCTAATACATCTTTTTTGCTTTCGTCTTTTGCAAGTACCCATGGAGCAGTTTCGTCGATGTATTTGTTAGTTCTTCTTATTAATTTCCATACACCTTCTAATGCTTCGTGGAATTGCATTTTGTTCATTTGTTCTTCGAATATTCTTCTTGATTCTTTAGCTTGTTCTTTTAATGCTTCGTCAAATTCAGTAGCAACTTTTGGTTCTGGTATTATTCCACCATTGTATTTTTCAACCATTGCTATAGTTCTACTTACTAAGTTTCCTAAGTCATTAGCTAAGTCTGTGTTTATTCTTGTTACGAAGTTTCTATGAGTGTAACTTCCGTCTTGACCAAATGCGAATTCTCTTAATAGATAGTATTTTAATGTATCTATTCCGTATCTTTCTATCATTTGTTCTGGATAAACTATGTTACCTTTTGATTTACTCATTTTATCATTAGCAAATAATATCCAACCATGTCCAAATACTTGTTTAGATACTGGTAAATCTAATGCCATTAATAATGCTGGCCATATTATTGTATGGAATCTGATTATTTCTTTACCTACAACTTGTATGTTAGCTGGCCAGTATTTTTGGAATAATGAATCGTCTTCGCTCATATATCCTAACGCAGTTATATAGTTGCATAATGCATCTACCCAAACATATATAACGTGTTTTTCATCGAATGGTACTTTTATACCCCAGTCGAATGTAGTTCTAGTTACACATAAATCTTCTAGACCTGGTTCTAAGAAGTTAGCTATCATTTCGTTAGCTCTAGCTTCTGGGAAACAGTAGTTAGGATTTTTGAATAACTCTTTTATTCTATCTTCATATTTAGATAGTTTGAAGAAATATGCTTCTTCTTTTTTGCTACATAAGTTTCTCTACCGCAGTCAGGGCATTTATCTCCATCTACTAATTGAGATTCTGTCCAGAAACTTTCGCATGGAGTACAATATCTTCCTTCGTATTCACCTTTATATATATCACCTTGTTCATATAATTTAGTGAATATTTTTTGGATTACTTTTTGTATGTCTTGGTTCAGTTGTTCTTATGAAATCATCATAAGATATGTCCATAGTCTTCCATAATTTTTTTTATGTCAGCTATCATACCATCTAAGTATTCCATTTCTGTCATACCAGCTTCTCTAGCTTTTGTTTGTATTTTTCACCATGTTCATCAGTTCCTGTTAAGAATCTTACATCATATCCACAGAAACGTTTGAATCTAGCTATTGCATCTGTTGCAACAGTTGTATAAGTGTGACCTATATGTAATCTACCACTTGGATAGTATATAGGCGTTGTAATATAAAAAGTTTCTTTGCTCATTTTATTTCCTCCTTAGATTTTCAATATATTAAAAAAACTCGCCCCCTATGAAACCATAGGGGCGAGTTATATTCGCGTTACCACCCTAATTATCCAGATAAAACTGGATATCTTAGTAGACTGTTAACGAGTCCATCCGTCTTATCCTAAATTATTTCAGATAAAAAGCTCCAAGGCCATATTCAATAATCAATTCGACGCTAGCTTTCACCTTACCTAGCTCTCTGTGGATAAATTGGATTATCTACTCTTCTCTTCATTGCTTTTAAATAAATCAATATTTTTATATTATATAATTTTAAACAAAAAATTCTTTTTTATTCAAAATAAACTTATTTTTAAGATAATTTCTTATATCGTTATTATTTTATTAAATAAAAAAAACTTGTCAAGATTGATACTAATTTATTATTTTATTTCAGAAAATGTATATCTTTCTTTACGAGGCAGAAGAATTTCAAACTCAGTAGTAAGTCCATTATCATAAACTTTTTTATGGAATTCTGGAAGTTTTCTTCCTATCCATTTTTCCAAAGTTGCCTCCATATCATCAGTACAAACTTCTTCTTCAAAATTCATATCAAAATTATATATTCCAGCACAAGGATTATAAACTTCTCTACTTACTTCATATTTTTTGCAAATTAACCACCCCTATTTCAAATTTTTAATATTATTTATATCTTAAAATTCTTTCCACTTTAATTATAATCTTATTTTCTAACAATTTTCCAATATTTTTATTCGACAATCATACTTTTTTTATTGAAAAAACAAAGGGATTAACAAGATATAACTCTTTGTAATCCCCTAAATTTTATCCAAACATTAAATAACATATGTACACAGATGCAAGTACTCCCGCAAAATGACTGAGTAATGCACAAACTAAAGTATGGCGTGTCTTTTTATTTTTTGACTTCCGTAATAAATAGCCATAGTATAAAAAACTGACTGTTTCAGATGCACCTACAATAGTTGCTCCCATTTTTTCTACTAAACTATCAACTGATACTCTTGCAGCAAGCTCACTATACATACCCAAGGCCCCACTTCCTGATACAGGTTTCATTATTATAAGACCTATTAACTCTTTTGGTATCTTAAAAAATTTGCAATAGGTGCAAATATAAACTCCAACATTTCTATCCCTTTTCCAGATTTAAAAATCCTATAGCTATAAAAAATTCCTATTATATATGAAGTATATTTAAAAGCTGTTTTTAGCCCATCAATTGCGCCAGTAATAAATGATTCAAATACATCTATCTTTTTATATTTTCCATATACAATTATAAATAGCATAATTAAGGGAATTGCTAAATTAGCTATTAAATCCAGCACTATCTACTCCCCTCTCAAAAATCTTACAAGACACAATAGCTACTACAGTTGAGACAGTTGTCGCTACCAATGTTGAAATTATAATTTCATTTGGATTTACAGAGCCGGCATCTGCTCTTATTTTTAGCATTGTAAACGGTATCAACTGAATAGATGATATATTTATAACTAAAAACATTATCATTTCATTAGATGCTCTGTCTTTTTGTTTATTCAAAGTTTGAGTTCTTCCATAGCTTTTAATCCAAATGAAGTCGCTCCATTTCCTGCCCCCAACATATTTAGTATTATGTTCATTATTATGTAACTCATAGCTTTGTGATTTTTAGGTATCTTAGGAAATAATCTTTTAAAGATAAAATCCATTTTTTGTCCTATCATATCTATTAGCCCAGAATCCCTTGCTATATTCATTATTCCCATCCAAAGAGCCATTATTGCTGCCAAACCTATTGTAAATTCAATAGCTCTAGAACCTTCATTTAAAATTACATTATTTAGTTCCGGTAGATTTCCAAAACATATACTTCCCACTATACCTATCGCCACCATATAAAACCATATTTTGCTAATTTTTTTCACCTTCCTTTAAAATAGTATTATTTTTTTTGTGCAATAGTTAATTGTTACTTTAAATAATTTTATGATGTATGAATACTACTTTATACTTGAAAGTTTAGCAATATTGTGTTTTAGTATATGTATAGGGTTTTTAATTAATTAAAATATTTAAGGAGAAATAAAATGCGAAATTTAACTCTACTTACAGATTTGTATCAACTTACAATGATGAATGGGTATTATGAAAAAAAATATTCATGAAGATATAGTTGTATTTGATATGTTTTTTAGAAAAACGCTTGCGACGGTGGCTACACTATTATTTGTGGTATTGAGCAACTAGCTGAGTATATAAATAATTTGCATTTTTTCAGAAGATGACTTAGACTATTTAAGAAGTTTAAACTTGTTCTCTGAGGGGTTTTTGAATTTTCTAAAGGAATTTAAATTTACAGGAGATATATATGCAGTTGAGGAAGGTACAGTAATGTTCCCTGGGGAACCAATAATAACTGTAAAGGCGCCTTTATATCAAGCTCAATTAATCGAAACTGCTTTACTTACTATAGTGAATTTCCAATCACTAATAGCAACTAAAGCGTCTAGAGTTTGTTATGCTGCTCAAGAGGGATCCTGTTCTTGAATTTGGTTTAAGAAGAGCTCAAGGACCAGATGCAGGTACTTACGGTGCAAGAGCTGCTGTTATCGGTGGTTGTGCTGGAACAGCTAATGTATTAGCGGGGGAAAATGTTTGACATACCTGTCGTTGGAACACATGCTCATAGCTGGGTTCAAAATTCGATACTGAATTAGAAGCCTTCCAAGCATATGCAGATGTGTATCCAGATAATTGCTTATTATTAATAGATACATATAACGTATTAAAAAGTGGTCTTCCAAACGCAATTAAAGTATTTGATAATTTAAGAGCTAAGAGGATATGAACCATCTGGTATACGTATAGATTCAGGAGATTTACAATATCTTTCTAATGAAGTAAAAAAAAGAATTAGAAAAAGCAGGATATCATGATTTAAAAAATAACTGCTTCTAATGATTTAGATGAATACATAATTTCAGACTTAAAAATCAAGCGGTACAGCAGTCAATTCATGGGGTGTTGGTACTAAACTGATTACGTCTGCAGAGTCACCTTCTTTAGGTGGTGTTTATAAATTAGCTGGTTCTTATAAAGGAGATACATTAATACCTAAAATAAAAAGTATCTGAAGACCCAGAAAAATAAATAACCCAGGTTATAAAAAAGTGGTTAGAATATTTGATAAAGAAAATATAGCTCAAGCAGATTTAATAATGCTAAAAGATGAAGCTATTGATACTACTAAACCTTTAACAATATTCCATCCTACATATACTTGGAAAAAATCAACTTTTGAAGACTATACAATCAAAGAACTTCATAAACCTTTTATTCATTAATGGTGAATGTAAATATGAATACAAACCGATTAATGAGATAAAAGCTTATGTAAATTCTCAGCTTGAAACATTCTGGGATTCTTATAAGAGACTTTCTTCACCAAAGAAATATAAAGTCGATTTATCTAAAGGACTTTGGAATTTAAAAACTGATTTATTATCTTCAAAGAAAGTATTTTAATAAAAATAATTTATAGATAAAGAGGGGGGTCAATTAATGGACGTTACTGATTATAGAATAATAGAAATTTTACAAAAAGATGGACGAATTTCTATGAAAGACTTAGGAAAAATAGTAGGATTAACATCTCCTGCTGTTTCTGAAAGAGTAAAGAGATTAGAAGAATCTGGTGTAATTGAAGGTTATAAAGCAATTGTAAATCCAGATGCATTAGGAAGAGTTATAAAAGCATTTATACACATATCTTTACCAAGTGATAAATATGAACCATTCCTAGAAACTGCAAGAAAAAGATCCTCGCATAGTTGAGTGTCACCATATAACTGGAGATGACTGCTCGCTACTAAAGGTTATAGTGAAGGATATGTATGAGCTTGAAAGTGTTATCGATAGTATAAAATCAATAGGTACAACTAAGACCTCTGTTATTTTATCTACGCCTATACAAGCAAAATCTATACTATAATTAATTTAATATAATAAAAAATAGTCTGCTAAAGGTACAAATATTAAGTACCATTTGGCAGACTTTTATTTTATATTTCTTTATCTGTTTTGTATCTATAAAAATACACAGTTAAAATAAATTCCATATATGTTTTATTACTCCATTGTCCTCTAAAGGATTTAACAATTTTCTTGTCGCTACTAAATCACAATATCCAAGCAACATTATGCCTATAATATCATCCCCTAGCTCATCAAATTGTTTCCATAATGCTTCTTTGCCAACATTTCCTGTTTTATACGCTACTAATAAAGTCATATGGTAGCGTACATATCTAAATAGTTTTTTAGTAGTTATTTCGCTTAGTCCTAATTCCTTGCCTAATTTAAGAACTATCTCACCACCAGTTACATCATGTCCCTTAAAATGTGTTCTACCTGTGGCATCTACAGTTTTAGCTGCCGGTTTACCAATATCATGTAAGAAAGCACCTAATTTTAATATTTCTAATGTAGGAAACCCCGATTCATCTTTTGAATTTAAATAATTCCAAATATCTTCTTTTAGATGACTTGGGAAAAATCTCTCTTTTGTAATATACTTTCAAAATGACCTAGAGTATATAGAGAATGTTGAAAAGCATTAACTATATGATATTTGCATTTACCAACTTCCTTCATATCCTTAATGCTAGGTATTATTTGTTCTAATAAACCTCTTTCATCTAGTTCTTCTATTTTTGTAGAGGAATTTTCATATTTCAGACATTGCAATAACTGCTTTCCTATATCCATCTAATCACCCCTGTTTATAAAATTAAATAATCTATCTCAATTTTACTATAAGTCTAACACTTGCTTATATACAACATCTTTTTTTAATTTTCTTTCTTTTGCAGACAGTTTTAATGGCGTCTTTTTTTGCTAAGACCATCATTAATTAAAAACTTCAACATATTCTCTCTCTGATAGTTCATCATAATTATTTTTGGCTTGTTTTTTACCTTTAAATCCATCTACAATTAGTACAAATTCACCTTTAACTTCTTTTTTCTTCATAGATTTTTAAAACTGTTTCAATATCTTCTCTTATTACTTCTTGATATTTTTTAGTTAATTCTCTATTAACAGCAATTTTTCTATTTCCAAAGAATTTTAACATATCTTTTAGTGTATCTTTTTAATCTATGTGGTGATTCATAGAAAATCATAGTTCTATCTTCTTCTTGTATTTCTTCAAGTCTTTTTTCTACGTAATTTTTATCTCTATCTAAAAATCCTTCAAATACAAATTTATGTGTATCTAATCCAGAACCAACTAATGCTACAGTAAAAGCAGTTGCTCCAGGAAGTACATCTATTTCTATATTATTTTCTATAGCTTGTTTTATTAAGTCTTCTCAGGGTCTGATATTCCAGGCATTCCTGCATCACTTATTAGTGCTATATTTTCTCCATCTAATAATTTACTTATTAAATAATCACCTTTAGTATCCTTATTATGCTCAAAATAACTTGTTAAAGGTTTTGATATTTCGAAGTGATTTAGAAGTTTTATACTGTGTCTAGTATCTTCCGCAGCAATTAAATCTACTTCATTTAATACCTTTAAAGTTCTATATGTTATATCTTCTAAATTTCCTATAGGCGTTGGACATATATATAATTTTCCACTCATTTTATTCTCCTATATTTTCATTTGCATATATTTTTTCTTATTTCTTCTGTATAATTTCCATCATCACCATATACATATAGAGGGTCTAGTATTTTAGTTCTGGTCTACCATCTTTAGTAAATTCAACTAACATTAAGTTAGGAGCTTTTCCTACTTTAGGATGTATAAATTGAACTACTTTTGGCTCTAATCTATATTTTCTACCTAACTCGATTATATCTACTAATCTAGTTGGTCTGTGTATCATAAAGAATTTCCCTCTAGGCATTACAAGTCTAGAAGCTGCTCTTATTACATCTTCTAAATTACACATTATCTCATGTCTTGATATTGCTTTTTATCATTTGGATTTTTATTCCATCCATATGCATATATGGTGGGTTTGATGTTGCTACATGGTATCCATGTACTTCTAATTCTTTATCTATAGTTTTTATATCTGCATTTACGATTTCTACTCTATCTTCTAAATTATTTAATTTTACAGATCTTGTAGCCATTTCATAAACTTCTTCTTGTATTTCAACACCTATTATTTTGCTAGCTTTACTTTTTCCCGCTATTAAGATAGGTATTATACCTGTTCCAGTACCTAAATCAACTACTTTTGCATTATTTTTTACTTTTGCAAAGTTAGCTAATAATACTGCATCTATTCCAAAACAAAATCCTGTTTTATCTTGTATTAATTTTAATCCTTTTAGTTGTAAATCATCAATTCTTTCAGTTTCCTTTAAAGTTACCTGCATAAAATCTCCTTTAGTCTTCTAATTTTCTAAGTTCTTTTAATGTCTCTGAATCTATGCCATCGTGATTGCATTTTCCACCACCACAGCATCCATTTTCACATTTTTAGGTACATGAAGAACTTTAACTTCTTCACGTAAACAAGTTTTTATTGTTTTATCGTTAAATTCTATTTTCATTTGTTCAAGTAATGGATTTATTTCTATTACTTTACCTTTTGATTGTCTACTTTTACTATACTTCCTACAACAGGCATTTTTTCTATTGCTTCTACATAAACATCATGTTCATATTTTAAACAGCAGAATAAACGACCACATATACCTGATATTTTTGTAGGATTTAGAGATAAACTTTGGTCTTTTGCCATTTTTATTGACACAGGTTGGAAATCTCCAAGCCAAGAAGAACAGCATAATTTTCTTCCGCAAGTTCCAAGACCACCTATTGATTTAGCTTCATCCCTTACACCAATTTGTCTAAGTTCTATTCTTGTTTTGAATATTGATGCTAAATCTTTTACTAGTTCCCTAAAATCTATTCTTCCCTCTGCAGTGAAATAGAATATTAGTTTATTTCTGTCAAATGTATATTCACAATCTATTAAAAACATAGTTAATCCATGTTCTTTTATTTTTGTTGGCAAATTTCAAAAGTTTCTTTTGCCTTTTCTTTATTTTCTGCATAGATAGCTTTATCTTCTTCTGTTGCAATTTTATTATAGGTTTTAATGGAGAAATTAGTTTTTCCTCTTCTATTTCTTTAGGTCCAACAACTATTCTACCAAATTCAAGTCCCCTAGCAGTTTCTACAACAACATCTATATCTTTTTTCTATTTCGAAATCTACTGGATCAAAATAATATATTTTACCAGCATTTTAAATCTAACCCCAACTATTTTTATCATTTAATCACCTCATATATATTTAAAGTCATAACTTGTATGCTAATATTGAAATTACAATTACTTCTCAACTTATTTTTTGTCTCTTCTATTATATCAATAATCTTTGATACTTGAGAATATGTAATTTTACTGCTCATATTTTTTACAAATATTAGCCTATCTAAATTTATAATCATACTATTATCTACATTCTCTTTTACCATCATAATATCTCTAAAGTAATTAATCAGCAAATCTAAAACATTTGTTATTTGATCTTTATATTTTTCTATACTAGATTGTATGTCCATTATCTCAATTAAGTTTCCATTTAAAAAATATTTCAACGTATTTTGTACTTCTTCTCTCATAAGGTGAAACTCTTCTGATTCAGAAAGTTCTATTGCCTTTTCATACTTCCCCTTGAGAAATTTGCAAGTAGTGATGCTCTTTTTTGAATCTATTCCATTCATAGTTAAATAACTTGCTACTTCTTGCATTGGTATCGGTGTAAATTTAATAATCTCACATCTTGATTTTATTGTATCTAACAAAGATTCCTTATTATCAGTTATAAGGATTATTATAGCATATTTTGGTGGTTCCTCTAATGTTTTAAGCAATGCATTTTGTGCCTCTACTGTCATTTTCTGAGCTTCATCAATTACATATATTTTGTATGATTTGTAAGGCTTTTACTAATATGTCTGATTGTAATTTTCTTATTTGAGCTATTTTGATACTATTGCCATCTGGTTTTATTTCTATATAGTCTGGACTATTGAATAAATTCTCCATTTCCAATAAAATTGCAGCTAATTCTCTAGCCATTGTATTTTTCCCTATACCATTTGGGCCTTCAAACATATATGCATGGCTTACCATATTTGATTTTATACTATTTGTTAAATATTTTTTTGCAAAATTTTGCCCTTTTATTTTTCAAAATACATATATCTTCCTCCATTTTTATAGAATTTATATCTATCCATAACTTCGAATATAAATCTATTTGTTTAGTATTTTTCTTCTATGATAGAATATATCTCATTATGTATATCGTCTATAGTTCTCATGTTGTTATTTTCTACACAGTTGATTTTTTTCCAATCATATTTTTGAGCTATATAAAGCGAATTTTCATATGATTTTTTTAAGTATTCAAAGTCACTTTCATGTATATCCTTTTGACTTTCTCCTGTTATCTTGTTATTTCTATCTTTCATAAGTGATTTACTTACTTCAGCAGGAACATCTAAGAATATTACACAATCTGGCTCTGGTATTTTATATAAATTAAATTCTAAATCACTTAACCAGTCTAAGTATTTATCTCTTTCTGATTCATCTAATTTAGATGCTTGGTGAACCATGTTTGAAGTTGTATATCTGTCACATATTATTATTCCACCATCGTTGTAGAATTCTTCCCATTCAGTTTTAAATGATGCATATCTATCTACTGCATAGAATGTTGAACAAACATATGGATCTACGTCTGTAGCACTTTTACCGAAGTCTCCTCTTAGATACATTTTTACTAATGCTGATGATTCCGAATCATAATTTGGGAATTCTACTTTCTTAATTTTATAATTTTCTGCTTCTAATCTATCATATAACTTTTAGTCTGTGTAGCTTTACCACTTCCGTCAGACCCTTCTATAATTATTAACTTACCTTTCATTTATAATGCCTCCATAATAAACTTTTTTTATATTAAATGTCGTTATCTATCTCTCAATTATTTCAATTATCTCCAATGAGCTATCTTTTAATCCACTTACGTGCATTCCATATTTTTTTTGCACTCAAGTATATAATCTACTACTTCTTGTGTTATGATTTCACCTGGTGATGTCAAACTTATACCTGGTGGATATGGAATTATATACTCTCAGAAATTTGTCCTATACTTTCTTTTAATAAAACTTCTTTTTTATTGCTGTAAAAAGCTTGTCTAGGCGAAATTATTTTTTCTGGTATTAAATTTGGATAATTTAGTTTCATTAGCTTAGTAACATTATCATCTGATTTATCCAAATTATTATCAATATCTAAATTCTTAGATATTGATTTTATAGCATCTAAGAATTTATCAAAATCTTCTTTTTCATTTCCTATAGTGCATATTAATAAAACTCCATGATAATTTGAAAGCTCAACTTGGATATTATACTTATATCTAAGCATTTCTTCTAAGTCATATCCATTTATGCCTAAATCTTTAAGTGATACAAATAATTTTGTAGAGTCATGTCCTTTAAAACTTTTATCCCTTTAATTTGTGATAACTCTTTTTCAAAATTATCTATATTAGTTAATAAGTCTTTCATCAATTCTTGTCCAAATCTATCATAAATATCAATTGCAATTTCTAAAGATGACATCATAACATATGATGGACTTGATGATTGAACTATTTTTAAAAATCTTTCTAAATTCTTTTTATCTACCAAATTTCCTTGAACATGCATGATAGATGATTGAGTAAATGATGGTAATGTCTTATGAACACTTTGTATTACTATATCTGCACCTTGCTCATGTGCTGATTTTGGTAAAGCTTCACTTAATCCTAAATGTGCCCCATGTGCCTCATCTACAATTACAACCATATCTTTTTTTATGTGCATATGTACAAATTTTTTTCTAAGTCAAATACCATCCCATAATAGCTAGGATAAGTAAGCATAAGCACTTTTACATCACTATTATTATCTATCGCATCTATAACATCTTTCTCATTAACACCGTTTATAGTGTAAGTATCTTCACATATACTTCCTTTTTATATATACTGGATTTACATCACCTAATATAAAAGCATTTATAGCTGATTGATGACAATCCCTATTTATAAGTATTTTGTCTCCTGGGACACAAGTCGATAATATTGCAGCTTGTATTCCACATGTACTACCATTTACTAGATAGTAAGTTTTTTCACTCTTAAAAATTTGTTTGGCTCTTTCTTGAGAGTCTTTGATAATTCCTTCTGGTGAATGTAAATTATCAGTTTCTATAATTTCAGTTGTATCCATTTTATATAGATTTTTTACTAAATTTTCATATCCTAACTTATCATATATTTTACCTTTTTTATGACCAGGCATATGAAAAGATACTAAATCATCATTAACTATGTTTTGTAACTTATTATTTATATAATTTTTTCGTACTTTACTGCTTTTTGTCATATATATTTAAATATTGTCCTTTCTTGAATAATCTCAAGCACTTATATTAATTTTTTCTAGTCTTATTATAATATAAGATAGATATTATTAATATAAATAATTGAAATATAGGATATTATCATATTTTTTTAATTTATTGTAAAATAAAAAATACGATATTGTATCTTTAAAAATTTTGCCATTAAAACAATCTATCATTTCCTTAGAACAAAAAAAGTCGCCAATATAAATATTAACGACTTACTTAATCTCATTTTTTATTTTAAGTTGAATATCTAGTCATAAAAATTATCTAATCTTCTATATAGCCATTAAATATCTTATTTAATAACATAGAATTTATATAAGCTATAACTCCAAAACTTATACAAGTATCTAAAAATACTATTTGTCCCCAATATTTCCCAGAATAAAACAAATGCACCTAAAGGCATTAAAGTTAAAACTAACATTATTAATGTATATGGAAGATGTTTTATTGACATTAAAACCGCATTCATTAAAGTATTTTTTATACTATTTTCAAATCTAGCTACAAGCGGAAATACATATACTACAATAAATCCTATTACAATACTTATTAAAGTAAATATAAATTTAAAAGCAGTACTTAATATATCATTTGACATTAAACTACACATATAAAAAATCAAGTCCTATAAAAGATGCCACTAATAATAAAATTAACCAGATAATTGTACTTTCTTTGAAGTTTTGCTTAAACTGTTTAAAAAATTCTTTAACGGCGTAAACATCTTCATCTCTTGTCGATTTCATAGAAACACAATAAAGTGCAGTCGTCGATGCACCTATCGTTACAATAGGTATTGAACAAATAACAAATAAAAATTTAAAATTATTGTATCAGATACTTTTGATATCCCCGCAAAAAAGTTATTATCATAATCAAATATTTTCCCCATAAAACACTACTCCTTAAAATATAAATAAAACTGCTATAGATATTATAGCAGTTTTATTTAACTTATTTTTATTAATTTGTTATTACTAAACCTGTTTTATTATCAAATATGTGAACTTTTTCCATATCCATTATAAACTTAACTTTATCTCCCATTCTAGCAGTTGTATCAGCATTTACCCTTGCAGTCATAGGGAAATTTTCTAAATCAAAGTATAAATAAACTTCTGAACCAAGTAATTCATATACATTTATTTTTACGTTTAATTCAGCTCCTTTTTTTACTTCTACTAATTCTTTAGGATCATATATATTTTCTGGTCTAATACCCATTGTAACAGTTTTATTTAGATATCCTTGTTCAACTACTTCTTTTGCTTTTATCTTCTGGTAAAACAAATTTATTTTCTTTCATTTTTAATACAACTTTTCCATCTTCTTTTGCTACTGCTACATCTATAAAGTTCATCTGAGGAGATCCTATAAATCCTGCAACAAATAAGTTTTGTGGATAATTATATAAATTTTGTGGAGTATCGACTTGTTGTATTATTCCATCTTTCATAACTACAATTTTAGTTCCTAAAGTCATAGCTTCAGTTTTGTCATGTGTTACATATATCATTGTTGCCCCTAATCTTTCATGTAACTTAGCTATTTCAGTACGCATTTGAACTCTTAATTTTGCATCTAAGTTTGATAAAGGCTCATCCATTAAGAATACTTTTGGCTCACGAACTATTGCTCTACCCATAGCCACACGCTGTCTCTGACCACCTGATAAAGCTTTTGGTTTACGGTCTAATAATTTTTCTAAGTCTAATATTTTTGCTGCATTTCTAACTTTTTTATCTATTTCTTCTTGAGGAACTTTTTAAGTTTTAATCCAAATGCCATATTATCATAAACTGTTAAGTGGGATATAGTGCATAACTTTGGAATACCATCGCAATGTCTCTATCTTTAGCTTCAACATCATTTACAACTATTCCATCTATTTTAAATCTCCCTACTTATATCTTCAAGCCCGGCTATCATTCTAAGCGTTGTTGATTTACCACAGCCTGATGGACCTACAAATATAATGAAATCTTTGTCATCTATTTCTAAATTAAAATCTTTTTACTGCTTCAAAACCATTTGGGTATATCTTGCATATATTTTCTAATGATAAGCTTGCCATATTCCTAATTCCCTCCAATTTATTTATCCAATTAATTATTATTTATTTAATCTAGCAACTGATTGTCTAACAACTAACTCTCCATCAAATATTTTATGTCTATTATCAGCATTATTTTCTATTAGATCAAATAAAATTTTACTTGTTTCCTTTGCCATATCTTCTACCGGTTGCCTTATAGTACTTATTGATGGATTGTAATAATAAGCTATATCCAGTCCATCAAATCCCATAACTGAGTAATCCTCTGGTATCTTTTTACCTGATTGTAATATTGCTTTACTTGCACCTATTGCCATACTATCCGAAATTGCATAAACTGCTGCAAATTCTTCATCTGATTCTAAAAGTTCTTTCATAAGTTTATATCCATTTTCCATAGTAAAAGCCGTTTCTTCTTGAAAAGTATATCTTATTAGATTTTCATTTATGGGTATCTGTCTTTCTTCTAAGGCTTTTTATAACCCTCTACCCTCAATCCACTGATACTTTCATCCCATGGTTGAGCTGCCAGCATTACAATTTTTTCATGTCCATACTCACACAAACAATCTACAGCTTTTTTTCACTTTCCTTCACATCATCTACTGATACAGACGAATATATTTTTTTTATCTACACCTTCAAACATTGATATTGTACTTAATACAAAAAGGTACCGTTATCTGTTTCAATCGTCTCTCATCATGTGAAAAGCATCCTCCTAAAAAGATAATTCCCTTTAATTTTCTTTCTTTTATTAATTGTAAAGCAACTTCAATCTCATCTTGATTTGAATCTACTCTATGTAATAAAAAGTATATTTTCGATGTTGTATTTCTTCTTCAAATACTTTTATCATTTTTTGAAAAAAATGGGTTATCTATACCTTTTATTAAAACTGCTATTGTTTCTGTTTGTGTACATTTCAAACTTCTAGCTGTGCTATTCGGCACAAAATTATTTTCTTTTATAACCTGTAGAATCTTTTTCCCTTGTTTCATCACTTATGTCTGGATGATTATTAATAGCTCTTGAGACAGTACTAACGCCGACACCACATTTTTAGCTATATCTTTTATTGTGATTGTCTTCATATCCCTATTTCCTTTCATACGTTTTTCTCTCTATTTCTAATCAATCATACGAGCTATTTAATTTATATTCTTCCATATATCTTAGTTAATCTTTTTATTTTTTCTATTAATTCTTCAGAAAACAATCTGGTTTCATTCTCCATTTCCAATTGTCACCTAGTGTAGATGGTATATTTATTCTAGCTGATTCATTCAATCCTAAAAAATCTTGAACTGGAATTATACATGTATCAGCAACACTCCCCATCGCCAAACAGATAAGATCCCAATTTCTATATTTTCTTCTGAGTCTCTACTATTGATATAATCTATACACATTTGTTTATCTAAGGTATCTAATTCTTTATACCATCCTATAATCGTGTCATTGTCATGTGTACCAGTATAAACAACACAATTTTTATTATAGTTATGAGGTAAATAATCACTTTCCTCTCTTGAATCAAATGCAAATTGAAGAACCTTCATTCCAGGATAACCTGTATCTTTAAGTAGTTTTATAACTGAATCTGTTAAAAATCCTAAATCTTCAGCTATTATTTTAACTTCCCCTAATTCTTGCTTTAATTGTTTAAATAGCTCTATCCCTGGTCCTTTCTCCCAAGTACCATTTACAGCTGTTTTACTTTTTATAAGGTATTGAAAAATATTCATCAAAACCTCTAAAATGATCGATTCGAACAATATCATATAAATTATAACAATATTTCATTCTTTTTATCCACCATTTATAGTGAGTATATTTATGATATTCTCAATCATATAATGGATTTCCCCATAATTCTCCATCTTCAGAGAAAGAATCTGGTGGACACCCTGCCACTGCTATAGGATTTAGATTCTTATCAAATTGGAACAATTCAGGATTTGCCCATGTGTCTGCACTATCTAGTGCTACATATATAGGTATATCTCCAACTATTGATATTCCTTTTTTGTTAGCATATTCTTTTAATTTATGCCATTGATCTGAAAAATAAATATTGAATATATTTATAAAATGTAATTTCTTCTTCTAACTTTTTACTATATATTTTAATACTGTTTTTTTATCTCTTAATTTTAATTTATCGTCCCATTCTAACCAAGATATTCCCCCTAAAATCTTTTGATTGCCATATATAAAGCATAATCATCTAACCACCATTTATTATATTTACAGTAAGCTTGAAATTTTTTATTATGTTCTATTTTGCTTCTTTTATAAGCTTTTTTTAGTATTTTAAACCTTGATAAATAGATTTTTTCATAATCAATATATTCGTCGTTTTTTCCCCAGTCGTAACTATCACATTCTTCTTGTGTTAATAGTTTTTCTTCGATTAGTTTGTCCAAATCTATAAAGTATGGATTACCTGCAAATGTAGAAAATGATTGGTATGGAGAATCCCCATATCCTGTTGGTCCAAGCGGTAGTATCTGCCATATTTTTGATTAGCTTTTTCTAATATATCTACAAATTCATATGCTTCTTTTGAAAAACTTCCTATTCCATATTTTGAAGGTAAACTAGATATAGGTAGTAAAAACCGTTTCTCCTCATGATGATCCCCTTTTGTATTTCCTATCCTTTTAACGGCTCCTGCAACAACACCTTCTATAATATGTTTTTTGACAAGCTAAGTAGAATATTATTATTGGGATAATAGCTAACACTAACATAGCCATCATAGCTCCCATATCTCTATTACCATTTGATCCTACTAACATTTGAATTACAACTGGTATAGTTTTTATATTTTGTTGATAAACCTATAACTAAATATGGTAATAGATAGTCATTCCATATCCACATTGCATTTAATATTGCTACTGTTATTGCTGTAGGTTTTAATATTGGTAATACTATATGGAAGTAAGTTTGTAGAGGATTACACCCATCTATCATAGCTGCTTCTTCTATTTCTAGTGGTATTGATTTTATAAATCCACTAAACATAAATATTGATAAACCGCATCCAAAACCTAAATATAAAACTATCATTCCAACAGGGTTAGCAAGATGTAATATATCTGCTAATTTTAACCATTGGGAACATGACCATTTGGAATGGTACTATCATTGAAAATACAAATAAATAATATAGTACACTTGTAAATTTAGATTTTACTCTTGTTATATAATATGCTGTCATAGATGTGAAGAATAATATAACAACTACTGAACCAATTGTTATAAAAATGACCACCCTATTGCACTTAAAAATCCTGTTTGTTCTAAACCATTAACATAGTTACTAAGTCCAACAAAGTTTCTGATGTTGGTAGAGCAAATGGATTATCACTAATAAAGAATTTACCTTTAAATGAGTTTATTAGTATAAATAAAATCGGTGCTAAGAATACAACAACTAATGCACAAAGTATAAGAATATTACTGTATTCCCAATATTTTTTTTGGTTTTACACTAACTTCATTAGTGCCTTTTTAGATACTGCTACATCCATTATTGTTCTACCTCCTTGTTTCTAGTGTAATATAATTGAGCAAGTGCAATACAAGCTACTATAACAAAGAACATAACTGCTTTTTGATTGACCAACACCTTCAAATCCAACTCTTCCATAGAATGAGTTAACTATGTTTAATGCTAACATTTCTGTTTTATGCATTGGTGCCCCATTTGTTAATGCTAAGTTTTGGTCGAATAGTTTAAAACTATTTGATAATGTCAGGAATAAACATATTGTTATTGATGGCATTACCATTGGTATAGTAACATTTTTTAATGTTTGCCATTTGTTTGCACCATCTATTTTTGCTGCTTCGATTAATTCTGTTGGTACGTTTTGAAGTCCTGCTATATATATTATCATCATATAACCTATCATTTGCCAGTTCATAAGTAGGATCAATCCTATAAATCCATATTTTGCATCAGCAACTAATGTTGTAGCATATCTTGATAAAAATGCATTTATCATTGTTTGCCATGTATAACCTAAAACTATACCACCAATTAAGTTTGGCATGAAAATACTGTACGGAAAAAAGTTAGTTCCTTTTTATCTTTTTAGTTAAAAGATATGCT